>Ga0163180_10001184_pt1 | contig 14887 bp, 14 predicted proteins | sample AtlANTMetagenome_2_FD_109647 | JGI IMG/M metagenome (GOLD analysis project Ga0163180, IMG submission 109647) | Marine eukaryotic phytoplankton communities from the Atlantic Ocean - Atlantic ANT 4 Metagenome | ecosystem: Environmental > Aquatic > Marine > Oceanic | place: North Atlantic Ocean...
AAGCAACCCTCATCAACCGGCTCAAATGAAGAAAGTACTCTGGCTTGATGTTTCCGCTGGAGCGGCTGGAGATATGATCTGCGGTGCTCTGCTGGATTGTGGGGGTAGCTGGGATGCGCTTGAGTCAGCGCTCGATACGCTGGAAATCAAGAATTTTTCCATGAAGCAAGAAGAGGTGATGCGAGGTGTATTTCGCGCATGCCACTTCCAGGTAGAATCCACCGAAACACATCATCACCGCACCTGGGCGTCAATTCGAAGCCTGCTGGAAAATGCGGATCTTCCTGACACACCAAGAAACCAGGCGATCGCTATTTTCAAAAGCATCGCAGAAGCGGAAGGAAAGCTCCACGGCCAGTCTCCAGATGACGTCCACTTTCACGAAGTGGGTGCTATCGACTCCATCGTAGACATTCTTGGCGCATGTATTCTTCTGCATGATCTGCAGATCAATGAGGTCGTTGCCACAGCGGTTCCGCTGGGCTCCGGCACCATCGATACAGCCCACGGAGCGCTTCCCCTACCCGCTCCAGCGGTGCTCAATCTGCTGGAGGGATGGCCCACCGTACAAGACAATCGGACCGGTGAGCTGGTGACCCCCACCGGCGCGGCGATCATCACTACGCTGGGACGCCCGGGAGCGATGCCTGGCATGACCCCCATCACCACCGGCCACGGAGCCGGAACAAGAAACCCCGCCGATCGGGCAAACATCGTGCGAGCGGTAATTGGAACCCCCAACCAGCACACCAGTGCGGGAGAGACCGTCGAGGTTCTTGCTGCAACCATCGACGACATGAGCCCCGAGCATGTCCCTCCCCTATTGGATGTCTTGCTTGACGCTGGAGCCCTGGACGCCTGGGCGCAGCCTGCATGGATGAAAAAGGGGCGTCCCGGGCTGGTAATTACAGTGCTTGCGCCAGCCAACCGCGCGGACGACCTATCAGAAATCATGCTCGTCCACAGCTCCACCTTCGGATTGCGCAGGTCTCAGGTAGTACGAAATATTCTGGAGCGAGAATTTCAGTCTGTGGAGACCCCTTACGGGAGCGTCCGTGTGAAAATGGGGATCCACCACGGCGAGGTCATTCAGGCCTCTCCAGAATTCGAAGACTGTGTGGCATTGGCAAGGAGCGCGGGAGTGCCTGTCAACGAAGTCCACACCGCAGCAGTCACCGCCTATCGGAGCAAAAACTGATGGCGCAGATCGGACTCTACGACATTGATGCTCAGCTGGCTCGGGACCTCAAGCGTTCGGGACATGGATTGCTGACCCTGGACCCCAACACCCCCATCTCCAGCGATACCGACTTGATTCTCATGAGCTGGAATGAAGAGAAAGGGCCGGACCGTGTTTCCACGATTCGAGTGCTGGACAGACACATTCCAATCCTGGCGCTTGTCAATACCGGAGAGCAGGCCGATCTCGCTCTTCGTGCTGGGGTAACAGACATTATTCAGGCACCGGTCCGAGCGTCTATCTTGTTGTCACGCTTGGCTTTCCATACACAAGCTAGAGCCCAGTTCGTTGAGCTCAGAGACCTGAGAACCAAGGAGCTACTCGCCACAAGCCAAGGGCTGCGAATGGCCAGTGAGATCTCTCACGCCCATGATTTTCTCGAGAGACTGATCGACGCCTCCCCTGACCCAATCATCGCCGCCGAGGAAAAGGGACAGGTGCTGCTGTTCAATCGGGCTGCGGAGCAGCTGCTTGGCTATACATCCGAAGACGCTCAGGCCAAGCTTCACGTAAGCGATCTATACGCCGAGCCACGAGATGCCTCCCAGGTGCTGATGTCGATTAGGTCAAGCAGTGAAGGGAGGTGTGACAACTTTCGCACGCGACTGCGGTCCCGAAACGGAGAGCAGATTCCCATTCTCCTCTCCGCGGCCGAAGTCCACGATCGAGAAGGCAAGACCGTGGCGACCGTGGGCGTGTTCCGAGACACAAGAGAGTCTGACTTGCTGACCAGCAGGCTGCGCCAGGCCACCAATCAGCTCATCGAGTCAGAAAAGCGATCCGCTGCTACCGAGCTTGCTGGGGCCACAGCCCACGAGCTCAATCAGCCTCTGACCTCGGTCATGGGAATCCTCGAGCTTGCGATACTCAAAGCCGAAGGCGACGCAGACCACAAGCACCGACTAGAGAGCGCATACAGCCAGCTTGAAAGGATGGCGGAGATCGTCCGCAGTCTGTCGCGTATCACGCGCTATCGCACCAAAGACTACGTCGAGGGTGTAGAAATCCTGGATCTGGATCCGCCCACCAACTTCTGAGACCAGACGATGGGAGAGCTAAGCGTTTTTAGAAACAAACCTTAGTGGGGAAAGTGGTTGCGCAGAGAAGCGCCAGCCGCACCGCCACCCGATTGGGCCGTGGCACCCGCTCGCTCCAAAAGCTGAGCAGTAGCATTCTGCCCGGGATTGGTGCGATCACCCAAACGCACATTCGAACCTTGTGCACAAGGTCCTGCTGCAGCAATTCCCGAAAATGAAAACAGAGCAACCATTACAATCAGCTTCTTCATGAGAGACTCCTCAAACGCCATTATTCCGCGCCACTCTTTATTGTAGCAAGGCCCGTGCCAGCACAATGCCCCGCTTCCAGGCTCCATAGCAACTAAGTGCGACTAAATTATCCCAAACGGCAGCAAAACTGGGACACCAGTGGCCCAGTATCTACACCTCTATTTCGATCGTCTTCTTGATTAGCCACGCCCCCACAAACTGCAGCCCAAACATCATCAACAACAGAATCAAGCCGAGCGGGGTCTTCCAAAGACGCTCGATGAGCTGTGCGTCCATGGTGTAAAGCACTCCTGCCAGAACAAATGGCATCAGGGTGATGATGATTCCCTGCGCTCGCCCCTGCGCGGTCAGAGTTGCAATGCGTCCCTCGACTTTCTTCCGCTCACGCACGGTTTCAGCGATGGTATCGAACGTTTCGGTGAGGTTACCGCCAGACTGTCGGAGAATGTTGATGGAGGTAACCATGATCTGGACATCCTCTGTCCCGATTCGTTCCTCAAGCCCAAGCAGGGCTTCCTCCAAGGGAATCCCCAGACGCTGCTGCGAAAGCACCAGGGCGAACTCTTCCGCAATGGGATTGTCCATCTCGTCTTTGACCATGTCCATAGACTGGATGAGAGACAACCCGGATTTTAGTCCGTTGGACATAAAGGTCAGCGCATCCATCATTTGAATTTCAAAATTGTGGATGCGTCGGTCCCACATGTAGTTGATGACCAGTCGGGGAAAATTGTAGCCGGTAGGCAGCTTGGGGAAGCCGAACGCGAACAGCGTTGCAATGATCAAGCGGACCAGGTTGTAGCCATTCCCAACAGGCAGCCCCATGGTCAACACAAACCCAAGACAGAACGAGACCGCCATCGAGGCCATAATCATGATCATGCATCGGCGTGCCGATATCCGCATAAACATGCGGTCGAACATGAACACCATCCACTCGATGTACCCAGCACTCTTGCTCTCGAATATCTTGATGAAGATCGGTGCTATGCACCAGCCTAGAAATGACCAGGCACAGAACACCAGGATCATGATGAACCAAGCCCCGGTGGGCAGATTGGTCCAAGCCTCCAGGATCCAGCTAATCAAGCGCGCCCCCGCGGTACCTGGCCAGGTTGCGGAGCAAAAAGACCCTTTGGAAGCGCGATACCGCGGGCTTCAAGGTCATGGACAAACCGTGGAATAAAGCCCGTAGACACAAACTTGCCCTCCACTTTTGCATCTGGTCCAAGCCCTGACTGCTTGTACACAAAGATGTCCTGAAGGGTAATCACCTGGCCTTCCATCCCGGTAACTTCCGAGATTTGCATGACCTTGCGGCTGCCGTCGGAGAGACGGCTCTGCTGAATAATGATGTCGATCGCAGCGCTGATCTGCTCGCGTATTGCCCGAGAAGGCAGCTCCAACCCCGCAAACATGACCAGGGTTTCCAGCCGAGCAATGCAGTCTCTCGGAGAATTGGAGTGAACCGTGGTCAAAGAACCATCATGACCAGTATTCATGGCCTGCAACATGTCCACAGCCTCGGCCCCACGACACTCCCCGACAACAATCCGGTCTGGTCGCATGCGAAGGCAATTTCGAACCAGCTCACGAATTCCAACCTCACCCGCGCCTTCAACATTGGCGGGTCGACTCTCCAAGCGAACCAGGTGCGGCTGATTGAGCTGCAGCTCTGCTGAGTCCTCCACCGTCACAATACGCTCGGTCTCCGGAATGAAATTGGAGAGGACATTGAGCAAAGTAGTCTTACCCGAACCCGTACCTCCACTGATGATTACATTGAGGCGAGCTTGGATACAGGCACGCAAAAAATCAGCGATTTCAGGAGTGATTGTTCCAAAATTCACCAGGTCCTTCACGCCATAAGGCTCCGTGGCGAACTTTCGAATGGTGAGACAGGGACCATCCAGAGCAAGCGGGGGAATGATCGCGTTTACACGCGAACCATCTTTGAGACGCGCATCCACCATCGGGGACTTTTCATCAATACGGCGCCCAAGAGGGGCCACGATCCGCTCAATGACACCAAGCAGCTGCGCATCATCGGTAAACGACGCATCGGTCTTGATCATCTTGCCGTCCATTTCGACGAAGATGTCTTCCCGACTGTTGACCATGATCTCCGTGACCAGTTCTTCGGCCAGAAAATCTTCCAGCGGCCCCAACCCCAGCGCCTCATCCACGATCTCTTTCACAATGCGCTGGCGATCACCCCGGTCTGTAATGGATCCGCCAACCTCGTCGAGAATCCGAGACGCCGTTTCCTTGACTCGCTTACGAAGCGCAGCATCCCGCTCGTCGTCGTCGAGATCCTTGTCGATATTCTTTAGATCGATGCTCTCCACCATCCGCTTGTGAATCACCATCTTCACAGCAGTAAGCGGATCGATGTCCGAGCTCTTTCGAGACTTCTTTCCCCTGGACTTCTGGTAGTCCTTGATCTCTCTGACAAGATCGGGGCGGTCCATGCCTCCGCCACGTCCCCCTCCAACCGAGCCGATTTCTGAGCGAGCTATCTGCTCAAGCTGCTCCAACACCTTGTGTTCCACGAGCTGCCTGGCGAACTCATCAAAACTCCTGGAGAGGTTGGCCCGAGGGTTGCCCAACACAAAAGGCTTCGCTTGCATTGCCGCCTGCTGGCAAGTGACCTCATCTTCTGAAAACGTGACCAGAATAGGGCGCTGCAATTTCTGATTGATGACTTCCTTGCTCAGCCCACTGGATTCACTGTAGCGATTCAAAACCACCTTCATCAGCTCTCGTGGGAAGTGTAGCGACTGCAACCGCTCTACAAACCGTCGTGTATGGTTGAGAACCATCAAATCAGGCGTGGTCAGTATGAAGATCCCCGAAGCCTTCTCGAATACCTTCACCGTGGTCGGATTGATACCCACCCCACAATCCACAATGATGTAGTCGCAAATGGGCTTCAGCAGATCCAACAGCTTCGAGAGGTCTTCCGGATCGATGGTTTCATCTGAGCCCGCTGTAGTAAAGAGGGGCAGAACCCCCATACCTGCTGCATGCGCAGAGATGTACTGGCGTACCTGGGCCGACTGAAGCTTGCCTGCATAAGGCGCAAAATCGGCGAGGCTCTTGACCTTGCTCATTCCCAGCAGCGACTGAACGTCGCCACAACTCTCTGTGTCCAGGTCCAACACCAGCACCCTGGAGCGGGTTTCCTTCAGAAAGGAAAAACCGGCATTGACCGCAAAGACGGACTTACCCACCCCATCACGGGCACCCCCAACCGCAATAATTCGGCAGCCGTCTGCCAAGACTACTGCTCCACTTCCTGGAGATTAAAGGCATCCTTAATCTCCTGGTTGGCAGCATCACTGGACTCATGCACCTTCGGCGTCAAGAACACCAGGAATTGGCTCTTGGATTTCTTGAAGTCCTTGTTCTTGTAGAGATGAAAAATTGCACCGGTGGTGTCGTAGCCTGGGATGCGGTTGTAGCTGATCTTCGAGAGAACCCGCTGCAGACCACCCACAACAATGCTCTCACCAGCACGGCAAAACTCACTGGTACCCAGCTCCGTCTTGTCAACGGCCTGGTACCCGTTTGGAGCCACCTCCCCAAGGTCGGTGACGTTGATTTGGAGATCCATGTCTACATTGTTGCCCTGAGCGTAAGGCGTGACATTCAAGCCAATGCCAATGTTCTTCCACTCCACGCTGGTTACCAATCCCGTGGTGACCAGGTAGGGATACTCAAACCCAGAAAAAAGCCTGGCAGTGTCTCCGCTCTTTACAGCGATCGTGGGGTTCTCAAGCACCCTGGCATAGCCAGAAGAACGGGCCCGCTCCAATCGGGGAAGCAGAGTAGACACATTTGCCACCGCACGCGACTCACCTCCAAAGGGTGACAAGCCTCCTTCATTGTTGTTGAAAAACAACTCCACTCCACCGTTTTGACTGACCAGGGGTCGCCATTCAATGCCCCAGGTAGTTGAGAGTGACTTGGCCAACTGAACATAGTGAGCAAGGATGGTCACCGTCTTGGCATGCCCAGGGATTCGCTTGACCTCCCGAACCTCCAACACGTTGACTACATCCCCATAATAGGCACGCGCAATGGCCTCAGCGCGCTTGGATGAAGCAGTTGAGTGAACAATCCCCTCAAGAATGATGCGGCCGTTGATCAACCGTGCGTTGACTCCTGGAACACCGATGTCATCCTGGATGACCGAGGCAATGAGCCGTTGAGACACCGGTGAAAGTTCGACTTTGTGCTCGATCAGAGGCTCACGTGCCGCCAAGTCCCGAACAGCCTTCATCTCCTCTTCCAGGGCAACGTTTCCGAGAATATAGACCTTGTCGCTGATGATCTTGTAGGAGAGGCCTTCAATATCGGCCAACAACTCCTGCACGTTCTGCATCACACGCTTGAGGTTCTTTGGAACAACCGTGACATACACTTTGTCTCTGAGAACATTCTTCTTATCGAAGATAAGAATTTCGGCATAGCTCTCTTTGATTCCCTTTACGATGAACTCTCTCTGCTGTCCCGTATCGCTCACTCTGATGTCGGACTTTGAGCCGTTGATCATGTAGCCAATATCGTAGGGAACCTGCACAATGGTGGAGGTCTTCACCACCACCAGGACGTCTTGGACATTGTTCTCATCCGCGATACCGGACTGCGGCCAGAACATCACCAGTGCTACAACGGCGGCAAGTAAAAGAGCCAGGGTTTGCTTGAGAAAACGCATTTTAGGTCCTTGCATCACTGGACGCTGAATACCGGGCGACGACGAGCTCTGACCCGCTCTGTGATGCCCAAGGTCGAGGGAATCGTTGCGGCTTTCAACGGAAGATCCTTTTCGGTCTCCCACAAAGAGCGCAAAGACAAGGTCAGGTCGCCCACCTGCTGAGCCATCACGAGCTTCTGGGCTTCATCTGGAGACACAGACAAGGTGACCGTGGGGTTTCCATTCAGTCCCGTTGCTTCGATCGTTGCTGTCTCACCGGGAGCAACCGTCCTCACTGCAACCTGGCTGATGTCGTTGCCCACAGAAAGCACCCATACGTTCTGGAAAAGGGTCACAGTGCGGACATCTGAAGACTCTCCGCGCCCAAAGTCAAAGGTACCCAGAACGTCTACATAGTTAGTAGGTCGAATGTGCCCACCCACCGCTTTTGTGACATCCATGTACACCGCGACGGCTCGATCCTGACTGGGCACAAAATACGCCAAACCAGCATCTCTGGGTCGAAGGAGCTTGCTCGCAAGTACCTGCTCACCTTCCAGAATGGGCGTCGAGGTAATCTGGCCCAGCACATAGTCGATTTCTTCAAGCGCTTGGGGTTGTTGCCACTTCAGCGGCACCATCTCGATCTTGAACATGGTTTCATCGAGTTTCACACCCTTGGGAAGGGGCCGCACAGCGACAACCGTTCTTTTCAACTCCGAGAGTTGCAGCAGCTCTACCTCGCGATCCGACACGTATCGACACTGCGCATAGGTCGAAAGCCCCGCTATGACGATCGCAACCAGGAATGCTGTGGGATTCTTCAAGTGCACCTCGTTTTGCGGCGCGAGCTAGCGCCCCGCGCGACGATACCAGTCAGGGTTTGTTCTGAAAAGTCTTTAGGCTTCACCTGACGTCCCCCCCGGCGGCCCCTTCATTGCTCAAGACAACAGAAACGTTGTCCCGCAGCTCATCAAAACCATCTTTAAAAGCCGGGTCGAAAACCAGCCAAGCAACGGCAATTATCCCCACCACTATCACCGAAATATAGAGCATCAGCTCCACTACACTCTGACCGGAACGGGTACGTCTCATTGGAAACAACGCTCGTGAATCCCCGCGACAAGCAGAGCTATAGCGATCACTGGCACCCACTGAACCTGCGTCAAGCTTCCTTCCACCTCGAACCCCCGAACCCGATCCCATACTTTCTTTGGCATCTGGAAAAGTCTTCGGTGCCATAGCAACACCAAAATCGTCGCTGGAACTGAGAAGGCATAGGTCAAAATACAGGCCTTGAAAGTAAGCGCAGGTCCCCAAAATCCGCCAACCGCCATCAAGAGCTTGGCATCGCCGGCGCGTATGGCCCTTCCAAGCAGCCAACCGGGCCCCATCAGCGCCAAAGCCACCAACATTCCCAGCAGGCAATCCACAACCCACCCCTCGACCAGCGACATCAGCACCGCGAGGCCCATCGCGTTGAAGGTAAGGCGGTTGGGAACACGGCTCGTCTTTAAATCTGTATAAAGCGCCACCGAAACAACCGCGGCCACAGTCACGTCCCTTACCTGCAGCGCATCCCACATCACGGATAGGGAGTTTGAACCACTTCACGGGCATTTTCAAATGATGCAGCCGTGTACTCCCCTAAAAGCTTAAACCCGGCAGCAAGCGCTATGCCGAGCACGGACAGCACTAGCATATATTCCACCAGGCTTTGTCCACGGCGAGAACCAAACATACTAGTTCATTCCCCCTCGCGAATATGGCCTGTACTCAGAGTCTTGGAGACCTCTGAGCCCAGAACCTCCACCCCATCCTGAAAACTGCCAACAAACGCATAGCCAGCGGCAACAACGGCAATGACAATCACAGATATCAACAGCATGTACTCAGTTGTGGACTGACCCTGCCTGCCTCGAAACTTTCTCATGAATATCTCCTGCTCATACTATGGACTTCTTGCAAGCTCTAAGCCAACGCATGATATCGCAGGAACGGGGTTTATTGACTGATGTACCAGAGATTGTTGTCGCAGTGCCCCACCCTGAGTGCGACCTATTAGTCCCACTCATCCCTGCCGACACATTGCGACGGATATGGGATACTGCTGCTTTAGCACACCTGCTGACAATCCCTCCAAATCGAAAAAGGTCTCGTGTTGGAACCAGCGCCTCAGCACAGTTTCGGGAAGTACCTGATACTCGAACGAATCGCATCGGGGGGTATGGCAGAGATCTACAAGGCCCGACTCGATGGCATCGGAGGGTTCCATCGATTCTTCGCCATCAAGCGAGTCCGCCCAGATCTTTCTCAAGACAAAGAATACGTGGACCTGCTGGTGGAAGAAGCCAAGATTGCAGGCCTGCTCTCCCACGCCAACATTGTTCAAATCCTGGACCTGGGAAAGATCGAAGATCTCTACTACGTGGCCATGGAGTACGTGGATGGCCGAGATCTTGGGACGATTCTTGAGCGCTGCAAGGAAAAGGGAATCACCTTTCCGGTTCCCCACGCTGTTTTCATCGCCATCGAAATGCTCAAAGGCCTGGAATATGCGCATCAACGCCAGATCCTCCGAGGTGGACGACCGGTTCCCCTGAACATCATCCATAGAGACATTTCTCCATCGAACATGCTCTTGAGCTTCCAAGGAGAGGTGAAGCTCACAGATTTCGGCATGGCCAGAGCAAAGGTACGTGCTGCCAAGACACTGTCCGGAACAACCCGAGGCCGATTCGACTATTGCAGTCCTGAACAGGCTGCGGGGGACTCCCTTGATCAACGATCAGACCTGTTTTCAGCCTCTGTCGTGCTCTACGAGATGCTCTGTGGTGCACACCCTTTCAGAAGACAAGGCGATATCCAGACGATCGATGCCATCCGTGCAGCGGAGTACGAAGTCCCCAGCTACGTAAACCCAGACGTACCGTATGGGCTGGAACAGGTGCTGAGCAAAGCACTCTCCAAAGATCCCACCCAACGATATGCCACCGCAGCTGAGCTAAAGAGCGAGCTAAACGGATTTTTTCACGAGTCTGGCTTCATTTTCAGCCACTCAACACTCGCTGCTTTTCTCAAAGGTCTCTTTCCCGAAAAGAACACCCGCAGAAAATCTCGCAAAGACAACATGGCCGAGCAGGAAACGGTCACATTCAATGCAGACCGGTTCCCAAACATCACAGAAGACCAACTGCCTGGCGGTCCTGAAGACACAGAAGCACCCACGAGCCTCTCTTCGGATGTGGGGTTGGCCATTGGCACAAAGCTACCGGAGGTACCAAACAGCAAAGACGCAGAGGAAATTGAGACCCTGCTTCGCAGAATGCCGGACTCCACAGGTACCGGCTCCTTTGGACCAACACCCGGGCCCACCGATGACGCAACGCTGATCCGACGGAGACCACCGCCCACCGATGAGGACGACTGGACGGACGACCAGCGCACCCAGGTGCATCCGGAAGCGAGACAGAAAGAAGCGCCTCAAGAGTCCAAACCACCCAAAGCAGCAAGCCCAGACAAACCCATAAAATCTGAGCCGTATGAAAACCTGCTAGGCAGGAATCCTTTTGAACCCGAGCTCCTAGAGCTTGGAGAGCCCCTTCAAACTCAAGAAACCAAGACCACAGCTCCCGAACTCAAGGCTGCTAGCCCAGACGATTTTCCCAACCTGTCACCTCCGCCGATTGATCTGGGGATTCACTCAACAGAAGATGTGCCCAGTCGATCAGCCTCTACAGAAGATGTGCCGATCCGGTCAGCGCGAAAGCCACCAACAACGAAGACCTCCTCACGCCTCCAAGTGATGATGGGGCTTGTGGGAACCATCTGCCTTATTTTCGGAGTTGCTGTGGGCTTCTTCCTGGGTATTCAGGCCTCTGAACCTCCCGAAGTGAACCAGGAAGCAGTCTCAAAAAAGCCCCCTGTGCTGAAAATCAGTGGTCCAGAGGGAACTCAACTCACAGTAGGCGACAGAGATTTCACCTTGAACGCAGAAGGGGTCACCACCATTACCTTGTCAGAAGATGAGCCCACCACAATGCGGGCTGAGCTGGACGGCTATGCACCCATAGAAAGACTCTACAAGCTACCAGCCAACGCTGAACACGATGTGATTCTGGAATGGGAACGGTTACGGAAACGCGAATAGATCCGGCCCAATACTCCCCTGGACACCCCTTTTGAAAGTCATCCTCAGAGCGCTTCGACCCAAGCAATGGACCAAGAACGGCTTGCTCTTCGCCGCTCTGGTGTTTTCTTTTGAATTCCTCGACGCCAACGCTGTCCTGCGGTGTATCGCCGGTTTCGCCTGCTTCAGCCTGATCTCCAGCTTTGGCTATATCTACAACGATATACAAGACCGAGAAGCTGACGCTCTCCATCCGAAAAAAAGACTAAGACCCATTGCATCCGGCGAGCTGACCCCATCACGAGCAAAGGGCGTAATGATGGTTCTTGCGCTCATCGGGCTGGGTGGAGCCTGGCTATTAGCGCCTGCTTTTTTCGTCATCGTGCTCTTGTATCTGAGCACTACGCTCTTCTATTCACTCTTTCTCAAACACCACGTCATCCTGGACGTGATGGGTATCGCAGCGGGGTTTATTTGGAGAGCCGTAGCCGGCGCGGTGGTAATCGATGTTCAAATCTCTGAATGGCTTCTGCTTTGTACCGCCTTTCTCGCGCTGTTTTTAGGGTTCAATAAGCGCCGTGGGGAGCTGCTGAAGCTGGAAGACAAAGCCGCCGAGCACCGGCGAAACCTCGCGGATTACACCCCGGAAATGCTGGATCAATGCCAGGCGGTAACCACGTCTGGCACAGTGATCAGCTACTCGCTCTACACGGTCCTGGCCTCACCTCTTCAGACCCCCTGGCTATTGATCACTCTGCCCTACGTGCTCTACGGAATCTTTCGATACACATTCCTGGTTCAGGTTCGAGGGGCAGGAGAATCCCCAGAAGAAATTCTGCTACGAGATCGGGGCATCCTGCTGACCTGCCTCCTCTACCTCGTCACAGCAGTGTTGATTCTGCTGCTTGCCGAACCCAGCCTTTAGAAAGCCTCGCCCCATCCGGCTGTAATCGACCAGCCGGTGTCACTCCGGGCCACATCCACTCGAACGACATTCCAATCCTCCGGTGGCAGCACCAGGCGGATACCAGCCCCGCCGGCTGGGTGCAGGCCAGACTCCTGCACCCAAGCGACATTGCCAAACGCAACCATTCCAAACCCCCTGCTCACCCGCCAGCGTTGCTCCAAGTCAGCGGTCGCTATCCTCGCCGAACGCCATCGCGCATGCCAAGCTCCCCGATGCAGCTCGCTCCCACCAACCACCGGAAGCATCCACTCTGGCAGTCCCTCGATAAGCGCACCCTGAAAAGTCAGTCTTGTCGCGATCACACCCCCAAGGACCGGAAGAAACCCTCGAGAGTCGGCGAATAAAAACAGGTCGTCTGCATCTCCCCACAGCCTGCGCGATTCCAGGGAAAAAAGCGTCCCTCGCAGCTGATTGCCCGCCCCGCTGCGATGATCCAAGCTGATCTCCAAACCCAGCCCAGCAAGCCGCTGCCACCCATCCCCTCCATTGCCAGGCATCCAAAGAAAGGGTGCTCCCACCGTCCATGCACCCGAACGAATCACAGGACCTAGGCCCAGCTTTGCCCTGCGAACCTGCAAAGATGTGCGATCCCCACCTTCATAAAAGTCCACGAAGGCATCTGAACCGGAAAACAAAAGACGAGGGGTGAAATCACCCGGACCCTCCACCAACAGGTTTCCGCCAAAGCTGCCCCGACTGCTAAACCATAGACCGGACCTCAACCACCACTGCTGCCAGAACAGATCGGGGTGCAAGAAGACCGCGCTGCCAGCAATCCCCTCCCCCTGGGAGCCCGTCAGGCCCATCCCCAAGAACCAGGTCCCCGGAACCGGAGGCAGCACACCTTTCGACATCAACAGTGCCTGCCCCAATCCATCCAGTTCCTCTTGTTGTTCCAGGGACTTCAAGTAGGATGCGTCCTCTGTCAGCAGATACAAACGTGCCAATGCAGGGCCTGGAAGGCTGTGTACAAGCGACTGGGCCAGGCGAACAGCCTCTTCCCGACTGGCTCCCAGCGCCACAGGGACCAATCGGTGGTAGTCGACCTTGGCGAGTGTGCACCAATCCCCCCCACATTGCCCTAGCGCCAAATCCAGCTTGGGTCCGTGAACCATTGCTCCCAGGTTCCCTGACATGCCCAACAACCGAAGACGAGCCATCGCTTCTGCAGCTGGTTCTGAGAGATCGGTTGCTTCCAGGAAGTGGCCCCGAGCAGCTGCTCTCTGTCCTTCGGCCAGCGCAAGATCTCCACGCGACACCAAATCCACCCCCGGTGAATAGGCTGCCACCTCTCCACCTGAGGCCATAGCTGTTAGCAGAAACCACCCGAACATCCTCTCGGCTTAGCACGTCCCAAGAAGGCTACAATCCGCCCGTGAGCAACTCCTCCCACACAACCGCCTTTGAATCCCTGGACTTTGGGCGCTTACTGGAGCACCTGGCCGCTCACGCTCAGACCATTCGGGGAGTGCAAGCCGCGCAGCAGCCACGGCTTGCAGAGAACGCGACAGTGATTCGCAATCGGTACACAGAGGTCCAGGAGCTGCTCACAATAGAGGAGCTGGGTTTTCAGCCACCAATGGGTGGAATTCAAGATGTAGCACCCGCAATAGAATCCGCGTCTAAGGGCGGAGTACTTGAAATAGAGGGTCTGCTTGAAGTGCGCTCCAGCGTCTCAAGCCTGCACAGACTGGATCAATGGCTGAGCCAGCAAGCAGAGGAATGTCCTCTTCTCAGAGAACGCACGATGGGGCTCTGTCTGAAACCCGATATTCGTCAAAACCTCGAAGAGGCTTTCAACGCCGAAGGGGCTCTGTCGGAGACCCGCTATCCACGCCTTAGGGAACTTCGGCTTCAGCTGGTCTCCCTCGAAAAAAGCATTCGCAGCGTCTTGGACAAGCTGGTGAAAGGGGAATCTCTCGAACATCTCCTACAAGATCGGTACGCAACCGTGAGAGGAGAGCGTTGGGTGCTGCCAATTCGAGCCAGCGCCAAGCGTTCAGGGCTGGGCATTGTTCATGACACTTCTCGATCCGGTGAAACCGTGTTCATCGAGCCCAAGGAGGTTGTAGAACTCAACAACCGATCGAAGATTGTCGAAGGCGAGCTGGCGCGAGAAGAAGAGAGAATCCTGACAGAACTCTCTCGGCTCATCGGGAAGGAAGCACCCTCCTTATTGAATGCGCTAGACACCGCAGAAGCGGTAGACCTGGTGGTCGCCCGATGTCGACTGAGTCAACAATTCCACGGCACCATCCCTGAAGTGAATGTCGAGGGCGTGATCGACCTCAAAGAAGCACGTCACCCCTTGCTCGCTTTGTCTGAGACGCCTGCCGTTCCCAACGACTTGCGCTTGAACAAAGAGCATCCAGCCCTGGTGATTTCCGGACCGAATGCCGGCGGAAAAACGGTTGCCATGAAGACCCTCGGACTCTGTGCGCTAATGGCACGCGCCGCCATTCCCATACCAGCAGCCCCGGGCAGCCGGGTAGACATATTTGACCCGATCTCCACGGTGCTCGGCGATGCCCAGGGGATTGAAAGTGGACTCTCCACATTTTCA
>Ga0163180_10001186_pt1 | contig 14881 bp, 11 predicted proteins | sample AtlANTMetagenome_2_FD_109647 | JGI IMG/M metagenome (GOLD analysis project Ga0163180, IMG submission 109647) | Marine eukaryotic phytoplankton communities from the Atlantic Ocean - Atlantic ANT 4 Metagenome | ecosystem: Environmental > Aquatic > Marine > Oceanic | place: North Atlantic Ocean...
ATAGACTTAACAATAAACAATGAAAGTAACGAATAAACGTTTACACGCGACCGGTGTAATTGTGCGGGTCAATGACGTACTTTTTACTCGCCCCTTTGTCAAAATCGGCGTAGCCTCTCGGCGCATCGTCCAAGGAAATCACTTCCACGTTCACCGCTTTATCGATTTGCACTCGATCGAACAAAATCGCATTCATCAAATTTCTGTTATACTTCAACGTCGGGCACTGACCGGTCGCGAAAGACAACGACTTTGCCCACCCAAGACCTAATCGCATACTCAAGTTTCCGGTTTTCGCGGCATCTTCCATTGCTCCCGGATCTTCGGTGACATACAAACCGGGAATACCAACCGCGCCGCCGGCTTTGGTCACCGTCATGCAATCGTTCAAAACTTGCGCCGGCACTTCCTTTGCATGGTTGTGTCCACACCCTCTCGCTTCAAAGCCGACGCAATCGACCGCGGCGTCCACTTCTGGCGTCCCTAAAATCTTTTCGATTTGTTCATCCACTGACCCTTTGGTAATGTCCACGATTTCGCACCCGAACGATTTCGCCTGGTTCAAGCGTTCCGGAATCGCATCGCCGACAATCACACACGCCGCGCCAAGTAACTGTGCACTCGCAGCACACGCCAAACCAACCGGTCCAGCACCGGCAACGTACACGGTCGACCCCGGTTGCACGCCCGCAGTGACTGCCCCGTGGTACCCAGTCGGAAAAATATCCGACAACAAGGTCAAACTCGTAATCTTCTCCTTCGCTTGTTCCTTGTCTGGAAACTTGAGCAAGTTAAAATCGGCGTATGGAACCATCACATATTCCGCTTGACCGCCAATCCATCCTCCCATGTCGACGTAACCATACGCCGCACCCGGTCTCGCTGGGTTCACGTTCAAACAAATCCCGGTGTGGCCTCGTCGGCAGTTATCGCATCTTCCGCACGCGATGTTAAACGGCACCGAACACACGTCTCCTTTCTTGATAAACTCGACGCCTTGCCCGACTTCGATGACTTCACCGGTAATTTCGTGGCCTAAAACCATGTGTCCGCCGGGTAAAGACGTTCGGCCTCGGACCATGTGTTGATCGCTGCCGCAAATATTCGTCGTGACGACTTTTAAAATGACCCCGTGTTCGCACTTCCTCTTTTGCCGTTCGGACACCACCGGAGAGTTGGTCGAGTCGAGCTCGAGTTTTGGGAACGGGATATCCTTCACCTGAACGTCGTTCGGGCCCATGAACACGACGCCTCTGTTCTCGCTTCCAGCGCTCGAAGAGGACGAAAACCCTCTCCCGTTCGTCGAGGCGTCGCGGCACCCGCACCCGCAGTTCGCCCCGTGCGGTCGGACCCCGGACGGCATCGCATCGGGAACGTATCCACACGATGATGTCGTGGCGGGAATCGCTCCACAGAAAGGCGTACCACCATTCATAAAGCGACCCCCGGCGCGTTTCGCGACGTTTGACGCCGCCGATCTCATCGTCGTCTTCAAAAAATCAAATCGCCACCAATGATACTACTCACTCGAGAAGAGAGAAAGAAAAGAGGCGGAGGAGGGCCTCCGTTCGTCCACAACACCGATGAAAGTTTTTGTGGTGGGTGTTATACAAGTCCTGACGTGGACCGTATCTAAAAACGTTTACCCATTTTTTAGGGTTTATGGTCTCACCGAGAAAAAAGAACTACTTTCAACACCACTGCGCGAAAAGGCCTCTCATCAGTCCACGTCAAAGTCGTCGTTTTGTGTGCCGTGTCGTTTGGTGCATGAGGAGTCCTCGAAGTGGTGTGGCTTCTTCTTCTCTCTCGCCCCGGGGACAACCATCGTCGTTTTCGTCGTTTTTTCGTGACGCTGCCACCCCCACCGCCGCCGAAACAAAAACAGGGAAGAATCGATATCATCGTCGTCGAAAAAGTCGATTGGTGATTCGTGGTGGTGGTGTAGAAGAAACGGGACGCACGACGAGAGAAGCGGACGACGCGATGAGGAAGGCATCGTCGGCGGAGGCAACGACGACGACGACGACGACGTCTGGAGGAGACGAGGACGACGAGACCAACACCGTATTTTCGACGAAACCATCGCTTCTGGGGAAACTTGGCCAGTCCATGAATGTTGCAGGCATCTCTTTATTCCTCAAACTCGCCGTCTCGGACGCCTCGCTCGCCGTGCCGCACGTCGACTGCGAATCGATCCAAGATATCGATTGGTTCAAGTTGAAACAAGCGGGATTTACAGCAGTTATTTTTGATAAAGATAACACGCTGACTATTCCGTACGCGACGGACGTGTATCCGCCGTTGCTAGAAAGCGTGAAGGAGTGTACGCAGGCGTTTGGGAACGAACGCGTGTGCGTGTATTCCAATTCGGCCGGGTTGGAACAGTACGACCCAAACGGGATGGAGGCGAAACATTTGGAGAAGGAGTTAGGGATTCGAGTGGCGAGACACAAGGAGAAGAAACCGAGCGGAAGTGGTGCTGAGCTCGCCAAGTTTTTAAACAACGATAGTCATAGCAAGAAGGAAAGTAGCAATAGCAGAGGCGAGACGAATTCGCCGTGCGAAAAGTTCGTTTTCGTCGGCGACAGGTACCTCACCGACGTCGTCTTCGGGAACAAATCCGGCATGTTTACCATCCGCGTCGCCCCGTTTGACGTCTCGAACGAATCCAAAGCCATAGCCGCGGCTAGATCCATCGAGAGTTACTTCTTACGCAGATGGAGAACGAAAAACAAAACGAAACCAACCCCGCACGCGCTCGACGAAAGAACGAGCGACCAAGAAAGCGTCTACTTAAAAACCAACGGCGCGCGCTCCTGGAGAGAGTAACGCCGCGCTTCACGAAACTCGAAGACTCTCGACGTTTTCTTCTTTCGGCGGAGATTTTTTTATGTGCCGTCGCGTCTTCTTCGACGATACCATACTAGAGAGAGAGAGCGTTTTTATTTTATGCAGCTTCTTCTTAGTCTTTCGTAGTTACATACATACTACATATGTACGCACTCAAAACTTTGAACGAAATCGTCTCCCTAAAATGAAATGTTCTTCTTTCTTTCTCCTTAATTAAGCAAAAAGCTTTGGGTGTTTGTTTTTGGCAGTTTGGTTTTGCTCCAAAAGACAAAGAATTAAACATTGGTCTTTTTCGACCAAAAAAAATTCTGCGGCTGCGAGCTCTCCCACGTGGACTTTTCGGTCCAAAATTAAAGGGATAATACAAAAAGAGCAGCCAAAAAGCGAACAAAAATTGGTCTTCCAAGACAGACTGTACTAATCTTCTCCACTCTTTATCCGCACGACGCACACCTACACACACACCTACACACACAAACACACCGCGCTGGACAACGCGCGTGTAGTATTTGAGACTTTTTGAAGGAGCGGCATTGATACGATGAGCAGCAGCGCGCACGCGTTTTCATTTTCCGCGAGAGCTTTGATGACGACGACGGCGGCCACACAAACGCCATCTTTCCAAAAGACGCCGGCACTCAGAAAGACGCGCGTCGCGACGACGACGGCGAGGAGAGCTTTGAAGACGACGAGGAGGAAGATGATTCAATCTGCAATCGCCGAGCCGGAAGCGGCAGTTGCCGAGCCGGAAGCGGCCGCTGGTACCGGGAAGAAGGCGAGAGATGATTTGCGCAACATTGCCATAATCGCTCACGTCGACCACGGAAAGACCACTTTGGTGGATTCCATGTTGAAACAATCGTCGGTGTTTCGAGACAACGAAAAAGTCGAGGAAAGAATCATGGACTCGAACGATTTGGAAAGAGAGAGAGGAATTACTATTTTGAGTAAGAATACCTCGGTGGATTACAAAGGGACGAAGTTGAACATCGTGGATACCCCGGGGCACGCCGATTTTGGCGGCGAAGTCGAACGCGTTTTGAACATGGTCGACGGCGTTTTGTTGCTAGTGGACGCGCAAGAAGGACCAATGCCACAAACGAGGTTTGTGTTGAGGAAAGCTTTAGAGCTCGGGTTAAAAGTGTTGGTTGTGGTGAACAAGATTGACAGAGATGGGGCCAGACCGGATTGGGTCATCGACACTACGTTTGATTTGTTCTGCTCATTGGGCGCCGACGACGAATCCTGCGATTTCCCAGTCGTGTACGCGTCTGGTTTCCAAGGTATCGCCGGGGACGACTACACAGACATGAGCGATACGTTAGAGCCATTGTTTGAGGCTATTCTGAGAGAAGTGCCGCCGCCGAAGGTTGACACGGAAGCGCCGTTGCAAATGATGGTGACCAATTTGGATTACGACGACTTTAAAGGTCGCATTGCGCTTGGTCGCGTGAACCAAGGGACGATTTCGAAGAACCAGCAGGTTACGATAGGCACTCCGGACGAACCGACGAGAAACGGTAAGATTAACGAGTTGTTCGTGTACAGAAACTTCGCGAAATCATCCATCGAGAAAGTTGGCGCGGGTGACATTTGCGCCATCGCCGGTTTACCGGACGTCATGATTGGCGAAACCATCTTCGTGGATGGCGCGGAACCATTACCGAAACTCTCGGTTGAAGAACCGACGGTTCGAATGTCTATGAGTGTAAATATGTCACCTTTTGCTGGGAAGGAAGGGAAATTTGTTACCTCGAGAAACATCAAGGACAGGTTGGACCGCGAGTTGGAAAGAAACTTGGCGTTGAAAGTTGAACCGGGGGAAACTGCGGATACTTTTGTCATTTGCGGCAGAGGCGCGTTACACATTACCATTTTGATTGAAACCATGAGAAGAGAAGGCTTTGAGTTTTGCATCGGTCCGCCAGAAGTCATCTACCAAGAGATTGATGGGCGCAAATGCGAACCATTCGAAGAGGCTCAAATTGAAGTTGGCGAGGAATACACCGGGTCGTGCGTCGATTTACTTTCGCAAAGAAAAGGTCAAATGCTCGATTTAGTCACTAACGACAAAGGTCAAACGACGTTAAAGTATCTGATTCCGACCAGAGGATTGTTAGGTTTGAGGAATGCGATTTTGACTGCGACCAGAGGTACCGCGGTGCTCAACACGAACTTTGATTCGTACAAAGAATGGGCCGGTGAGATTCAACAAAGAGACAACGGGTCTTTGATTGCCCATGAAACTGGTGCTGCAACGTCTTACGCCATGTTTTCCGCGCAAGAAAGAGGTATTTTGTTCATCAAGCCACAAACGGAAGTGTACGAAGGCATGGTTGTTGGCATTCACCAACGCACGGGCGACTTGAAAGTCAACGTGGCCAAGAAGAAGGCAGCGACGAACGTTCGAAGTAACAAGGACGCCACAGTCGTTTTGAACGAACCAAAAAATATGTCCTTGGATGACTGCGTCGAGTACATCGGTCCGGACGAATTAGTTGAGATTACTCCATTGAACATTCGCATCATGAAGAACCCGAAGATGGGCAAGAGAGCCGATCGATCGAAGAAGGGTGGTGCATAAATTTGTCATCGTCTAAAGCTCCAAACGACCTTCGCCATAAGTTATGAATAATGTTGTTAATATAAGAAAACTTTGCTGAACAGAAGCGTGTTGTTTATTTTAAATACTGATAAAAGATTTGATTGTACATGGTATGCTCGTATCGTTCAACGCTATAAATTTATTCTCTCACTCTTTTTACATCCCAGCTTCCGATAACGATTCAATCGTAATTAAACCCAACAACGTCTTCTTCCCGTCTCCACTGATAACCGGTAAATAATCCACCATTTTCCCATTCAAGTTCATGTTCATTTGCGCCTCGTACGCCATCTGCTCTGCCTCGCAACATCTCGGAAACGCTTTGTTATAGTTCATCAAATCCTTCACCAACAAATTACTCACCTCGGCGCCTTTCGCCACCGTAGCTCGTCTCAAATCTCCATCCGAAAACGTCCCCAACAACGTCATATCTTTATCAACCACCAACAAACATCCGCACCCTTTCGTATCTCCGGCCATTTTCACTAAAACCTCCAAACCTTTCTCCTCGGGAGATACCGTCGGCAAACTCTCGATCTTCCTCATCACGTCCTGCACTCTCAAGACTAACCTCTTCCCAATTCTCCCAGCCGGATGATTCATTGCGTACTCATCCTGCGTTAACCCTCTCGCCTGCATAATATACACCGCACACGTATCTCCAAACATCATCTGCAGCGCCGTGTACGTCACCGGCGGTGACACTCGACTCTCGCTCGTCCCAACCGAACTCGAACCTTTCTCAAACGGCTGCAACTCTCCGGGTGCTGGAATCGTCACGTGCATGTCGCACAACTTCGCCAACTGACTCTCCTTATTCGCTGTAGCCGCGACCAAAAAACCTCCTTTCGCTTTCGCGTACGGAACCAAGTTGACCAGCTCCTCTGTCGTTCCGCTCTTGGAAAATAACACCACGATGTCGCCTTCGTTCACGTTTCCAATATCTCCGTGTAATGCATCCACTGGGGCTAAATGTATCGCGCGCGTTCCGGTCGATACCAACGTCTGGCACACTTTCTTCGCGATGTAAGAGGATTTCCCGATTCCCGTGAATAACGTCGTTCCTTTGCAATCTAAAATCTTTTGGCAAAACTTTGCCGTCTCTTCGAAATCTAACGTTTGGAAGAACTGATCGAGAAACGAAGACTGCGCGTGGAATAAACTCTTGATGAAATCTTTGGAGATCTGAGCGGGCGAGGCGTGACCGGGACGAACGCCACCGCAACACCCGGCGAGAATGTTAGACATAATAGCTTCTCGTTGTGTTTTCGTTCGCTCGTTGTTGTCCGCGTCCGCGTGCGTGTGGTGTGGTGTGTGCGTGTGTGTGTGCGCACGGTTGAGACGTTTTTTTGTGGCGAGATTTTTTGAAAGCGAAAGTTGATGAGTCGAGACGCGAACGCGAGATAGTTTTCGCCGAGCGAGAGCGCGCACGACGCTAATTGAAATTCACGCTATTAATGTTCGTGGTATTACAAGTCTCTGAGCAAAGCGTATTCGTCCTCGTTCAAGTCGATGGAGTCGTCGTCTCTTTTGTCACCCTCGTCGTCGATTGATCGCTCTTCTTCTTTTTCTTTTGAGTTCTGCGCTTTCGGGAAGAGCGAGAGAGTATCCAATGAAGGAGAAGAGGCGTTCATGTCGCCAAAAAGACGACAACTAGCGCTTCGCGCGACACTAACGGTGTGCTCGAAAGTTGTGTTGCAGTCTGGTCCTGGAAATTTGACAAAGTCTTCGGCGTTGGAGTTCGAAAAACTGACGTCGTCGTCGACGACGTCGGGCATTCGGTAGGAAGTGCCCCATAAAATGGTTGGTTTTTTCGATTCCGTCGTTTCTTCTCCGTTCTCTTTGCCATTCTTCGCAATAGTAAACAGATTATCGATTATATCTGCGAACACATCTTCGAGTAGTACCGTTTGTCGAGACTTTTGGCACAGATGAACAATCAACGTATCTTTCGGACAACACCTTGACGAGTGGTCTAGCTGCGTCGCGAAGCAGACGAATTCATCCTCGTCATTGTACCGTTTTCTGGGACGTGCGGCGGCCGGTATCGCGAAAAATACACGTTGTTGCGCATCATCGTTACCAATCATAGACCCGTTCGTTACTAATACTGCTCGGTTGATGCAAAACTTTGAAGTTTTACGATCCAAACTCATCTCATCATTCGCGAAACCAACCATTTCTATATCGCCTTGCGCATCTCCCAAAACAAGCTTTTTGCACGTCAAAACTCGCCCACCATTCGTGATAACTTCAATATTGTTTTCACTGCCACACGCAACATCATTGCAATATTTGTTGATACCACCTACTTTATCTCCATCATCGCTACGTATATGCTTCCTCTCTATTTTCATAATCGACTGGCGCAACGCCGTGATTGCACCGCTCACCGCAGCAACGCGACAGAAGGCCTGCGCAAACTCTCCACACCCGTACAACGGAATCAAACCAGCTTGAGGAGCTTGTGGTCCATACTTCCCCATCGAACGAATGTACGTTTTCAACATCTCCGCTGCTCTTCCTCGCAGAGCGGTTTTTGCACTTGGGCAGAAACTTACGCAATATGCAACCGCGTCCGATGTAATCTCGGAGAGTTCGTTTGGCGACTCCATCAAGAATGATTTCATGGACATATCTTTACTAACACTACCACCGCTACTACTATCGTTATTATTCTTATCGTTGTTCACGAAAGCATACGCGAAACTACTATCCTTGTCGTTACCATCTCCGTTCACGCCGTTCTTCTTTTCCTTCATACTCTCACTCTCGTCTCCCTCCACGTCCAATTTATACTCTGTCCCTGGCGCACCGATAGGTGTATTCGCATCGTCCCCTCTCCCGTAATTCACACCCGTCCCTTCCAATGCCACGTCCCTGGCCCGTTTCAAAAACCGCATCAACCCTCTCTTTTCTGCCGGAGACAGGCGCGTACTTTCGAATATCTCTGAGCGAGACGCCGGGACAGGAATAAACTCAAACGCTCTGTTACCATTAGTCCCATCACTTTTAACGGCCACGAAACTCTTCTCTAACGTCTTAAACTCTATGTATTTATACGCTTCGCTGTTGCACACTTCCTCAATCAACTGGTCGTCGCCCAAGGAGAACTTAAAGGCAATATCTAAACTGAATTTACGATACAGAGAAGAGAGTATGGAATCATAATCATCATCGATGGTCGTCAAATCGCGAATCTCCAAGATCGATTCAGTTTGTAACAAACATCGGGGCACAGTCCATCCTTTAAACTTGTCCGCGATGATGCGAGCTTCTAAAGTGCCGAAACTGTTCCCGTAGTGGTCGTTAGCGTCCAAAACCAGAACGGTTTTCTTTCCAATTTTCGATGCGTATGAGGCGATTAAGGATTCCGTAAGACCTGTACCGAGAACGATGACATCGAATGAAGTAGTCTGTAACGACTTAGCAGGTTCATCGTTGTTGTTTTCGACCATTGGCGGAGGTGGTATGCATATGAAAGAGCGGTTTAGAATGAGGATTAGTTAGTGTTTTCATTATAAATCTTGCTCTCTACCTACATAGTAGGTACGTAGTGTCTATTTTGTCTATTGCCATTTTTGGCTTGATTCATACCGATTTCGCCAGTCAACGGTTCGCGAGGATCCAAAACTTCGTAATCATCCGCAGAGGCTAAATATTGTGAGGCTGCCGTGCTTTGACCGTCGTCTTTGGCGAATTTTAGGGAGTGCACCCTCCAATCGTCATTATCGTCGTCGTCTTTGCGTATTTCGTTGCCATCTTCGTCGATATCTTCCATGTAGTACAAGCCTTCCGGGACGAACTTAGAGACTCCGACGAACCCATCGCGAGCTTCCTTTTCGCTTCTTTTAATTCCGTTGCTATTGGCGGCGCTTCCTCCTTCGTGTAACTTTTCGTTGAACTTTTGCAATTTGGCCAGCGTTTCTTTCTCGCGGTCCAAGACTCTTCTGTTACGCAGTTTCGCCTCTGCACGTTTGACTTCGTGGTTGGACATGAGTGCTTTATCGTCTTCGGTGACTAACGCTTTTCCTAACCCGAGTTTCTTCAGTTTATCTTTCTTGTATCTTTCTCGCTCTAGTTTTCTCTCCGCCTTTGCTTGCTTGTCTCTCGCTTTCTTCACCTTTTCGATGCGTTTGCGCTCATCCTCGGAAATGTGTACGTTCATCTCTGACAACATCGCCAAGGAAGATTTCTCTGCACCGTTGACTGATACTTTTTCTCTTTTTTCGCGCATTTTTGCTTTCATCTTCTCCTCTAAATCTTTGGCTTTCTTTTCATTTTCAATCGTTTCCTCTTCTGTCTTTTTCAAAACATTTTTATACTCGTCGTCGTCGGCTTTGGCGAATGTATTATTTGCCCCTTCATCGACGACGTCGTGTGCGGATGCAATCTTTTGTTTCTTCGTTTTTTTCTCTTTGCGCTCGTCTTGATCTTCAGCTACCTCCTCGTCGTCACCAAACGATAAAAGACCAACGTTTGCTTTCTGTTTCTTCTTTTTCTCTTTGGGCGCTTTGACTTCTTCCTTCTCTTTCTTCACCTTGGGAACAATATCGTCGAAGGGGTTCCACACCACCTGCGCCTTCAAAATTCTCGGCAACGGCTCCCCAACTGGCGTTTCGCCTTGGCACTGGCAATCACCGATTCTTTGCACGTTATAAAACGTTTGTCCAACAACTTTCCCGAAAATGGTATGTTTCCGATCCAGGTGTCGGCATTCGTTGAGAGTGATGAAGAATTGAGAACCTGCGTTGTTTATAATGTTGCAAAGAAAGGTTAGTAAATGTGTACGAAACGAGCTCAAAATAGACGAGGAAGACGCCCAAACATCAATCCCTCGCGTATCATCAAAGTATCAAAAAACAAACGAGCAAAGCAACCATCCTCTTTGCTTAATCACGCTATGCGTACCGTTTGAATCTCTCCTCCCTTCGTTCGCCATGGCCACCTGGCCTCTCTTGTTGAACTTAATCCGACTGTGTAGCTCGTCCTTATACTTCTTCTCGACGCCCGAACCTTTCCCACTCCCGCTCTTATCTCCCGTTTGTACCATAAAATCTTTCAGTATTCGATGGAACAGGTTCTGTTCGTAATAACCATCCAGACATAACCGAATGAATGCGCGACAGGCGAGCGGGCACTCTTTCGAAAAGAGCTCGATGTCGATGTCACCGAAGGTGGTTTCGAGGACGACTTTGCCCGATGTCGGTGGTTCCAAAGAGTACACGCCCGACATCTCGTTCTTTTATTCGCGTGCGGCCTTTTTGAACGTCTTCTTTTCGATGCACCAAAGCGAGAGCTCGTGTTGTGCGAGCGAGAATGCGCGCCGAAATTCTGACAGGTATAACAAAATGGAATCAAAAAACGAACGCATTTTTGACGCCACACAAACGCGAGACGTCACTTTGTGTGCACGCGGGGAGTGCGACGACGACGTCCACTCGAAAGAAGAAGAAAAGGTATCCCGCATTCATTCTGTGACCGCGCGAGCACTCGCACCGAAGAGCCGGTTTTGAACGCTCCGTAAAGAGAGTGAACGCGAGACCATGACGACGACGGTGGATTCGCCGCCGATGCGTCGAAACACCACGAACGAGACGCAGAACACCACGTCCGCGGCGTCTTCCGTGAAGGACGCGGAGGTCGGCGCAGTCGTCACCTCCTCGCGAGGCAAACACAAACGAGTGATATATTCGCAAGATGAAGCGCGGTTGCGGACGGTCAAAGACGTCGTCGAACAGATGATTGCGGCCGTGAAAGCAAACCAGACGTTAAACTTGAACAACGCGAAGAATAAAGCGTCGAAGAAGTACGGCGTAGATGGAACGGTTCGATTGACCGAGATCATCTCGGCCGTACCAGAAGAACATAAAAAAAGTTTGTTGCCGCAGCTGAGAGCGAAACCAGTTCGAACGGCGAGTGGAGTGGCAGTGGTGGCCGTCATGTCCAAGCCGCATAGGTGTCCTCACATTGCGACTACCGGGAACGTGTGCGTGTATTGCCCGGGCGGGCCAGATTCAGATTTTGAGTATTCTACGCAAAGCTACACAGGATATGAACCGACGAGTATGCGTGCCATTCGAGCGAGGTACGATCCGTATGCGCAAGCGAGAGGGAGAGTCGATCAATTGGCCAGGTTAGGGCATTCGACGGATAAAGTCGAGTACGTGTTGATGGGAGGGACGTTTATGAGTTTGCCAATGGATTATAGGGACTATTTTATTAGAAATTTGCACGATGCGTTGAGTGGAGCAACGAGTTCGTCGGTAGATGAAGCCGTGAGGAGTTCGGAACACGGGAAACACAGGTGCGTTGGGATGACTATCGAAACTAGGCCGGATTATTGTTTAGGACCGCACTTGAGGCAAATGTTAAAGTACGGTTGTACGAGGCTAGAGATTGGTTTGCAATCGATATACGAAGACGTTGCAAGAGATACGAACAGAGGGCACACAGTGAAAGCAGTCAATCGATGTTTTCGCGAGGCTAAAGATGCTGGGTTTAAAGTCGTCGCACACATGATGCCGGATTTACCAAACGTCGGTATGGAGAGAGATTACGAATCGTTTTTAGAGGCGTTTGAGAATCCCGAGTTTCGTATGGATGGATTGAAGTTATATCCGACGTTAGTTATTCGAGGTACGGGTTTGTACGAGCTATGGAGGAATGGGTTTTACCGATCGTATTCGCCGGAAAAGTTGGTTGATTTGGTGGCTAGGATTTTAGCGCTCGTGCCGCCATGGACGAGAGTGTACAGGGTGCAAAGAGATATCCCAATGCCGCTTGTGACTTCTGGCGTCGAAAAAGGGAATTTGCGCGAACTTGCAATGGCACGCATGGCTGAGTTAGGTTTGAAATGCCGTGATGTTCGAGCTCGAGAAGTTGGAATGCAAGACATTCACAATCGCGTATCGCCAAAGGACGTAGAATTAGTAAGAAGAGAATATACCGGTAACGGCGGGTGGGAGACGTTTTTATCGTACGAGGATCCGAAACAAGACATTTTAGTTGGTTTGTTACGGTTACGTAAACTGACCAAGAACGCTGGTAAGAACAACGTGGAATTGAAAGGAGGACAGGTTTCGATGGTGCGCGAATTGCACGTCTACGGTACCGCCGTGAAAGTATCGACGCGAGAGGCTGGAAGGTTTCAACACCGCGGATATGGCGCGGCTTTAATGAAAGAAGCCGAAAGAATCGCAAGAGATGAACACGGATCGACGAAAATGGCCGTTATTTCGGGCGTTGGAACTAGAAATTATTATCGCAAGTTAGGTTACAAGTTAGAGGGACCGTACATGGTGAAAAGTATCACGGATGACTTTTTTTAGGCAGACGAAAGATTTTGTATGAATAGGTAGATACTATGTATACCATGCTGTACTGCTATAACAATGAACTCTTAGAAATCATCTTCGACGGCATGCAACAACTCCGTTTGACACAATACGCACGCGTCTGCAGACGAGTGACATTCTACGATGCACCTCTCGGCGACGTGCGCTAACCCGTAATTATATAACGTCTTGAGCAAATTAAACGAGCCTTCAACTTGATCCAACTCGCTCGTTATACCGTTACTACTCACCAATGTTCCCGCATTTCCTATATTTCCTAAGTCGTTGTCGTATCTCGTCGCGAACCCTTGGCTCGGTCCTAACCCAATGCCGTAAATATCCACGCTCGCACAATTCAAAAGCGCAAACATAACCGCCTGAGCTTCTGTCGTCATCGGCGAAATTCCTTCTATAGCCTCCGCCACGAATTCCATAAACTCTGGGTGGAAAGCTTCTAATTTTAAGCGTTTCTTCGTGACTGCTCCAACACTGTTATCGTGCAATCTGTGCATCCTGGCAAACGCTCTCAGTGAATTCCCATTGGTAATATTCGCGATTAACGTCTCCTCCGCACCTTCGCGAACGTATTTTTGACAAAACGGCAACTTAGCATCCCCACAAATTCTCACCGTCGTTCTCGACCCGACGCTTTGCTCGAAACCACGTGTCGGTAAATCGTCCACGCGAATAACCGCCTGGTGTTGATCGATATTCGGTCCATTCTCATAGGATAACAAAACGCCAGATTTACCTACCACCGCGCAGCTCGTCCATGGCTCTTCTTTAGGCGTCACGACGTCCGTCTCTGCTAACCTATTTAACACCGTCTGCTCGACTGTTCCTACGTTCACAAAACCTTTCCCTGGAGCACCACTCTTCCTGTCTTTATTTCCGAAAAAACCGCCAATCAACCCGCTCGCGCTCGCGTCGTCGCTTCTTTTCGACGCCATTTTCACCGTCAACGCGGACACTCTCGCCGTCCCCACTTTCCCGCACGTCTCTTTATTCAACGTCATCGCGCCTTCAAAAGCAATTCCTTCAGTCAAATCGTCCACCTTCCCTCCTCCGCTCGCCTGCGCGCTCTTCTCTCTCGCCTCTTTTTGTGCTGGACTCAACAACCGCATCATCTTCTCTTTATCGTCCGACTCTTCTGCGCTCGGGTAGTACACTTCGGGTACATCGATGTGTCTGTCGCAACTTTTCCCTCCGTATAAAACTGCGCACACGCACACATTCTTCACGCACGTCCCGTGTTTCCCGCACGCGCCTTTCGCGTCCAGCGCGCATCTATTCCCACCCCCTGAATGCGTTCGAAACCAAACGATGCCATCTTCCACTCTCCGGTCGTGTCGCATCGTTTGTTTTTCCAATTCCCTCGCGGCGGAGGACACGCTTCCGTTCGCCTCGTCTTCCGACGATGAAAACGACGACTCGTTCCTATCCTCGAAGACCGAATCCACGACGAACGACCGCGCGACGAACACGAAAACGACGAACAGCGCGACCCCGAGCGCGAGATTGGCCCGTTGTTTCGAGCGCACCATCGTCAAAGCGTCAAAGTTCAACACGCCTCCTCCTCCTCCTCCTCCTCCTCGTTTCATCAGGTGCGACGGACGCATGATGATGATGATTCTCTTCTCGTTTGTGCACGTCCTTTTCTTCTTCCTCTTCCTCCTCTCTCTCTCTCTCTCGATGCGCGAAATCTATACGAAAGCGCTTCTTCTTCTTCTCACCAAAACCACGAGAGTGGCTCTCTTCGATGTCGTCGACGCCAAAGGCGACGCAAAGCGCGATGATGATGATGTGAAGACGAATGTCTCTCCCTCCTTTTTACTTGTCTCTTTTGTGATACCCTAAATATGACTCTCTCCATTTTTTTCTCTCCCTTGAAAATACGCGCGATGAAACTTTGAAGACATTTTTTGTGGACGGAAGAAGAAGACCGGTGGCTTTAAGATGACGACGAGAAGGCGAAGAGGAGGAGATCTTCGATCGACGACAGGAGGCGGGCGCCCTCCTTGTGTCGTCGACGTGGCGATCGCGTCGGCCGTGTTCCAGGCGAATCCTCTGTCGTCGTCCGCGACGGTGC
>Ga0163180_10001187_pt1 | contig 14879 bp, 11 predicted proteins | sample AtlANTMetagenome_2_FD_109647 | JGI IMG/M metagenome (GOLD analysis project Ga0163180, IMG submission 109647) | Marine eukaryotic phytoplankton communities from the Atlantic Ocean - Atlantic ANT 4 Metagenome | ecosystem: Environmental > Aquatic > Marine > Oceanic | place: North Atlantic Ocean...
AGCGATTGCCGACGATACCGACTGCGATGGAATCCTGACCGACGACGACTGCGACGATTTCGACGCCTCATCGACGGCCATTGCCGACGACAACGATTGCGATGGAACATTGACCGATGACGACTGCGACGACGACGACAGCAGTTCGACCATCATTGCCGACGACAATGACTGCGACGGTTTTCTCACGGCTGAAGACTGCGATGACGACGATGCCGCCATCAACCCGGATGCCTACGATGTGTTGGATGACGGCACAGACAACAACTGCGATGGCGGCGACTGGAGAACCTGCGACGAAGAGTTCATGATCGTTGGCAGCGATCCGACCATCAACATCACCGAACTTGAATTCTGTGGCGTTGTCACGGGCTCCATTTATCTCTACGACACACCGCTGATAGACACCACCGGTCTGTCTCGCCTTCGCACAGTGGGCGGGGACCTCCAAATCGAGAACAATTCCGCGATGAACTCCATCACACTTCCAAGTCTCACTGCCGTCGAGGGGGACTTCGTGGTTGTCGACAACCCATTGCTCTCCGACCTGACTGCTGACAGCTTATCCAGCATCGGTGGCGACCTCTGGATGATGGCCAATGATGCCCTATTCAGCATCCCATTGAACAGCCTCACCAGCATCGGGGAGTATTTGGAGATTGCGATGAACGATTCGCTTTCTGCGCTCTCATTCGATGCGCTCGTGACCGTCCCGGAAATCGAGATTTACGACAACCCAAGCTTGTGTCAATCCATCCCCGACGCACTAGAAGCCGAACTGTTGGAGCGAAGCTGGCCTGGAGTCTTTACAGCCTTCGACAATGATGAGGACTGTTAGGGTTCACCCCCGTACAACCTCACATCCTCGACCCCCAGACAGGCACCTCCACACTCGCTGAGCAACGTAAAGAAGCCACTGGGCAACCGAATCTGCGGTATGCTGGCGGATACGGGAGGTCGCATGACCGCAACAGCGCAGTTGACCGACGATTATCACCTCTCCTTATCGATTGGGAAGGGCCTTTGGGATGACTTGGTGGGAGCCGCTTTGCCCCTGAAAGTCCGGGAAGGGACCTTCGATTTAGGCAAGGTGGTGGTCAGTGGAATGAAACAAATCGGAGTTCGGCAACGGGTGCGTGGCTTGCTTGAAGATCGCACGCCACCGGAAACCTTGATCAAAGCCAAAGACCGCGCAGTTCAATTTTGGGCGGACCATCGTGAGGAAGTTTACGAAGTGGTCAACGAGATGTTTCGGGTCGAAGGGGACTGGCAGGTCGAAATCGACAGCCAAGGCACCGAATTCCATTACGCCCCTCAAAAGATTGGGGTCGATGCCCACATCAAAGCCACGATTAATGGGACCGCATTTCTCATCCGAGACTCCGTGGAAATTCCGTTCACTATTGAAAAACGTTTGGGTGCGACCGCCCACATGGGCAACATTCGCTATGACAAAGAAAAGCGGGCTGTCGTGGGCGATGTTGAAGATCCTTTCATCCATCTTGGCGATGGAGTCGTCCTTCAAGCGCTGTCCCAGGCCGGCGCTCAATTGCTGGCTCAACAGACCGGCCGTTTTGATGCCACACCGCTGATAAAGAAAGCCCAACTTGAAGGAATGGTGGCTCCAGCAGGCGGCCCCCTAAAGCTGAAGATGGGCATTGACGACGTTCGAATTGAAGTGAGTGAAAAGGAACTGCAACTCAAGGTTCGCTTTGCCTTTGAGCAGCCGCAACTCACCGGGACTTGAGCGAACATTCACCTCGGGTCCCCACAGAACGCAGAATTGAACTTGGCGGTAAGGAGAGCGTCCGTTAAACGGCGCGCCAATTCTCACCAAAGGAGGACGCCATGGAGCGCACCCTTTCGATCATTAAGCCCGACGCCGTCAAGAACAACTACATTGGAAAGATCATTGCTCGATTCGAAGAAGAAGGGCTTCGCATCGCTGCTATGCGCAAAGTTCATCTGTCCAAACGTGAAGCCGAAGGCTTCTACGCCGTCCACGCCGCCCGTCCATTTTTCGGTGAACTGACCGACTTTATGTCGTCCGGGCCGGCTGTCGTTATCGTTCTCGAGGGAGACAACGCCATCCTTCGCAACCGTGAAATCATGGGTGCAACCAACCCTGCTGAAGCTGCCGAAGGCACACTCCGCAAACTCTACGCTGCCAGCATCGGCGAAAATGCCGTTCACGGTTCCGATGCACCCGAAACTGCGGCGACAGAAATCTCCTACTTCTTCCGCAGCACTGAGTTGAACTAACTCCAACTGTGGAAATCAAATTGGGAGGGCTTAGCCCTCCCTTTTTTGTGCGCAGCCATCACAGCATGCCTACTTCCAGGGGCCGCGAACCGTGCAGCGATAAAAGGCGCCTTTACAATTCACGATGGCAGACTCGCCGGTTTCCAATGTCAATGTGCCCTGGTTTCGAGGTGCATCGCCCGGCCTAAAAACCACTTCTATGGCGTAGGTCCCCGGCGGTACCCGTCCTCCCGACACCCGACGACCATCACCGACCAGTTGGACCTGATGGGCATCTCCCGTGACTCGAAATGCAGCGGTGCCTGAGCCCGAAGGGGACGACGACTTTGGCGCCGCCGAAGGCTCCACCGAAGGCTCCGCCGGAGGCTCGGGCTTCGGCTCCACCGGAGGCTCGGGCTTCGGCTCCACCGGAGGCTCGGGCTTCGGCTCCGCCGGAGGCTCGGGCTTCGGTTCCGCCGGAGGCTCAGGTTCGGCGGGGGGAGCGGGCTCTGCCGGAGGCTCGGGCTCTGCCGGAGGCTCGACATCCACAGGAACATCGGGCTCTGCCGGTGTTTCGACTTCGACAGCCGGAGGTGGAGCATCGAAATCGACATCATCCAGAACTCCCGACTTCCATACGCCAATAATTCCCAAGAAAATCGCCAGCGCTCCCCAAACCGCAAAACGGTGAAACTCGCTCTCTCCTCGCGCAGCCCGAATCCATTCTTTATCGATTTGGTCCTTGGCTTTGACATCCAAGCCCAACATCCGGTCCCATCGATCGGCGTTTTCATCCACCTCTAGCGCCGCAGGTGCGCGAACCTCCTCAGTCGGCTCATCCACAGTATCGGAGTCGCCGGTAAACTCGGTATCTTCTTCCGTGACGTCATCGCTGATCAAAGACGCCACAGCCAATGGACGACTGACTTCGTCTGTATTCGGAGGCGGAAGGGCGCCCAAGATCTCCGTTTCTGGAGGTGGGAGCTCCTCCGATACCATTTCGAGGTTGAGGTTATCCGTGGGGCGATGGAAAGGATCCGAGGATTCCAAAGGCATCGCGTCCACATCATCCGGTTCCTTCAGCTCGGTGACCATCAAATCCGGGTTTTGCACCAGCGCCGACGCAGCCAATGCGGGCGGGTCCGGAATAGGATCTGCCGAGCGTTCCGGTTCGGCTTCCGGTTCCTTTAAGTCCGTCGCGGCGAGGTCCAATGCCTCTGAATTGTCGCTGGGCGACAACACAGCCTCCGACAACCACTCACTAAAGGCATCGTTTCCAGCGGCCTCTTGCTTCAGAATGGCTTGGGCTTCTTCAAGATAGGGGCGCAAATCACTCCGAAAGCCCAAACAGTCGCGTATGAGATCAGCCAATGTGTCGGATGCCCCCGCCTGGCTACACACCGTACGGGCGGCCTCAGCAACATTGTTCTGGCCCGCGCTGTGCTGGGACGCACGTTTTGGCCACCGCCCTGAGATAATGCGAGTGAGAATGGCCCCAACCGAGTACACATCGGCCGCAGAGGTCAACATGCCTCCCATCATCTCGGGAGCCGCATATCTCCGCGTCGCACGATCCTCCCGAAAGAGCGGGTCATCGGGGTCGACACTCGTCCCTTTTTCAGCCCCCAACCCCAAGACCTTTATCTGGCCCATGGTGTTGACCCGGATGCGTGTCGGTCCAAGCAGACCATGCACAACACCGTTTTCTTTCGCCACCATCAGAGCCGAGATGACATCCGCAAAAACTCTTGCGGCAACAGCCGTGGGTACCGCACTGCGCTTCGAAATTCGCTCGAGGTCTTTACCGTCTACCCATTCACTGACGAGCGCTAGCGCATCGCCGATAAGGTAGACACCCTCAGCCTGGACAATACTGGGATGGGCGACGGTTCGAGCGCACTTGGCTCGTTGGTCAATGCGGGAAGCCAACTCATCTAAAGACTCCATATCCGCGTGAAAAACAGACACGGCTCGCGACACATCTCCCATCGCGGGATCAACAGCCAAGTATACGGAAGCGAGGTCACCACTTTCCAGGGGTTTAATCAAGCGTAATTCACGACTTTCAAATGCCATCCCCTCAGAATTCTCCACCAACGATGAAGGCCGCAGTTCCGGTCCCGAGTGCCACGGTGGCGAAAGTTCCACTCACCCAAACCATCGAGTTCGTGCTGTCGCGTAAATCTGCCAAATCAGACTTAGGCGTTCTGGGATCCTCAAATTCGGCCGCCTTACTCATGGCCACGACATACGTGATTCCACTGACCAAGGCGCTTCCTCCCGAAATTATGGCCAAAGGCACATTGACTGAAATAGCCCCTTCCCTCTTGACCTTGTCCACGGGCTGACTTCGCCGCAGTCCTGTCGCGGCACTTTGCCAACCTCGGACAGTCTGGTACTTCGGGTATTCAACCCCAATCCCCACAACAGCCGTCTGGGCGATGGAACCATCTCCTTTTTGGTGCTGAAACAAATAGGGCCGGTCGCGGGGAAATTCCGTAGCGACACCCCCGTCCACGCGAATCAAACCCTCCGCAGGTTTGGGTACGGGATCACCGACTACGGGATTACTGCCCTGAGCCACTTGAAAGTCTACCCTCAAGGGGTGGCCATCCGGAGCCATGGGTTCGGGCAACAAGTAGTTGGGAGCTACCTTGAGCATGCTCTTAAAGAAGCCCACTGTTTGAGCATGATTCTGATCCAGAAAGCTCCCCAAAGCCTCCATTCGATAATAGGCCGCCGCCTGGCCCGTTTGGATGGCCTCTCCCATACAGCCCAAGGACCGCTGAGCCGTCCACCGGGCAGAACGAAAAGTATTCTCATCCATACTCGAAAAGGCGAGATCGGCTTGAGAAATGTATTGAGCCAGAGTCGCCGTCGAGAGACGCTCTGCACAATCATCGGTGGCTTCTGCGACGGGAAGCGCAAACAAGAAGAGGGCGAACAATGACATCAAAACCCACCTCCCAGGAAAATGGCCACTTCACCGGCACCCGATCCGCGTAAATCTGCACCGACAACCAAATCGATCAGACCATCATCGTTGTAATCGATATCACCCAAGACTGCGGCACCCACGCCATCCCTTTCGTCTTCTGTACTGCTACCCGTGATGGTTCCCAACGCATCGTCGGTATCCATCCGCCCCGAAAGGTCACCCGAAAACAGATAAACCGTTCCGCCTTCAGAACCCGGAGCACCGGCGATAATCCCGGGGCCCAGCCCATCCACGTCCTGACTTCCGGCCAAAGAAAGGCCCAGACGTCCGTTGTCCGTCAACCCTTGGATTTCGAGTTCCGCAATTTCGCTTATGTCGCCATCCCCCAGGGTCGTCATGAGGTAGACGGCGCCTCTGTTCTCTCCCAACAGGTTCCGATCGGGGGCACCGACGAGAATGTCATCCTTGCCATCCCCATCCAGATCTCCAGCCGACATGACCGTCTCGCCGGTCCATGAAGCATTGCCTTCACCCACGATAGCAATGTCCGCATCCCCGACAGCCAAATCGCCGGTAAAGCCTTCACCAGAAGCGAAGGCATAAAGACCCCCTTTACCGTAGTGTGCACCCCGAGCCCCAACCAGAATATCGGCGACTCCGTCGGCATTCCAATCCACGGTTTGGGTCATGGCGGTACCGAACTTCCCATCGGTCTGAGCACCGTAGATTCGCACGGCTACATCATCTTCCACAGCGGTATCGAGAACACTGAACTCGGCGGCATCAATGGGGCCATGAATAATGCTAATCATGCCCACATGAACGCCTGCCTTTCTGGCCTCGTGAGCTCCCAAAATCAAGTCGTCTTGGTCATCTCCACTCACATCCGCCACCAGCAGCGCTCGTCCCATATAAGCATCATTGGTGGGACCCCAAATCTCTACATTCGGAGACGATAAATCGTTATCGGCCTGCATAGGACCCCAAAACAACGCCGCAATACCGCCAAAAGAGCGGCTCGCAAAGCTGGCTGCCGGACCGCCCAAAACGACATCGGCCTGACCATCGCCATTCAAATCACCGGTAGCGAGCCCTTTCCCGAAATTGGAGGCGTCATCCGCATCATCACCACTCAGACTGAGACTCACAGTTCCGGACATTTCCGGACCGGACACAATGGACAGATCACTCACTCCTGAGCCGGTAGACAGCAAGTCGATTTGCCCGTCTCCATCGACATCATCTCCGTAACTTAAGCGAAGACCCACCCGCGCATTCACATCTCCGACAAATCGAACATCGGCATCGCTAAGAGTCAGGTCCGTGAGGAGTCCACAACCCAGTGCGGTGTCATCACAATTATCGTCGATTCCGTTGTCACAGATTTCTTCTGCATCGGGGTTCACCGACGAATCAGAATCATCACAATCCTCTGCCGACGTCTGTGTATACGGGCTGACAGCTTCGCAATAGCAAGCCGACTCCGCACCCCCAAAACCATCTTCATCCCCATCGGCATAAAAATCGGTGCAACCCACCGCATCCAGACTGTTGTCCGTACCATCGCAATCATCATCGTCGACAGTAGTGCAGTCTTCTTCAGCATCCGGGTTCACCGCCGGATTAGCATCGTCGCAATCTCCCGTCAGGCCGGTGTATCCCTCTTCTGGAGCACAACTCTCCATTTGGTTGGATGCATCTCCAAACCCATCGCCATCGATGTCCGCTGACCACACCGCACCCGGCTTTTGCAGCGGATCCGAATCATTGCAGTCATCGCTGTTCTCCACCATGCCTTCATCCAAGCTACAGGCTTGAATCGGGTTGTCTACATTCCCAAACCCATCCCCATCCGCATCCGCATAAAACACCAGAAAGGTTTCACAGTCCTCTGTTCCATCCGCCGCAGCGAGTCGGTCTTTGTACTCTTTGTCGGTGACGTAAGCGCATCCAAAAGACAAACTGAAGAGCAACGGAACTATGCGCATGGAAATTCTCCTTAGCGGGTGCTCTAACCGGCCCGCCGCCACGGTGATATGCCCAGAACATGACCCGCGCCTTTACCTCTGAAATTCGTCCGCGAATCCAGCATTATCTGAGCCGTTTTGAGCGGCTTCATGACCCAGGTCCGTTCGAATACAAATGGACACACCATCACAATGGAGGGCGCCACCCTACCCACATCGTTTTCGGTTGCATGGTCCACGGAAATGAGCACGGATCGCTACCGGCCATTATCCGCCTGATGGAAGCTCTATCGGACGGTTCTCTCCAGTTTGGTGGCCAGGTCACCGTATTCATCGGCAACCCAGAAGCCGCCTTAGAAAACGCACGATACCTCGAAGCCGACCTCAATCGAGTCTTCTTGAATACTGGACATACTCGCCACGAAGATAGACGCGCCCAAGCGATCATGCCCATCCTTGATTCTGCTGATGTATTCATCGATTTCCACCAAACCATCTTGGAAACCGCTCAGCCCTTCTACATTTTTCCTTGGCAACACAGCGGCTGGCAATGGGCCAGGGCCATCCGCGGAACCGATGTCTGGGTCACACGCGACCCCAGCATCACGTTCTCATCAGGGTCTAAGTGCTCAGACGAATATGTGGCCGACCGAGGGTGCCCCGGCATCACCTTGGAACTGTCTCAAAAAGGCTTCGACGATCAGGCGGATGCCTTGTGCTGGGCTACCCTGGTCGAAACGCTACGCCTCGCCGATGAAACCGCCACAGGTCCATCAGTGAGCGACTTGGCCGGCCGCAAACCTGAACTGGCCTTTTTCCAAACTACTTTTGCCCAACGGTTTGACCATCCCGAACTCGCACTCCGACCGGGTCTCGTGAATTTCCAACGGGTTCGAGCCGGAGATACCGTTCACGCTGAGGGCACAGAAGTGCTGACCGTTCCCGATGATGGCGCGATTCTGTTTCCAAAATACCCCGATCGAGACGGACCCAGCGCCATCGAACCATGGCCCAAAGAGATCTATCGTCTGGTGACCCCCCTTAAGGCGCACCCGAAAGACCTTTGGGGAGATGGAAAATAAGCCCAAAAACCGGTCTTATACTGTATTCTCGGCCACACTCGAGTTGAGGATTGATCATGAGCACCGCCCTGTCAGGTAAAGAAGCGCTACTGGGGGCGACCGGTCTGATTGTCTCGATTCAAATGTTGGGCGAAGTGAGCCCCATCGCCACTGAAGCTGCCAACCAAGCCAAAGCGCACGTCGTAGACGTCGTGGATACGGTAGTCGAAACCGGTTTTGATGCACTCCCCAATCCCTTGGACGGCCCCCTCACCGCGTTGAATGGCTTGACCGATAACAACGTGCCCTCATTGGGCGTGGCCGCCGCTATCGGGCTCGGCGGCTCTGAAGGTGATCCCGGCGTTGAGGATTCGATAGAGAAAACGATCCTGAGCCCCGATGATCTGCAAGTGGCGGCGGCAGCCATGGTTGACGACATCAGCCAAGCGGCGAATGTCACGGAAGACATCAACGAACTGGCCCAGGATACGATGAGAGAAGCCGTCGAGGTTCTGGACGCCGTAGATGAGGACGACATTGCCGAAGTTATGGGCGCGGTGGCAGCCGTCGAAGACCTCGCCGATGTTGAAGCGGTGAAAGCGGCCCTGAATGCTCAAGCGGTCGCTGCCGAATCAATTCTGGGAACACTGGGTTCCAAGAGCGATTCCGCGATTGGCACCCGAACTCAGGTCGAAGGCTTGATCGGGTCTGTGGGCGGACCCGATGGGGTCGGAGATGTCCTCAAAAATCCATTGGCCGACGGTAAGGACACCGCCAAGACCCTCAAAAAAGTCACATCAGCACTTCCATCACTGGGACGTTCTTCAGCGAGTACACGGCTCGCTGGAATCGATGCCGGAGCGAGCGGCTCTGCAGGCCTGATTCAAGCGGTCGCCAACCGGAAAAAAGCACAGATTCACCAATGCTATCAGCGGGCTCTGGCCAATCAGCCCGAGATGGGTGGTCAACTGGGGATCCAAGTGGACATCGCCGATGGACGCGTTCAAACAACGCGAACCTCAACCAATCAAACGGGCGACTCTACGCTTGAATCCTGTGTAAACAAACGGATCCGAGCTTGGCGATTCCCGTCTGAGGTGGAAGACAGCATCCATTTACTGTACGCCTTCCAGCCCAATTAGCGGGGCTGATTTTAGGCCTTGGGAACGAGAAAATAGTTCACGTAGGTACTGGGATTGTGGCCACTGGGCGGAGGGCACGGGAAGATGGTTCGACCGGGTGAGCAATAGCTTTCCAACTTTTGGTATCCCCCCTGTTCGGCGGCTTCGGTCCAACTCATGGGCAACGGGTCGTCGGGGTTGAGGGGTCGATGAATGCTCGGCCTCAAGCCTTGGCCAGACTTCTCGTGCACATAGCGAAAAGCGGGATGGTAGGTATTCCAGGCCGTCGCTTGCTGATCGGCAATCGATAGCGCGGTCTCTTCGGTGAAAATCAGGACAATGCCCGCATCTGCATAGGCTCTGAACACCTCAATGATGCGCTCATCTTGGGCATCGCGGACCTCGTGAAAGCCATTGCCCACCATCATCACAGCGCCGTTCGGATCGATCCCTTGAGCGTGGAGCGCATCGAGCAGAATGTCCGCTTGTCCAATGTCTGCCCCCCGAACAAAAACCATTTCTGGAGGAAGCACTCCTGCCTCCCGTTCGGCCATGGCGGCATTGATGGCGGGGTCTTCGAGGTCGGCACCGACATACTGGATGGCCTTGTCTCCAGACCGTACATAGCGTTGGCGCGTCGCTTCTCCTCTCCCAAGGGCGTGCTCGATGAACACCGTGTACTGAAAGCCGGTGTCGCGACAATAGCGGTCCAGCGCATCGTTGGCCTTTCGGAAGCTCTCTCGGTTGGCCCGCTGACTGGCCGCAATATTGGTGGAGCGGGTCAGGTGAATCCCTTCGCGTCCATTGCGAAGAATGGTGGACAGTTCAGCCATATAGGGCTGATAGGCCTCAATAATGCCGAACGGGCCCGGGCCGCGTTCCAAAAGTCGGCGCCCCAGCGGCGTCACCAAGCATTCATCCAGACCGGGTACCGGTCGAGCGACCCCTGCCGCATGGAGAAGCTGAAGGGCGGCCGCGCCTAAAGCGGTATCATCGGGCACTAAGTCGATGGGTGCAAGGCTGGTCTGCTTTAGACAATCGCTGGTCGTTCCTGCAGAGGCCATACCAACAATCAGAGGTAACAATCGATAGCCGAGCGCGATCTCCTCGTATGTAGGGAACCAATTGGTCTGGTAGTGATTGCTTCTGGGGAGCGCACCACTTGCAAGGATAAGCAACTGATTGCGTTCTTCATCGGCGAGCCTTTCGCCCTCGCAGGCACGCGCCCACAGTGCTGCGGCATGAACAGGCTCATCCTCCGGCAATGGTCCTAAGCTCTCCAGGACACGACGGGCCTCCGGTCTATCGGAAAGTCGGAAAAACCCTTGTTCTCGTTTAAGTACACCGATGACAGCCAGAAAACTGAGATCAGTATCCAGTTCTTCGGACTCAAACTCGGTTGGGTCGAGCCCAATGATCTCGTCCGCCAGCAGCCTTCGGGTCAGCCCCGACTCGGCCATGGTGCCCAGCACATGCCGAGCCAACCACAGTGTCGGGGGAGCGGTGATGGCGGCCGTCCTCAACACCTGTTGAACCACCCGTCGGCTTTGCAAGACGTGATGCCGCGCACCCTCATCCAAACCGTCCAGCATCCGAGTCAACTCTTCGAGCGCGTCCCATGTCTGACTTCCCCAGCCCAGTAACTGAGGGACACGATCCCGAAGGGCCTCATAGGCAGGCTCTGCCAAGTAGGGATAGCCTGCGCTACTGATTCCCGTTTCGCGGCCCAGCACCTCCGCCAAGACCCCTGTAAGAGGACCGGTGGAATGAGTGAGGAGTCGCTCGATGGTAAGGGACATAAATGGCCCTAAATCACTCTTCTACAAACGTCTACTTGCACCCCTGTGTCTCATACTTGTAGACCTCATCGCAATAGGGCACGCCCCAGTGTGTGTAGATATCACAATCATCTGTGAACAATTCGGTTCCCCCGCACCACGGTCGGGAGGAGGCAGCCCAGCCACCGCCCGACACCTCCAGACTGCAAGCCAGGGTGCACTCAACACTGGTATCGGTCCACTCGTATTCCGTGACACCATCACAGTCTCGGTCCCAGGACCCACAGTCGTCTTCGTACGTATGATAGTCCGCACCCGGCTTGCTGTACCAGTCTGTATCGCAACAATCCTCGTTATCGAGTTCATTGTACATGGGCACATCATCCGCCTCACATAGGCACAGGAACTCTGTCTTGTGACCGTAGCCATCGCCATCTTCATCTCGATAGAAAATCTCACATCCATCGGCACCCGGCTCGTTCACCTCATCATTACAGTTTTCATCGACATCATCTAGATCACAAACCTCCGCCTCCGCCGGACTGATGCCGTCATTCCAATCATCGCAGTCATTGTCATTGACTACATGATCAGCGGGAGCATTGCATGCCAACTCTGAATCGTCTGGGTCTCCATACCCATCTCCGTCCCAGTCGTGGTACCAGTAGGTTTGCCCCAGGGCATCAGACTCTTCCGAGCTGCCGTCACAATCTTCATCGGCATCTGCCTCGTCGCAAACTTCGACACCGTCGGGGTTGATGTCTGATCGCGTGTCATTACAGTCTCCACCCTCCTCGACGTAGCCAGATGGAGCGGAGCACGCGAAAATCGAGGTCAACCCAAATCCATCCCCGTCTCCGTCGAAATAAAAGGCAACCTCTCCCTCAGCTCCGCTTTCGTCTACGGAAGCATCGCAGTCATTATCGAGGCCATCGCACACTTCGACACCGTCGGGACTGATGCTGGCTGCGTCATCATCACAATCGTCCGAGTTGGAGACATAGCCGTCCGGGACGCTGCAGGCCTCTGTGGTGCTAGTACCGCCATAGCCGTCTCCGTCATCATCGACGTAAAAGATTAGCGTACCGACAGCATCCAACTCATTAATCTCACCATCGCAGTCTTCATCGACCTCGAGCAAGTCACAAATCTCTGTACTCCCAAAATAGATATCTGGGTCGCTGTCATCGCAGTCAAGGTCGCATGCGGATTGTCCATCGCCATCCGCATCCGTGTCCAAATCATCGGCATCGATATCTCCATCGCAATCGTTGTCTACTTCATCTCCGCAGACTTCATCGGCATCCGGATGGACATCCTCATCATCGTCGTCACAGTCATGATTTTCGCCTTCGCAGACGGAGAACCCATCGCCGTCCTCGTCAGTATCGTCGTCTTCGTCGTCCACGTACGAGTCACAGTCGTTGTCGATCTCGTCACCGCAAACCTCGATGCCGATTGGGCTCACCAGTGGATCGGTGTCGTCACAGTCGCCTGCTAGCTCTGTATAGCCATCTCCATCATCATCGTAGCCGTCAGAACCTTCATCGATCACGTCATCGCAGTCGTCATCGACCCCGTTGGCGACTTCTTCAGCATCGGGGTGAACCGCAGAATTGTCATCATTGCAATCGCCATCCTCTTCGGTAAAGCCATCGCCGTCGTCGTCGAACACATCTGTGCCCTCATCAATGATGTCGTCACAATCCTGGTCAACACCATCGGCGATTTCCTCTGCAACAGGCGAAATGCCGTCGTTGTCGTCGTTGCAGTCCCCTTCCAGTTCCGTGTATCCATCGCCATCATCGTCGTAGCGCTGCGTCCCCTCATCAACGAGGTCATCGCAATCGTCATCGATTCCATTTTCTATTTCATCTGCGCCCGGGTGACGCCCATCATCGTTGTCATCGCAGTCACCCTGCTCTTCGGTATAGCCATCCTCATCGTAGTCACATGCAGTCAAGGCAAGACAATCCGTTTCTATTTTGACGGTCATGAAGTCCGACCCGATTTCTCCCTTACTGTCTGTGGCCTTGAGGGTAATGGTGTGCAAACCCTCCGATAAACCCGCCGTCGTAAAGGTCACCAAACCATCCGAACTGGCGGTCGTGCTGTCCTCCAACAGTCCACCCAAATCGCTGGTCCACTCCAACTCCAACTCTTCGGGTTCCGATTCCTTATCGTCAACGATGGCTTCGAACCGAACCGCCTCACTGACTTGAAAATTACTGCCTTCAATAGGGGCCTGAAAAGTCACGACCGGGGCCGTATTGTGAATGGTCAAACCTTTATCGCTACCACCACACGATTGAAGGACGAACACAGCCAAAGAAAACAGAGCGGGTATTTTGAGCATTAGGGCTCCATGAAGAATGGGCATCCATCGAACCACACACCCTGCTACTCAAGCAAATCGTGGCTCCAGCTCCATCCAACACGTTCAAGCCAATAGCGAACGGATTGACTTAGCTCAGTCCCAAGAACCCTTTGATCATGGGCTTGGCGTGCTGTTCGACCGCATCCAGCCCGTGGGTCCAGGCGTAATAGACCGCGACACCTGCAATACCGGCGGCCACGGGGGCGAGGACCAGTCCACCTAAAAGCACCAATCCGTCTTCTTCGAGAATCCCTGCGGCCAAGACAAAGATGACAAAGCTGGGTGCGGTATTGGTGAGGGGGATGGGCATCGACATGCTGATCGACATCAGCAAAACGATGAAACCCACTAGAGCCAAAAAGGCGCGATTGCGGGCCAAGCCGGACAAACGGGGTCGAATGATCCATTCGACGAACCGCAGAGGCACACCCGCATTCTTGACCGTCCACGCCAGCTTGCTCTTGCTGATCTTTCGCTTTCGCACGCGCTCAGGAAACCACGGTGTGGACCGTCCGCGCATCATCTGAAACGCGAGGAGCCCCATCATCAATCCAAACGGGGTCGCATAGCCGGGAGCGGGCAGTGGAAGGGCGGCCGGAAGCGCCAAAATGAGGAGTATCAGACCAAAGCCTCTATCGGCGATGGCATCGAGGACGGCCCCAATGGTGGTCTCCTCGGTCTGCAATCCAGACACGAAGTCGTTGAGTTCGGCGGACAGGTGGGTTTGCACAGAGTCAGACATGCCGAGGGCATAACCCTACAGACCCGGAGGGCGCCCCTATTCGGCGGCTGTTGTCAGCATGTCGAGGAGCGTCGTGTAGTTCTCTTCTTCCCCCAGACTGTGTCCGGTGAGATTGAAGGTGCCCACATGAACATTGTCGCTGTCGACCACATAGACGTCGCGCCAGGTCGCATCCCAGGCGGTCCAGACGCCCGCATCGTCAGAATCCTGCACCATGGGCAAAACCATGTCTTCGCTGAACAAGGACGTGCCCGACTCGGCGTCGGCCTTATTGATAGCCAGCAACTCGATATCGAGTCCCATGGCATCCAGTTCTTCTTGCATGGTGGCGAGGTACCCAAACTGGGTACGGCAGTATCCTCAGGTCGCTTTAATGAAGTACCAGCCGGTGACCTGACCCATGAGATCTCGCGGAGAAATCGTGTCGCCATAAGAGGGGGAGTATGGGTTCTCATCCGAAAGGCTGAAGTCCGGCACCATCGCAGAAACCGCTTCAACAACCGTGAAGGTCGTGGAAACAGAGGGGCCCGAGCCGTTCAAGTCGAGGGTCACAGAGTATTCGCCCGCAGGCTTGGTTCCAATCGAATGGGCTTCCCAGATAAAGCCGCCAGCCGGGACCACAAAGGTCGTGATGGCTTCGTCGCAGGTGGAATA
>Ga0163180_10001188_pt1 | contig 14853 bp, 16 predicted proteins | sample AtlANTMetagenome_2_FD_109647 | JGI IMG/M metagenome (GOLD analysis project Ga0163180, IMG submission 109647) | Marine eukaryotic phytoplankton communities from the Atlantic Ocean - Atlantic ANT 4 Metagenome | ecosystem: Environmental > Aquatic > Marine > Oceanic | place: North Atlantic Ocean...
ATTACCAGCAGCGTTAACTCCCGGAAGATCTATGTTTCCAGTTCCATCAAAAGAAACACCTCCGATGTTTCTTGCAGAAGCAAGCGCTGTAGCGGTAGCGGCATTGCCAGTTGCCGACCCAGCCGAACCAGAAACGTTACCAGTAACGTTCCCTGTTAAATTACCAGTAACCGAAGTAGTGGTTAATATCCCCGAATTCGGATTATAACTAAGACCAGTATCTGTCTCAATTCCTTGAGTGCCTGTAGCACCGTCAACGAAAGTAAGGTACACAGTCTCGTCTGCGCTGTTGTTTGCAGTCGCTGTAACATTAGTAGCCTCCGTAGCAGTAGCCGAATTTCCTGTACAAGAACCAGAAGAACCAGAAACATTACCAGTCACATTTCCAGTTAACGCTCCAGCAAACCCAGTGGCAGTAACAATACCTGAACCAGAAGCAAAAGTAAAACTTGAAGAACCAGCAAAAGAACCAGAACCGTTGTACTGAACTTGAGTATTAGACCCGCCGGGAGAAGCACCACTAGCCGCATTAATCCTGTCATCAATAGCGGCACTCGTCATAAACGAAGTGTCATTATCAGAAAATGATTCTCCAGAAGTTTGAACGGCTGTAATCCCAACCGAATCTATTGTAACCGTACCAGAAACAGTAAGAGCGCTAAGAGTACCCACACTCGTCAACGAAGAAGTCACTACCGTAGACTTCAACTCTGTGCCAGTTAAAGTTCCCGCAGCAGCAGTAACTGTAACATTTCCTGTGCCGTCAAACGAAACACCATTAATGTTTCGTGCAGTCTGCAACGCAGTCGCAGTTGCTGCATTGCCAGAAGTTGCTTGATTACCGGCAGTATTTACTCCCGGCAAATCAATATTGCCTGTACCGTCAAAACTTACTCCACCAATATTTCTTGCAGTTGCCAACGCTGTAGCCGTGGCCGCATTACCAGTAGTAGATCCAGACGTTCCAGAAGTATTACCCGTCACATTGCCTGTAAGATTGCCAGTAACTGAAGTAGTAGTTAGCACGCCGCTGTTCGGGTTGTAATTTAAACCTGTGTCTGTTTCAATGCCTTGGCTTCCAGTAGCGCCGTCAACAAAAGTTAAATAAACCGTTTCATCCGCAGAGTTATTAGCAGTAGCCGTAACATTGGTTGCTGTAGTTGCTGTAGTAGCAGTCGCTGCATTACCAGTGATGCTGCTATCTAAATAAGCAACCGTTCCCGATCCGTCAGGAATTGTAACTGTACGATCTCCAGTTGGATCAGTAATCGCAATAGTTGTTTCATGAGCATCTGGTGTAGCCCCTTCAAAAATAAGAGGACTAGCAGCAGAAAACGTAGCAGAAGTTAAAGAAATATCTGAATCAAGATTAACTGTCACGGTGGACGCAGAGCCTCCACCGTTTAAATTAGTACCAGCCGTAAGAGTGGTGATCACACCGTCGGAGCCTGACGAACCCGATGCACCGGCAGGGCCGGTTGCCCCGGTATTTCCTTGAGCCGCTAAAGTTTGCCAGTAAGCATTATCGCCCGGAGTGTTACCAGTTGTTGCTTGTCTAGCAACATATGACGAACCGTTGTATGTGACTACATCACCAGTGGCGTATGTTGTGCCAGACCCGTATGTCCCGACGTAATCGGGACTTCCCGATATCGCGATAGTAGCGGGTGGTGTAAGGTTTTTTTGTACTTGAAATCTTGGGATACTCATTTATCCTCCTCCAAGTGCCACTCAAGATGCCGGTTTTGCGAGTCTCTGACTTCGCGCACATCATCTTTTACTTCTCCAACATTATCTATAATCATTTCCAACATGTCTAAATTTTGAGCGTGTTGCTCATTGTTTTCGTCCCGAAATCGTTTACCCAGCAACGCTAAGATGCCAGTTACAGTTGCGGCTGCGATTAGCCCAACTGCGCCGATGATTTCGGCCCCCATTATGCCTCCAGCGCTGCTATACGTGCTTCTTGACGTTTAATAACATTCACTAAAGCAGGTATAACACGTTCGTATTGAACGCCATCTGCTTGACCATCAAGACTGTAACTTACTAACCGAGGTTCTACCCCTTCAACTTCTTCAGCAACAAACCCTAAATAGGTAGATTCAGGATTATCAGCAATCCCTAAAGATTTATACGTTACAGGACGAAGATTTAATATATTATCTGCTGTGTCGTTATCTAATGTTTCTACATCTGTTTTAAATCTTATAGATGAAGTATGCCTGTAGAAACGACCATCTGATAAAACAGTAAGATTTGCAGTTTCTCCTGTTATTGCTGAATAAGAACGAGGGCTTTTAATCAAACCATCATCTTCAATAGTAAAACGTTGAGTACCAGCAGTAGCAATAGAAACCTCATCAGCAGCAGAAAAATAAATACCAGTATTTGTGTCCCCACTATTAGTAATTACAGGAGTCGAAGCAGAACCATCAGGAAGAACAAAAGTAGCAGCACCACCTAAAATAAGATCATCTTCAGATTCATCCCATTCCATGTACGCTCCATCAGTAGCACCATAAAACTTTACATCATGACCTGTATCATTCTGACCTACAGTCAAAGTGTTATTAAACGTAGAAGTACCAGTAACAGTTACCGTTCCAGTAACAGCCAAATTATTATCAATCGTTGTAGCCCCACTAGAACCACCAATATTTGGAGTTCCATTAGCCCACGTTTCTATAGTAGTAAACCGAGTATTCATCGCAGAAGCGACAATCGTGTCGCCTGCAACAAACGATGAACCTGTATTTAAATCTGCCATTACCTTATTCTCCTAGTCCTATACATTCCAACAAGAGAAGTCATCCCCCATTTGCCGTTATTTCCCGTAGTCGGACTAACATTAAACCTTATAGATATAGCCTTTGCTGTCCCAATAGAAGCCCACTTAAAAAATTTGTAAATTTGAGAATCGCCAAAAGAAACCCAAGTATCAGTATCCCACACCGCAGTATCCCACACAGCAGACGACGACTCACCAGTAATCTGCTGAGTCAAAGAAGAAACCTCGCTGCCCATATTGTAATCTTTGTAAACTTTCATCTGAATAGGAACAGTATTATCAGCCAACAAAACCGTACGAGTTTTACCCCAACGCTTATTAAACGTAGGACGATTACCTTCTAACCAACGAGTCTGATAAAAAGATTCAATTTGAGTATTAGAAGGAGCGCCGGTGTAATCATCAGCATCAGCGTTAACATCTACTTTACAAACACGAGTAAAAGCAGCCGTACCAGAAGGAACAGAAGTAGCAACCAAACCTAAATGCGTATCACCGGGAGGACGATACGCAAACATAGCACGAGTATTAATATCAAAACGAGTCCAACTGCCTTCTTGACCCAAAGAAGGATCATAAACAAAAACATTACGACGACCAGATTGATTAGATCCCTGTATGCTATCACCAGATTGATAATCTACCGAAAGCCATAAACGGTTTTCCCACCACATTAAAGAAGGAACATTAGATAAAGTCATTTGCCCTCTTTGAATAGCAGGAAACAAAGGATGGAAAAAATATTCTAAATTATCTACTCCAACCATAAAGACACCCTCTTGAGCGTGCCAAAAAAACACTCCCATAGGAGAAGCAATAGGAACACAATCGTCAATGCATCCAGCAACTCTAGTTAAATTAATAACTTGAAAAGAATCTGTATCAAATCCCCATAAACCATAAACAGCGTTTTCTTTAAAAATAAGCAGACGATCACCGTTAGGAACAATGGCGGTTATATGATCGCCATGTTCCCCAACATCAATATCAATATAATCATCTGCTGACCAATCTTCAGCATTGTTTACTTTAGACCAACGAAGACGATTAGGATGAGATACAAAACTACCAGTTTCATCTTCTTTAGTATTAGCAACCCAAACACGTTCACCCCAAGTACACATCAAACGAGATAAAGGAAAATGCCCAGCCGTACCATCAATATCAGGAGTTAAAACAGAAGCACTATTAGCGCCAGCCCATTTAATAGCAGACTTATCTGTTTCAAATAAAGTTCCATTAGAAATGTAAGTCGCATCGTTAAACGTAACAAAACCCGGAACAGCAGTTCCAGTTAAAGCAACACCAGAACCACTAGCGCTAGTATTTATAATAGAAAAATCTCCGCCAGTTCCAAAGTAAAGATTTGTAGTAGAAGCCGATGCTGTTTTAGCCGCAACAAGGATTTGATTAGTTCCGTCAGTTTCATGATGAGAAGAAATTGCTAAAATGTGGTCACCTAAAGCAGTAGAATTTAACGCATCAATAGAATCGCGACGAGAAACACCACCACGAGGATCAACTTCAACGTTTAACATTGCTGGAGATTCATTAGGAGCAAGAGAAGACTGATCTGCTCTAAGGTTTAAACCGCCAGTAAAATCTTTTAATTCTTCATAACGGTAAGGTTCCGACCCGGATACTGGCGGAATGTGATTTTCTAAAGCCATCCGTTACTCCCAAGAGTAACGTAAACGAGCAGGCAGATAAGACTGACTAGCCCATTTACTAACTGCACGACTATTTAAAATCATAGGTTGCGGAGCAGGAGTGTCGTTATAACGAGCAGCCAAGTTAGATAACTCCCCAAGAAACGCAACATAGTATTGTTGCGCCATTCCAGTATCTTCTTGTTGCTGATAACAACGATAAATAGCGTAAAGACTTAAAACATTATCAAAAGGATCTGGCAAATCAGGTTCAGTAGTATCACCAGTTCCAGATCCGCCACCAAAATCAGAAGCGTTACGATATCCGCGAACATAAACAGTATAAACAGCATCAGGAGTTGGATACAACCGAACAGTGTCACCCCAATAAGACCAAAACCAAGGTTCACCAGTAGTATTTGTATCTAACGGATACATAATGTCGGCATCATCTGACCCGATTAATTCTAAAACGTGATCATCTGTTTTTAAACTATTGATTTCTCGCAAACCCTGCGTTATAGAAGCACCTACTACGCTTAAAGCGTAATCTTTTGTATCAGCAGCAGTAGAAAAAGTAGTTGAAGTTTCAAGAAACGGCCAACGTTTCTCAGAATGGATAATAAGATTATATCCTTCAGAGATAAAATGATTTAATGTAGAGTCAGAAATGTCGCTAGTATCTATATCCACAACATTTCTGGCGTAGTCACGCATTTCTGATAATTGCATTAAATCCTCTATCCTCTATGAAAAGAACAAAACTCGCTATCTCCCGCCTTATGCCCCTTGCATGGTTCTCCATTTTTTTTAACTGAAGAACAAATATTAGAATCATACACTGGTCCTTGAACACTGGTATCTGCTACACGATGAACATTTCTGTTTGGCCCTACAGCCTGAGGTCGTGGACTAGCATCTCTAAAATTTTCTGCTGGTTGGCCGTAAGGCCGCATATCTTGTTTGTAAGCGATTGCTCTAACTCTCATATTTTTTCTTTCATGTCGGGTGGGGGCCGCAAGCAGCCCCCACCTAACAATAGAATTAACCGTTAGTAATTCCGTGTAAACGTCCTTGACGTGCACGGTTGCTAATGGTCATGTTTCCGTAACAAAGAATTTGTGAGAACACAGAATCTTGGTTAGTTGGGCGCACAAACGGGGTTGGTTTGAACCAAACGTCGCTGTGGGCTACAAGTTGAATGTATTTCGTGTTAAGGAAGTACATTGCATTTGCTTCGCAATTTGAATCAAATGTTACGGGCGCACCCTTGAACATAAGATTCTGGAATCCACCGTCAGCCAAGTCAGTGTCGGTGTACCGAATTTGACTTGAAAGCAATGCTTCGTAGGCTTCATAGCCCTGTTGTCTTGCGAATATGATGGTAGGTTGATCGTTACCTACAGAAACGGTGTTATAAATAGTTCCCATTCCTGCAAGAGACAACGCTCCACCAAGGTTTGTTTGAGTTGGTGCCCAGAAAGAGTTACCAGAACCAGATGGGTTAATACCACCCACGGTGCTTCCAGAAACTAAACTTTGGATACCTTCCCAGTCCTTGCTTGAGTTGCCAGAACCATCACCCCACAACATGGTGTTCATGTTGTCAATGATTGTTTCCTGTGCTTGGAATATTTTTCCTTCAAGCAAGTCAATTATTTGAGCCTCACCATTGTTTTTGGCTTCCTCTATACCAGTAATAGTTACTGTTGCTGCGTACTGTTTCCAGTCGTATTCAGCGGCTGAGATACCTGTTTGAGCGGTAACCGTCAAAGTATCTGCACCAGAATATGAAGCAGCAGTAGAGTTTGAACCGTAAATAATGGGGACTACAATCTTAGCACCACCTGATACACGACGAATGTTGTCGCCTTTGGTCATGGCATAAAATAGAGGCCGAGCCGAAAAGACGTTATCAACTAACTTCGGTACGTAGTTATTCAGGGTAGTGGTAAGTATTTCATCAAAATTACTGTTACCAGCCATTTTTGTTGTCCACCTCCTACAGTGAAATTATCAGACTAAGTTTTTCTTAGCCTGAGCAAAAGCCTCTCTGATCGTTTGAGGAGGATTTTTAGACTGAGCCTGAACAGATTGTGCAGCAGTTGAACCACCAGATTCAACAACCGCAGCATCCCGTTTAGCCCCAGTACGCTCTTGCTCTTTTTCCAACTTTGTCGCTTTTTCAGAAACTTCACCAAACCGCATATGAGTTAATGCTGCTTCAAGGTTTCCTATTTTGTGCCGCAACGCATGTTGAAAAAGTTCGCTAGAATCAAATTCTCCGTACTGACCTTTAAGATCTTCTACTTGTTTTTCTACTTGTTGTCTTCTTGATAAACGATCCTGTTGAGCAATACGTTGTTCAAGTTCAGATAAACGTTTGGCTGTAGCATCCTCTTCTGGTTCTTCGTTGTACCAATAATCTTCATTATTGTTACTCTGAGGAGCCTGAGGTTGTGCTGTTAACCCAAATGCTTCACCTAAAGCCTTTAAAGTCTCCGCTGGATTATTTTCCAGAGAAGAAACAATCGCTTCTGCTTGTTGTAATCGTTTACGTTCGTCTGCCAACTCTTGCGTCTTACGTGTGTAATCTGCTTGTCGTTGGTAGCCGTCTTGAAGTTCTTCAAGGGTGACCTGAGATTCTTCGCCATCCACCTTTATGGTGTATGCTTCTCCCGCAGGTTCCTCTGTTACTTCTTCTGACGCTTCAGAATTATCCACTTCTGTGGGTTCCATCAACTCGTCTTCCATTTTTTTTTACCTCACTTTAGAGTCCATAAGGTTGCTCTATAAAAACAGGACAAAGTGTCCCATTATAAATTAGACAAATCCAAACCCATTTGGCCTTGCATTTGTGCTAACAACTCAGGGGGAATACCACCAGTTGGTGCAAAAGCACCGGCTTCAGGCGCAATAGGCGGCATCATGCCACCCATATCGGGAGGCATTCCCATAGCAGCATCTGGTCCGCCTTCAGGACCACCTTGCTCTGATCCCGGAGGCATAGGTTGTTGCTGCATAATAAATTTATCAGGATTTTTAATACCAAATCCTTGCTGAAGAACATGTTTCGCTAAAGCAATAGGATCAATAACTGTTCCTACAAGTGGACCCATTGCGTTTAACAAAGAAACAGCCTGTTGTTTTCTTATTGTGTCATTCATTGGCTGCGTAGACCCAGCCTCAATACTAAAATCGTATTCTCCAAGAATATCTTCCCTCGTAAACGGCATGAAAAGATTTTCACCACCGTTAGCGGCAACGTGAGCCATCTGTTCACCAGTCATAAACTGTTGCATAACTTGGATCACACGTCGGGCAATCATGCCGATGCTTAATTCTACGATTGCTAACTTGTCTGCCGCTCTAGCGTTACCAGCATCAGCAATAATTGAAGCCTCAGTAGCGGTACGCCGTATTTCAGGCATTTGACCGCGAGCATATTCAGAAACACCAGACACAACATTAATATCATTTTCAATAATTGAAGAAGTATTGTAAACTTCTGGAGAAAGAGGAACTTGCGGCAAAGGCATAATGACTTCAGACAATGGTTTGTTCTCGTCAACGACAGGAACAAACCGTCCATCTTGCTCAGATTCTAAAGCCTCACGACCTTCAGGGCCAAACGAACGTTCGTGATACAAATATTTACGGCCATAACGTTTCCTAGCATTAACTAACTGACTACGAGTTTTATCTAGTTCTTCTTGTAAAGATTCTATCGCTTCTAAATCACCCATAGGGTAAAAGAAATCAGGAACATCATAATTTCGTATCATTACAAACGGTTGACCATACGCATACGGCATAGGAGTTGGATCTACAAGAAATTCGTCACCTGAATCAGCCATAACACACATAGTGTTACCCATAATGTCGTAATATTCCCAAATAATTACACGTTCAGCGTCAGAAACGTAACGATCATCTCTAGCAGGGCTTTGCAAAGAATCCACTACAGAAGCATCTGGGCTTAACTGTTTCCTAGCAGACGGTTTATAACGTTTATCCGCTTTTGCTTCATCTAAAGGTCTAATAATTCTTTGAGCAATCCATGTTGCATCTTCCATGCATGTTGCTTCTGGATCTACAAACACATCAAACGGGGAAACACGTTCCACAAACGGTTGATCTTCAACAATAGTCATTTCCGTTGAAGGCAAATTAGCCATCAAATCTTCATCAGTTGGCAAATCTCCAGCCATATCAGGATTTTGCATAGCAAAAGCATCTGCTTCTACAATAGATTCTTCTAGATATGTTTCACGTTCAGCGTCACTTAACGCACGTTCTTGTTCAACAAATTTCCAGCCAACCTTAATCCAACCATGTCCAAAAATAAGAAAATCTTTTATTGAACGTTTAAACGGTGTACGAAAGTCGTGATGTTTCCAAAGATAATTAATAACCGCTTCAACAAAAGCGGCGCGATCTTCATTTTCTGGCTTGTTAGGCGTTACAACAATTTTAGGATGATTAACTGAAACAGAAGGAGCGATAACGTTAATCGTTGAAAAAGCAAGATTAACTGCTATTAAATCTTCATTAGATGTAGTTTGCGGCCAATGCTTTCCTCGGTAAAGATCAATCATACGTCGCCAAAGTTGGTCGTAACCCATTTCTTCACGCCAACGACCAGACGCTATAATTCTTTCAGTTATTAATTCATGTTTTTCTTTACGAGTTTTTTTAGCCATTAGACCCAACGCGCTCCAACAGGTTCAATATTGCGACCAGACGCTTTCGCCTCAGCGTAAGCCTTATCGCCTCTTTCTTTAATAGTCATATGCTGCTCATCTGCAGGAAGCATAGATCTAAATCCAGCGCCAGTAATGACTTGAAAACCTAAAAGTTTTTGTCGCCATTCCCACAACTCTACAACCTCTTCATCCGTCTGAGGTCCATTTACTTCAGCGCAATAAACGCTGAACTCTTCAAATGTAGCAGACGGTGGTAAAACCGCCATTACTATGCGCGACTATGCTTAGGCTGTTCACCAGCAGGTTCTACATTACCTGTAGTTCCATGTTGATTAAACGGAGTTTGACGTACTGTAGTACCAGCACTTAAGTCACCGCTACCTGCTGCACGAGGATCTGCCTTCTGCGTATTCGTAGAACTTCCCTCTTTAGCCGGATTGGAACATACGGATTGACCGCGCTCCATGCGTGAACTTTGGCCGGTTCCATCAACAGTACGAGTACCGCTTGTATGGGACACAAATTTTGATGCCATTAAATATCCTCCTTAAGAATATCTTCATATAATAGGGACAACGTGTCCCAAATTAAATAGAACCTCTTACAGTTGCAGCACCAATCTTAGTATCAGGTGCTTCAGAATTGTCAGTCATAACCATTCTCATAAACCAATCCACAGTCCAATAATCATCAACAACAGGCGCATACTCAGGCATAAAAGCATATTGGCGCATTTGATTAGATAACGCCAAAGCCATCACACGGTCATCATGCGGAGAACCAGACATAGTGCCACGCTCATTACGAACATAAGAACGCAACTCAGCAACAGTAAAACGATCATACAACCGCAACTCGTCACTACGCAAAGCCATACCCAAATCATCAATCAACAAAGGTTTAGACGTACGAGTAGTTTTCCAACCAAACTCTTGCGAAACAGCATTAGTAACCTGATTCAAAGAACGCTTCCTAAACATGTTTGGATAACCCAAATGACGCAACTGAACAATCGTAGTTAAACCATGGTTGTTAGACTCCACGCAACACAACGCTCTGTTGTACCACAAACCAATATTGTTGACTTCGTGCGCTAACTCGTCAGGAGGAATATGGCCATGCCATATTGCGACCTGCTCACCCGTACGCACATCCAAAACCTGAATACAAGAAAAGTCGCCATGTGCTAAACCCTCAGCAGTATCAATACCCATACAATAAATATGGTTACTTTCAGGCTCTTTCCAAACAGTTAAACTCATTCACAAACCTCAATAAAAATACATTCACCGGGGCACTCTTCAGCAGACTCAATAGTAGCCTCAAGGTCAACTTCCTGAACAACCGCCATACCCTGAGCCATTTTTAAAACAGGTTCAGCACCAGTAGGCCCATAAATAGTTGACCACTCTTTTTCTTTCACATAAGCCAAACCATCATCATGCATTTGAAAAACATCAGGAGCAATCTCAGCGCACAAACCATCGCCAGTACACAAATCCTGATCAATCCACACTTTTATAGAACTCATGACACCCTAAACTCCACACCGCTACCTTGAACATAATGCAACCAACCAGACGTACCCTCGCGACACTCTAACTCCATGCTTTCCAACACATCCAAATCAAAAACAGGATTACCAGACTTAATAAACGCCTCTTCCGGCGTAGTAGGATACTCCTGCGCAAGTTGCCAAGGCAACATAGAATCAACTTTCTCCTGATACCACGCATCAGCGCGATCCTCAGTCGCAGACCACGGAAAAAACATAGGCTCAAACTTGTTCGTACCTGTAGAAGACCCAACCCACAACTGATGATAAAAGTTACCTGAACCATTAGCAGTAGACAAACCAATAATACGTCCACCAACATCAGCCACAGGCTCAATAGAAGCCCAAGCCTCTTCAGGATTAGGCAAGAAAGCCCACTCGTCCACCACTATCAAAGAGGCAGATTCGCCACGGGCCGGATCTGACGCTGAAGGCATAGACGTAATCTGTGACCCATTATCAAACGCCATACGTTGCTGATGCTCCATTAACGATTTTGGACCACGGTCTATCATCCATTCAGGCAAATGCTTGTATCCGTATTTAGTTTTCTTTAACAACAAAACGGATTCACGTTCTGTACGTGACAGGTCAATAATGTTTTGATCAGGGTGAAAGAACGCTAACCAGAACTGATGGGCCGCCACTAAGGTGGACCATCCGATCTGTCTCGCTTTAAGGGTCAGCGAGTATCGGTGAGCATCCCAATGTCCGAGAGCGTATCTCTGAGCCTCTCGGAGATCAAACAATATCCTACCGTGAGCAGGGTGAGCAATATGCCAATAATTGCAAAGAAAGTACTCTTCGTCGTTGACGCATCTGCGCCACTCAGCCTCTCTGCGTAAGTCAGCAACACGACTCATCCTCGGAAAGTAGGATTACCTAAAATGTTATAACCCATACCTTGAGGAAGATTTAAACGCTGACCCGGCTGCAAATACCGATCCAAATCATTCATTTGCCTAATCTCATACAAAGCCTGCTCCAACCCAATAGGGTTACCTTCAAAACGTAAACTATCAGGAAACATTGAAGCAGGAGTAGCCCAATTCCAAATACTTTGCAAAAGATTTGTACGATTAGGACGATTAGGAGCATTCTGCACAATAGAAGTCAAAGTATCACCACTCTCAACAGTATACGGCATCTGATCATTAGCCCTAAAACGAACACCCGGAGCCTGCTGACCAGCAAACATAGTACCTTCAGGAGCAACAAGAGGTTGCGGAACGACAGAACGTTTACGACCCATAGGCATACCAGACTCCATCTTAGCCGCAGCCAAACCCTTTAACATGTCGTCACGACCACGAACTACATCACCATATCTACCTGCCATTAGGAACCGCCCTTAAAAACGTGACCTCAGCCTCCAAAGCCTCAGCCAACTCAGAATCCGACAAACCCTCAACAGCAGCCTCATCAACCACCACCTTACGAGTCGGAGTAAACTTATCAATATACTGCAAATACAAAGAAGCAGCCTGCGTATTCCCAGCAACAGCCTGCTGATGCAACGCATCAACAACCGACTGCGTACGCTCAGGAGAAACATTCAACTCCGCCGCACGACGATCCCACTCACGAATAAACCGAGCATCACGCTTAATACGACGAACCGAATCCTTATGAACCCCATTCTCCTCAGCCCACTCATACTGATGCTTAGGCTCACGATCAGGACCAAGAAGCAACCAATCCAACAGATTGGTCCACAACTCAGGCATTACCTTAGACCCAGAATCCTCATCCCAAACCCAACCTTTACCACCACCATTTTTAGGCATAAATCACTTCCTCAATATATACAGGAACATGTGTCCCATATCTATACATACAACACCGCCTTCCCGCACAGTGGGAAAGAAACACCTCCTAATGTTACAATCATGTTACAACTAAGTTACAATCATGTAACAATAGTCAAAAACAGCGGGACAAAACGTACTATAGGGGGAGAAACAAAAAGAGGGGGCCAAGCCAAAGACCCCAAACCCCATAAAGGGTTTGGAGGGGACACAAGCCAAGCCACACAAGCCCCACAAAGGACAAAACTAAAGTCCTCCAGACACTCCGCACCGTCCCTCCATATCTACACATGTTAACCTGTTTGGGTGGGCACCCCCGCGACCCTCCCCGGTCCCTCTTTCGGCTGGTCGCTGGCGCTTTTGGGTCACAGGCAGAGAGAAAAAATGTTGGGACCGGTCCCGTGTGGGGACAAAAAAATAAGCCCCGCTAGCGCTTGGCTAACGGGGCTTACTTCCGGACTGCTAACTAACCATGCTGGCCAGTTCGTCTACTCCGACGACGTGAACTAATTTTTCATTAATTGCTAGTTCATCTTCTTCGGTGCAACCTTTGATGGCGTTTTGAATTTCTTCGACGCTCATCTTGATTAGTAGTCCTGTGAGTCGGTCACCTTCGGTTGGCTGGGTTGGTCCGGTCTCGTCTTTGATGATTCCGATTTCTTCCAGCGCTTTTTTTGATGCCGTCTCTTTTGTCATTCCTTCACCCTTGGTCACGTTGCCTCGGTAACTGTTCACAAGTTTTTTCACTTGGTCACGTTGCTGGGGCTTCGCTACTTTCTGGGTTGCAGGTGTTCCATTTTCTATGGTCAATTTTTGGATACCGGTGTAAAGATTCTTGATCTCTTTTGAGTTCAGATCCTTCAGATCTTTTTTGATCTTGGGGAGGATCACCTCTTCCCAAGACCCATTGAGATCTAGACCTTTTTGAATCACTTGGTATTGATTCCAACCGAGAAGAATTCCCTTCCGAATATCGGAAGCATGATCTTCTAATAAGTCCCCGCCCTTTTTAGTGGCGTGACCTGCGGCTATGTCCAGTTGTCCTAGAAAATTTCCTATTGACAATTTATTAATTTTCACTACCGGTTTTGTTAGTGCTTCAACCTTTTTGGTTTCTTTGTCCTTTTTGTGAGTCTGGACGGTAACCATTTCGGCTTTTGTCATTATCAATCCGATATAAATTCCTAGGTCTGTCCACGATGGGGCAGACAAGGTGTTTTTGATTGCTACAAACAATGTAGGGAACAACTTTTTGTAGTCGGTCCCTTTTTTGTTTTTGTTTATGTCGTTGGCTTTTGAGCCTTTTGACTGTCCAGCCTTTAGGGCCGGATTAGATGCCATATTTAATAGCACTCCTTTTTGTAGTTAATTAATATTTTGGTAACTGTTTCTGTTCCTCCTTCCCCCACTCTGTGGCTTGGGATATATGGCGACGTCGTTACTGTCGCCCCTCCTAGGGAACCTTCCGTGATCCTTCTCTGGAAGCCTGCGAGGTCTATTCCAGAGGCGGGGCGTGACTCCCGCACTTTGACCGGTGGCAAAATGTTGCATCTTTTTGAGACGGTATTGCCTTCACTGATATTGATACTAGCCGATTAGGATCTGACTATCAACGTCGGGACCGGTCCCGACTTTATTTCGTTACTACCGTTGCATATCTGGGACCGGTCCCGTCCAGTCGGGACCGGTCCCAACTTTTGATCTCATATTTTTTTTGTGCTCTTGTCTGTTGTTCACATGCGCACATGTATGTGTGTGAGTGTGTGTATGTATGTGTGGTTTGTGTGTGTGTGTGTGTGGTTTGTGTGTGTGGTTTGTGTGTGTGGTTTTTTGAGTTTGTGTGACGTTTATGGTCAGTGTCTGTTTAGGTAGAATGGAGGTACGACATTGTGATAACGATGTTGTGATTGAATCCCCTCATTGGGACCGGTCCCGTGTAGTCGGGACTGGTCCCATATCAGGGGCATAGTGAGAGGATAAGTAATGGACCAACCAGAAATAAGATTGGACCAGAAAGTCTGGTACAGGCACAAGGCGCTTGTACGTCAAGACAGAATGGGTCTAATCAACTACAAAATACAACACAAGGTACCGCTAAGCGATAGCGATAGAGAGTATCTGAAAGACATGTTCGCATCTCGTCGCTCGTTGTTCTAATGGGTGCCGAGTATGTCACGGTAGATGGTGATCCCATTGAGCGTGATGATGGTGTAGGTGATGGGTCGTGGATAGCAGAGTTTCGTGATCCTAGAGTGACCGAGCGATGGGCTGGTGGCGCTATTCAGCGTCGCACGCCTCGTCGTAGGAAAAATGCTAGCCGAGTGAAGAAGATACTTAGCCATGA
>Ga0163180_10001189_pt1 | contig 14842 bp, 12 predicted proteins | sample AtlANTMetagenome_2_FD_109647 | JGI IMG/M metagenome (GOLD analysis project Ga0163180, IMG submission 109647) | Marine eukaryotic phytoplankton communities from the Atlantic Ocean - Atlantic ANT 4 Metagenome | ecosystem: Environmental > Aquatic > Marine > Oceanic | place: North Atlantic Ocean...
CTAAAAAATAAAAAATTCAGAGGACCAAAAGTAATTTTTGGTAGCCATTATATTGCAAAATACGTATATAATTTTTTTGATTTTTCCTTTGACAAAGGCAATATATAATGTAATTTGTATTTTCAAGGTGACTCTCCCCCTAAGAAATTTCACAACAATCGAGGAATTATGAAACTAAATGAATTAAAAGAAAAAAAGCTAACTGAACTAAAAGAAATAGCGAAGCAAATGAATATTGAAAAGTCATCATCAATGTCAAAAGATGATCTTATCAATGCGATATCGTCTTTATCAAAAAATGATGATGATAAAAAACCTAGCAGTGATGATAATAACAAAACTGAAAAAATGGCTGCTGGAGTTTTAGAAATTTTACCTGATGGATATGGTTTTTTAAGAAGTGTTAATGATAACTACTTACCAGGCCCTGAAGATATTTATGTCAGTCCATCGCAAATTAAAAGATTTAAGCTGAAAACAGGCCATTTTGTTGAGGGAAGCACAAGAGCTCCTAAATCAAAAGAAAGATTCCATGCGCTTTTACAGTTATCACAAGTAAATGGGATGCATCCAGAAAAAATTAAAGATCAAAGAAGATTTGATAAATTTACCCCACTTCATCCAAACGAAAAATTCAATTTATCTAACACAAGCGATATGTCCATGAGAATTATGGATATGGTTGCACCCATAGGTAAAGGACAGCGTGGGCTAATTGTAGCACAGCCTAAAACAGGTAAGACAATTTTAATTTCAAAAATTGCTAATGCAATTAGGAGAAATCACCAAAATACAGTGCTCATCATTCTTTTGATAGATGAAAGACCTGAAGAGGTAACAGACATGAAGAGAAGTGTTGATGCTGAAGTAATTGCATCTACTTTTGATGAAGGTCCAGAAAGACATGTTCAGGTGTCAGACATGGCACTAGCTAAAGCTCAAAGACTGGTAGAATGTGGTAAAGATGTTGTAATTCTTCTAGATAGTATTACTAGATTGGGGCGTGCACACAATGCTGTCATCCCTCATAGTGGTAAAATATTATCAGGAGGTGTTGATTCTAATGCCCTTAGAAAACCTAAAAAGTTTTTTGGTGCAGCACGAAATACAGAAGAAGGTGGAAGTTTGTCCATTATAGCTACTGCATTAATTGATACTGGAAGTAAAATGGATGGAGTAATTTTCGAAGAATTTAAAGGAACCGGGAATATGGAGCTAGTGTTGGATAGAGAATTAAGCGATAGACGTATTTATCCTGCATTTAATATCGTTAAGTCTGGTACTCGTAAAGAAGAACTTTTATTGTCTGATCAACATTTGTCTAGAATGTGGATATTAAGAAAGATGTTGGGAGAAATGTCAACAGAACAAGCAATGCAATTTATGACAGACAGAATGAGAAGAACAAAAACGAACCAAGAATTTCTTGATTTAATGAGTCAATAAATGTCCAAAAAATTTTCTAATCTTGTAGAAAAAATTAAACCATCTTTTACTCTTCAAATGACAGCAAGAGCTGCAGAGCTAAGAGCTAAAGGTGAAGATGTGATAAATTTTGGTGTTGGTGAGCCTGATTTTAACACACCTGATCACATTATAGATGCTGGGAAAAAAGCAATGGTTGATGGGTATACAAAATATACCCCTGGTTCAGGCATGCTTGAGCTGAAAGAGGCTATTCAAACAAAGCTAAAAAATCTAACTGGCATTAACTACAATCCTGAGAATATTATTGTTTCTAATGGCGGTAAACAGTCATTATCGGTTGTATGTCAAGCCTTGTTTGACTCAGGAGATAAAGTTATAGTTTTTAGTCCATATTGGGTATCCTTTCCAGAGTTTGTAACAATTGCAGGAGCTGAACCTTTATTTGTTAATACTATCCCTGAAAAACAATTTGAACCAGATTTTGATGATTTATTAAAAAAAATTGATAAATCTGTAAAAGGTGTAATTATTAACTCTCCTAGCAACCCTACAGGAGGAGTTTGGTCAGATGCTGCAATCACTAAATTATTAAAATTAAGCAAAGAAAATAGTTGGACCGTTATTTCTGATGAAACCTACGAAGAGCTTGTGTATGACAACGAATTTAAAGCAATTGAAACACTGGATGAACATGACTGTGAAATTATAACCATTCGAAGCATGTCGAAAACATATGCTATGACTGGTTGGAGAATTGGTTATACAACCGCTGATAGTGATATTGTTAAAGCAATGTCAAAAATTCAAGGGCAAACAACTTCATGCCCTAATGCAATTGGACAAAAAGCATCAGTTGCAGCTCTTTTAGGAGACCAACAGCCAGCAAAAGACATGAAAGAGAAATTTAGAAATCGTAGAACTGTAATGTTTAACGAGCTTAATAGCTTAGATCATGTCCATTGTGATATGCCAGGAGGAGCTTTTTATATGTTTCCTGACTTCTCATATTACTTAAATAAAAAAAATCCGGAAGGAAAAATTTTACAAGACACTTTCGACCTTTCTGATTATATTCTCGCCGATGCTAAAGTTGTAACTGTAGCTGGTGATGGATTTGGCGCAAGCGGATATTTAAGATTTTCCTTTGCAACCAACACAGAAACAATCGTAAATGGCATTAAAAGAATAAGAGAAAGTTTAGAAAAACTAAAATGAAAAAAGATACACATTCAAAAGATTATAGATTGGTAGTTTTTGAGGATAGTTCCTGTAATTATTCCTTTTTAACTAGATCTACAGTAAAAACTGATAAAACCACCAAGTGGGAAGACGGAAATGAATATCCTCTATTTAAATTAGATATTTCAGATCAATCGCACCCATATTATACTGGTCAAAGAACACTTGTTGATACTGCAGGAAGAATTGAAAAATTCAACCGCAAATACAATAAAAAAGATTCTTAAAGCCTCTTTTTTTAATAATTTAATTAATTAATGGATATTCTATCAAAGGCTAATAGCATCGTTTCAGATTATGATCAAATCATGCAGCAGATGATGGATAGTGAAGTTATGCTAAATCAGGAAAAAATGACTTCACTATCAAGGCAAAAAAGTGCATTAGATGAATCATATCAACTTTCTAAAGAGTTCATTCGTTTAAATAAACAATTGTCTGAATTAGATGAAATGAAAAACGATAAAGAGTATGAAGAGCTAGCAAAAGAAGAGTCTATAGCTATAAATGATCAGATTACATCAGTCGAAAAAAAACTTAAAAAGATATTAATATCTGACGATCCCAATGACAATAAAAATGCTATTATCGAAATTAGAGCTGGTACTGGCGGAGATGAAGCTGGTTTATTTGCTTCCGATTTGATGAGAATGTATTCAAGGTATGCAGAGGACAATAATTTAAAAGTTAATATTATGGATATTCACGAAACTGGTGTTGGAGGCTTAAAATCTGCAACATTTAGCATAGAAGGCCCCAAAGCTTATGGTGTTTATAAATATGAAGGAGGAGTTCATAGGGTTCAAAGAATACCTAAAACAGAATCTGGTGGCAGGGTCCACACTTCCGCAGCAACAGTGGCAGTTTTACCAGAAGCAGAGACTGCTGAGGTAGAAGTTAATGATGCAGATATTAAAATTGATACTTACAGAGCTAGTGGAGCGGGTGGACAGCATGTCAACAAAACGGAATCAGCAATTAGATTAACGCATATACCAACCGGATTAGTGGTAACCTGTCAAGATGAAAGTTCACAACATAAAAATAAAGCTTCAGCAATGAAAGTATTAAGATCTAGGTTGTTTGCATTAGAGCAAGAAAAATTGAATAAAGACAGAGATGAAATGAGGAAATCCTTAGTTTCAACTGGAGACAGATCAGCAAAAATTAGAACTTATAATTTTCCGCAAGGAAGAATAACTGACCACCGTATTAACTATACAACTCACAAACTTCAAGCTACACTTGAGGGTGATTTAAATCATTTAATTGAACAACTTAAGCTAGCTGAAGATAGCGCTCAAATAGAGTAAAATGAGCAACAACATTCTGTTAAGAGATTATTTAAAATTACAAATTTCTAAATTAGCAGATACTAATGTTGAAGAGGGGAAAATCAAAAGCGAAGCTTTGATTCTACATTATCTAAACATATCAAAAGCGGAATTATACCTTGACGATATAAAGGTTTTAGATAAAGATATAAAAGTAATGGATAATATGTTTTTTGAGCTTTATCAAAATAAACCAATACAGCACATAATAGGTGAGTCTTATTTTTATGAAAATAGATTTTTAACACCACCCGGCGTGTTCATACCTCGCCCTGAAAGCGAGCTATTGGTAGATTGTGCAATTGATCTTATATCAAAAAGAAATAAATCCTTAACCATCATAGATTTTTGCTCAGGTAGCGGTTGTATTTTACTTAGCCTAGCTAAAAAGTTTCCAAATCATAAATATATTGGAATCGACATATCAGATATTGCAGTACAAACTGCCAGAAAAAACAGCGAATTATTAGATCTAAAAAATGTTGAATTTATCAAACAAGATATTTTTAATTATACATCTCAAAAAGCAGACCTAATTCTATGTAACCCCCCCTACCTAGCACCAAATGAAATAGACCACTTAGAAGATTCAGTTAAGAACCATGACCCCATTGCTGCTCTTACAGATTACAACGATGGAACATCATTTTACAAATACCTTATTTCAAATTTTGATAATCTTATATTAAAAAATGGTGGAATGTTGTTAGAGCTTCCATTTTCATCAGTGACAAAAAAAATAATTTCTTATAATGATAGTTTTAATAACAATAAATCTGTTTTTTATAAAGATTTAGAAGGAAAAAAAAGAGTAATTAAGATATATTAGGTATATATGAAAAGCGAATTTATTCATCTACATAACCACTCAGACAATAGCTTGCTTGATGGCGCTCAAAATATACCATCTGTTCTTGAAACTATTACAGATTTAGGTATGGATTCTGTTGCCTTAACAGAACATGGTAATTTATTTGGAGCCATTTCATTTTACAAAAAAGCAAAAGACAAAAACATTAAGCCAATTATTGGTTGTGAAGTATATGTAGCAAAAGGAAGTCGATTTCAGAAAGACAGATCTAGTGGAATGGGTCAATATAACCATTTAGTTCTTATTGCTCAAAACTATCAAGGTTATAAAAATTTAATGAAAATAGTGACACACGGCTATTTAGAAGGTTTTTATTATAAACCAAGGATTGACACAGAGATTTTACAAAAATACAATGAAGGAATTATATGCCTTTCAGCATGTTTAAAAGGAATTTTGCCAGAAACATTAATTTATAATGGTTTAGAGGCAGGCAAAAAAGTGGCTGAAGAGTATTCAAGTATTTTCCCAGGAAGATATTATATAGAGCTTCAGAATCATGGGATTCCTGAAGAGTTACAAAATATTCAATTAGCCACCAAGTTAGCTAAAGAAATGAATTTGCCAATAATTGCAACAAATGATGCGCATTATGCAAAAAAAGAACATTATACAGCTCATGATGTACACATTTGTATTGGTACTGGTAAGCAGTTATCGGACAAAAATAGATTAAAATACCCTGGTAACGAGTTTTATTTTAAATCTCAAGATGAAATGTATTCTTTATTTAAGCAATTCCCACAGGCATTGGAAAATACAAGGGCATTAACTGATTCTGTAGATTTACAAATTCCAATGGAAGACTATCACCTGCCCTGGTATTCAATCCCTGGAGATAAAAAATCAAAAGATATAGACGATTATCTAAAAACATTATGTACTGCAGGTTTACAAAAAAAATATGATGATGTTAATAGCAATATTAATGAGAGGCTTGATTATGAGCTATCAGTTATCAAGAAAATGGGATTTGCTAGTTACTTCCTAATTACAGCAGATTTTGTTGAGTATGCAAAGAAAAATAAAATTCCAGTTGGTCCTGGAAGAGGATCTGCTCCTGGCAGTATAGTTTCATACGCTTTGGGGATTACAAATATAGACCCATTAAAACACAACCTAATTTTCGAAAGATTTTTAAATCCAGATCGAATAAGTATGCCCGATATAGATATTGATTTCTGTGTTGAAAGAAGAGCTCAGGTAATTGATTATCTAAAAAATATTTATGGAGAGGATTCTGTAACCCAAATTATAACTTTTGGTAAAATGAATGCTCGAGGAGTCATTCGAGATGTTGGTAGGGTAATGAGTTATTCTTATTCAGAAGTTGATAAAATAGCCAAAATGATTCCTGAAGGACCAAAAGTTACCTTAGATAAAGCATTAAAACAGAATTCAGACTTAAGAACAGTATCACAGACTAATTACAAGGATTTAATTGATAATGCCAAAGTTTTAGAAGGAATGACAAGACATGCATCTATCCATGCTGCTGGAGTAGTCGTAGCTCCAGGAGACTTAACAGACTTTGTTCCATTGTATAGGTCCTCGCAAGGCGATGTGACAACGCAATATGATATGAAAGAGCTTGAATCAATTGGATTATTAAAAATGGACTTTCTCGGTTTAAGAAATTTGACTGTTATTGATAAAACAATAGATTTAATTAAACAAAGGTTCGATAAAGATATAGATATTGATAAGATTGATATGGAGGACCCTAAAGTTTATGAGCTGTTTGCAAAAGGATTAACGGTAGGAATATTTCAATTTGAATCAGCGGGTATGAGAGAATTTTTGAAAAAACTAAAACCTAAAGGAATTGATGGATTAATTGCGATGAACGCACTGTACAGACCAGGGCCAATGCAAAACATTGACAGATATATTAAACGAGCTCATGGAAAAGAAAAAGTTGAATATGTTCATCCCCTTCTTGAAGAGGCATTAAAAGAAACTTATGGGATTATAGTTTATCAAGAGCAGGTAATGCAAATTGCAAATATTATAGCAGGATTTACGTTATCTGAAGCTGATGAAATGCGTCGAGCAATCGGTAAAAAGATTCGCTCTCTTATGGATAAAATGGCTGAAAAATTTATTAAAGGAGCCGTAAAAAATGGCTTATCTAAAGCCAAAGCAAAACAGATTTTTGATTTAATTGATAAATTTGCTCAATATGGATTCAATAAAAGCCATTCGGTTGCTTATTCATATATTGCTTATCAAACAGGCTGGCTTAAAACTCACTATACGGCAGAATTTATGTCTGCTAATTTGACAAGCGAGATGAATAATACAAATAAAGTAGTTGTTTTAATTAATGAATGTAGGAAGTTGAATATTAAAGTACATGCTCCTGATATTAATAAATCAGGCATTAATTTTGAGCCTTTGAATGATAAAGAAATATCTTTTGGATTAAATGCAGTTAAAAATGTTGGAGTCAAGGCTTTAGAACAATGTATTGAGGTTAGAAATAAGCATGGTGAATTTAAATCAATTTTTGATTTTATTTCTAAGGTTGACCAAAGGCTTGTTAATAAAAAAGTTTTAGAAAGCTTAATTTTAGCAGGAGCATTTGATTCTTTAAATAGCAATCGCGCTCAATTATTCGAAGCCGTAGATTTAGCAATTACTTATGGGAACCAAGTTGATAAAAATTCAAATAAAAATCAGATAAATTTATTTGGAGATCAAGAAGAACTATTAAAGGTTCCTCAATTGCCTATTGTTGAAGATTGGGATAACCAAGAGAAGCTTTCAAAGGAAAAAGAAGTGCTTGGAATCTATGTTTCAGGTAACCCGCTAATAAAATATGCAGATACAATAGAAGAATTAAGTAATTATGATTTTTCTGAAAAGAAAATACTAAAAGAAAATGCTGTAGTAAAAATTGGAGGAGCAATAACAAACTTCAAATTGCACTTCGATAAAAAAAATCAACAAATGGCTTTCTTTAATCTCGATTGTTTGGGAGGTCAAGCTGAAGCTATTATTTTTCACGATGCTTTTGATAAATATAAAGAAATTATTAAAGATAACAATATTGTCTTTCTAGTAGGCCATACATCTACTCAGAATGATTTTGCTGATTTAAAATTAATCGTTGATGAGGTTGTTCCAATTAATCATGCAAAAAAAGTTTTAAAGCTAAATGAGGTCAATATTAGGCTACCAAAAAACTCTTCAAAAGATTTGATGAATGATATTGTAGAATTGGCAAATCAAAATAAAGGAGATCATTCATTTGTTGTACATATTCCTTCAGATGATGGTCAAGAAAGAAAAATTATATCTAAGAAAATTAAGGTATCGAGTAACAATCAATTTTTAATTTTATTAAGAGATTTATTAGGGGAATCAAATGTCTGGATTGATTAAATTATACGTATGAAAATAAACCCTCCAATTAGAATACTTATGGCTAAACCGGGTCTAGATGGACATGATAGAGGTATTAAAGTTTTAGCAGCAGCATATAGAGATGCAGGAATGGATGTAATTTACTTAGGACTTAGGCAGACACCTGAGAGTGTAGTTAAAGTTGCTATACAAGAAGGAGTTGACGTAATAGCTCTATCGATACTTTCTGGAGCACATATGACTATTTTTTCAAAAGTGATGGAGTTAATTAAAGAAAATAATTTAAAAAATATTTTAGTAACTGGAGGAGGCATAATTCCTGAAGAAGATTCTGAAGAATTATCTAAAATAGGCGTGGGTAAATTGTTTGGACCAGGCACACCAGTAAGAGAATCGTTAGATTACATTGAAAATTGGGTAAAAGATAATAGAAGATGATTTCTAATATTACGAACACTTTTATAAAGGCAAAAAAAGCTTTTACAAATAAAAATTTTACTGAATCGCAAAACCTGCTCAATAAAGTTATTAACCATGACAAAGATTTTTTATCTGCCTATTTATTATTATATCAAATATATGATAAAAAAAAATCTCCCAAGAAAAATATAATTTATAAGGAGTTAAAAAGGCTAGACCCAAAACTTAAAATTAAACATAAACCAATAACTGTCAGAAAAAAAACAGTTGCGGAAACTCCTGAATTGGTCACTTTGTCACTAATTAAACTTATGATTGCCCAAGGCAAAACCTTGCAGGCTAAGAAAAATTTGCGGCTAATAATTAAGCATTCAAAAAATAAAAGAGACCAAGAAAAAGCAAAAAAAATATTAAACAATCTTTAGAGGGTAAAATGAGTACAGAATATTTTCAAAGAAGACAAAGTAAATTAAGAAATACACTAGCAAAAGAAAATTTAGATGGTATGCTAGTTACAAACTTAACTCACATTAGATACTTATGTGGTTTTACTGGCTCAAGTGCAACCTTGCTGATTACTGCAGAAACTGTAAATTTTATTACAGATGGAAGATATGTTGTACAATCTGAAAAAGAGGTTAAAGGAGCTAATATAATTATAGATAGTATTCCGCATATTGAAGTAATTAACAATAAAAATTTATTAACTAATGGTTCCAAAATTGCTTTTGATGGTAACAGCGTAAGTCATCAAGCATATCAACAACTCTCAAAAGTTCTATCAAATCATCAATTAGAAAATATTACTGGTGTAATTGAAAAAATGGCGATGTCAAAAGACAGTAAAGAATTAGAAGCTATAAGAACTGCAGTTGAAATTACTGATCAAGCATTTTCAGAAGTATTACCAATGGTTAAAATAGGTGTAGAAGAAAAAGTTATAGCAAATCAATTATCATTTCTTTATAGAAAATATGGAGATTCAGATTCTGACGCATTTGCGGCTATTGTTGGTACAGGACCAAACTCTGCAAAACCACACCATAAGCCAACTGATAGAAAAATTGGAGCAGGTGAATTGCTAGTAATTGATTCTGGAGCAAAGTTTGCTGGTTATCACGCAGATATGACTAGATCGTTTGCAACTAAAGGATTTTCAGAAGAACAAAAATCAATTTATGATATTGTGCTAAATGCACAAATTAGCAGTATCAATGGTATTAAAGCTGGAGTATCTTGTAAATCTATTGATTCTATAGCAAGAAATCATATTGATCAAGCTGGATACGGTAAGTTTTTTGATCATGGGCTTGGTCATTCTCTTGGACTTGAGATTCACGAAGATCCAAGATTTAGTAAGGTAAGCAAAGACATCCTTGAAGAGAATTATGTGATGACCGTTGAACCTGGCATATATGTAAAAGATGTAGGCGGAGTTAGAATTGAGGATGATATCATTGTTACTAAAGATGGAGCAGAAATTCTCAATAAAACATCTAAAGAATTCCAAGTAATCTCGTAATGTTTAGAAAAATCGCAATTTTTCTAACCTTTTTTCTTTGCTCATGCGTTGAAAATTTAGTTCATATTTCTATTTTCAATAATGGAAGTTATATAGTGAATTATACATCTATAGGAGATAAAAATGATCTATTAGATAGTGATTTTGTACATCCACAAACTAGCGAAAAACATCAGTGGGTTACATCTCTAAACAAAAAAAGCGAAAATAATAGTGATACAATCTGGGAAAAAGAAACTATTTTGTCATCACCAACAAAGTCAAAATTAACTTTTTCCAATTCATCAAATTTGCAATATGATATAGATATAAGTAAAAGCTCATTTATATTTTGGGATACCTATTTATTTAAATCAAATATTAAAAATTTAGAAATAGATATTAAATATCCTGAAATAGATAAATACTTGAATATTAATGAGGACGATCTATTTTGGCTTGTTCCTGCGAAAAGATACATTTTTTCTGAAAGTATTAAAATTTATCGGACAAAAAATGTGCTTAATGAAATTACTGTTGACAGAATAAGCAATCAAATTGATTCATATATTTCATACGTAGAAGAAAAAGAGTATGAAACAGAATTTACCAGGAAATCTTCTGATATATTTAAAGATGCATTGTCTTCAATGAAAAATCGCTTACCTGAAAATTTCTTTTCGGATATAACATTAATTATTGATGAACTAGAAATAGAATTTAAAAGAAATACTGATTTAATGCTGGATAGCTTCACATTCAGTGTAGTTATACCAGGAGATTTAAGAAGTACAAATGCATCATTAATTAGCGATTCAGATAATACTCTTTATTGGAATTTTGATTTTAATGACATCGCAACTAATCATTTCAATATGTATGCACATTCAATAGTTATTAATAACTTAGCATTACAATTATTTTTTCTACTAATTGTATTAGTTTTTATAGGGTTTATATGGAAAAAACGATTAAAAAAAGAATAAATAGCTTAATCTCAGAAATCAATAATCATAACTATGCTTATTATGTTTTAGATGATCCAAAGTTAACAGACATAGAGTATGATACGCTGTTTCGTGAGCTTGAAACTCTTGAACTGGATAACCCTAAACTAATTTCTGATCTATCACCAACACAGAGAGTTGGCCACCCTGTAACCAGTGGTTTCAAAAGTTATGAACATTTAATTCCTATGCTTTCTTTATCAAATGCAATTAATGATGAGGAAATTAATGATTTTCATAAACGTATAGTAAAATGGTTAAATAATTCAGAGGTCAACTTTGTAGCAGAACCTAAAATTGATGGTTTAGGAGTATCGCTAATATATGAAAATGGATTATTAAAAAGAGCATTAACTAGAGGAGATGGCTTTAAGGGTGAGGATATTACTCATAATGTAAAAACTATAAATGCTATTCCGCTTGAATTAAGAAAATCAAAAATTAACACCCCATCTTTTATTGAAGTTAGAGGCGAAATTTTTATGAATATTTCAGATTTTAATCAATTAAATAAAAATCGTGAATTATCAGATGAAAAAATCTTTGCGAATGCTAGGAATGCAGCTGCAGGTAGCGTAAGACAACTTGATCCAAATATTACAGCTTCAAGAAATCTTTCAATTTTTTGCTATGAAATTGGAGGAAGTAAAGATATTGAGTTTGATAATCAAATTGAAATGCTTGAATATCTTAAATCTGTTGGATTACCGGTAAATCCTTTGTCTAAAAAAATTACTTCTGCAGAAGATATGGTATCTTATCATCATACTTTAGAGGCTAATCGATCACATATTGATTATGAAATTGATGGCTCTGTGATAAAAGTTAATAACTATATAAAAAGAGATAGGTTAGGATTAAGAGCCCGTTCCCCTAGATGGGCAATTGCGGCTAAGTTTAAAGCTAAGCAGGCAGAATCTCAGATAATTGGGATAGATCTACAGGTTGGAAGAACAGGTGTTATCACCCCAGTCGCCAAAATAAAAGAAGTAGACTTATCAGGCGTTATGATATCAAGTGCTACTCTTCATAATCAAGATGAAATTGATAGGAAAGATATTAGGATTAATGATTTTATATTAATTGAAAGATCGGGTGATGTAATTCCTAAAATCACGCAGGTTCTCAAGGAAAAAAGACCAAAAAATACACAAAAATTTTCAATTAGTGATTTTAATTGGCCTGATCCAGAGTGTAAAATTGAGCGCGTTGATGGGGAAGCAGCATATAGGTGTACAAATCCCAATTGTAAATCAAGAGTAATGGGAATGCTCGAACATTTTTGCTCTAAGAATGCAATGAATATTGAAGGTATGGGCCCTCAAATTGTTAAACAGTTATTGGAAGCAGATTTATTAAATAGTTTTGATGATATATACAGAATTAAGTATGAAGACTTAATTGGCTTAGATCGTTTTAAAGATAAATCTGCCATGAATCTAATTGAGTCAATAAATCAATCTAAAAAAACAACCTTTCCTAAATTTTTATTTGGACTTGGTATTCCAAATGTAGGGCAACATATATCCAAGGTAATAGATAAATACTGCAATTCATCTTTAGAAAAATTAACTGTATTAAAAGTTGAAGAAATGAGAGAAATAGATGGAATTGGTGAAACAGTTGCGATAGCTATACAAGAGTATTTTAATAATGATAAAAATAAAAATATCATTGAAAGTTGCCTGCGCTTAGGTGTAGAGATAATACCTACCTCTTATGATACCACAACAATGAGGATGTTGAATCAAAAAATCGTTATAACAGGGTCTTTCGAAAGCTTATCTCGCAGCGATCTTAAGCTTAGATTGGAAAAGTTAGGAGCTACAGTTACTTCTTCAGTTTCTACTAAAACTAGCGCCGTTATTGTTGGAAAAAATCCAGGGTCAAAATTATCAAAAGCTCAAGATTTAAATATTAAGATTGTTGAAGAAAAAGATTTAGTTGGATTTCTAGGTGAAGATTAATTTTATCCTATTTTTGATAACTACTTTTCTTTTTTCTGAAAATAGCTCATCATTTAAAACACAATTAATATCCGAAGGATTTTCTAGACCATTGCTTGTAAGATTTCATCCTGAGACAAACGCCATGTTTGTTATTGAGCAAACTGGTAAAATTAAATTAATCGAACAAAGTCAGATAACCATCTTTATAGATTTATCGGAATCAGTTTTTAAGGGAGATATTCCTGATGAACGAGGATTATTAGGAATGGCGCTCCACCCAAACTTTGCTAAAAATGGACTTTTTTACGTTTCATATGTAGATAAAGATAATTTTTCTGTTGTTGCTCGTTATTTTTATGATAGTAAAAAACAAAAAGTAGATTTTATGTCAGAGCAAAAATTATTTCATTTTGAACAACCTTATGGGAACCATAACGGAGGCCATCTTGAATTCAGTCCAAAAGATAATTATTTATATTTAGGATTTGGAGATGGAGGCTCATCTGGTGACCCACTTAATAACGCACAGGATTTAAGTAATCTTTTCGGAAAAATATTAAGGATAGATATAAATACAGAAAGCGGTTATTTAATACCAGAATCTAATCCTTATAGAAATGAAGAAGATAAATTAGATGAAATTTGGGCTTACGGCTTAAGAAATCCTTGGAGGTTTAGCTTTGATAAGAAAAATGGCGATCTTTACATTGGTGATGTTGGACAATATTTATGGGAAGAGATTAATAGAGTTAGTTCAAATCAATCTAATGTTAACTTTGGATGGAAGATTATGGAAGGAAACCATTGCTATGAAACAGAAACATGCAATCAAGAGGGTTTGATAAAGCCTATATTTGAATATCCGAGTGATGCATCTTACGCATTTAGTCTTATGGATATAGACCAAAAAAATGTATATGGCTGTTCTGTCACAGGGGGATATATTTATCGAGGAGATAAAATTAATGATTTAAGCGAATTGTATTTATTTTCAGATTTTTGTACTGGTAAAGTATGGTCTCTTAACCCAGTTAATGGAGCAACTAATGATTTAACTTTTCAATTGCTAGGAAATCAAAAAAATATGATTTCTTCATTTGGAGAAGACATATATGGTGAATTATATATAGTGGAATTTTCAGGAAGTATTTATAAAATAGTACCTTCAAATGAATAAAAATCTAGCAATTAAAATCAATAAGCTTTTTAAGTCTTATGATGATATAAAAGCAGTACAAGGTATTGATTTAGAAATCAATAAAGGTGAATTTTATGGATTATTAGGCCCTAATGGTGCTGGAAAATCAACTACTATTAATTCAATTACAAGTTTAGTTAGGCCATCAGATGGTGATATTGAAATCTTTGGTAAAAATATAGAAAATGATTTTAGATTTGCTAGGTCTCAGGTTGGAATTGCACAACAGGAGGTCAGCACAGACTGGTTTTTCCCTCTAGAACAATTATTATATTTTCAGGCTGGGTTTTATGGAGTGTCACGATCAAATGCAAAAGAAAGAATTGAGTATTTACTTGAAAAATTAGGTTTATCCAAGCACCGAACAAAAAAAATGCGAGAGCTATCAGGTGGAATGAAGAGAAGATTGCAAATAGCTAAAGCTTTAGTGCATGATCCTGAAATCATTATTCTTGATGAACCTACAGCTGGAGTGGATGTTGAACTAAGACATGATTTATGGTTGTATTTACAAGAGCTTCATAAA
>Ga0163180_10001190_pt1 | contig 14839 bp, 13 predicted proteins | sample AtlANTMetagenome_2_FD_109647 | JGI IMG/M metagenome (GOLD analysis project Ga0163180, IMG submission 109647) | Marine eukaryotic phytoplankton communities from the Atlantic Ocean - Atlantic ANT 4 Metagenome | ecosystem: Environmental > Aquatic > Marine > Oceanic | place: North Atlantic Ocean...
ATCTTTTTGTTTTACGAAATTAACTCCAAATTTTGTTCCTGGTGGCGGTAGTTTTGTGGTTGTCGCAAGATATGCATCGAGATCATTGTCGCCATCAATGTCGGCAAAATTCAAATTCATACTTGCTCCAAGATGATTAAGTCCAATAGCCTTTGATTTTTCAGTAAATGTTTCATCTCCATTATTTATGAAAATTTTATTTGGAGTCATGTAACCACAAGCATAAATATCTAAATCACCATCGCCGTCTATATCAACAAAGCCAGCACCTGTTCCCCAAATAGAAGTATCCTCAAGTGCTGCCGATTTGGTGACATCTGTAAATTTGAAATTCCCTAAATTCTTATATAGCTTGTTGCCACCGCTTGGGCTTGTGAAATAAATATCAGGAAGGGAATCGCCATTAAAATCACCAGTCGCGACTCCACCCATTGGAGTTGCAAAAATGTATTCCTTTGCACGGGAATAGAAATCTCCTAGATCGAATTTAAAATCTATTCCCGATTGCAAGTTGCTTATCAATTCAAAATTCTTATTATTCTTTTTGCTGGAATGCTGAGTTAGGGTTTCGAATTTAATTGATTTAGAGGATGGTGCTTTATTTGTATTAGGTTTAATTTTGGATTTGTTACAGCTATTTAAAAATAGGGTAATTAGAAAAATAAAACATCCAACACATGGAAAAAAATTGAGTGCTGTTTTGTTATTTATTTTCACGGGGAGTTAATGTGAGAATTTATGAATATAAGATTCTACCACATTGATCACAAGTCGGCACAACTTTTTCTGCTCTAACCATGCCTGCAGTCGACGGAGTGACTTTCATATGACATCCTGAACATATATCATTGACTAATTCTGATACAGCAACACCTTTTTTACTTTTAAAAATTCGATTATATTGATCAAGGAGGTCATTGTCTATCTTTGACGCGATTGTTTCTCTATCTAATTTTAACTCTTCAATTTTTTTAGAGAATTGTTTTTTTCTTTCCTCTATAATCTCCAGTTCTGCATCAACAACTTTTTGGTCCTTAGAGAGAGTTGCGTTTGTATCTTCTAATAACCGACTCAATTCTTCACCTTTCTCCATTAATTCGATTTGAGAATCTTCGAGTTTGCTTATTTCGTCTTGGTAATTAGTAATCGAATGCTCCATGGCAGCAAACTCTTCATTCTTCTTGGTTTCCAATTGTTGATTCTTTAATTTGGTGATGCTGTCTTTTCGAGTGTCTATATCGAGTTCAATTTTACTTATTTCAACCTCGTTAGCTTTGATCTTAGATTCTGCAGAGTTAACTGATTCTATGACAGTTTTTAGACGTTGCTTCGCCTGTTGTTCCTCTAGTGGAAGGCGTTCGATGTCTGAATTGAGTTTGGTGATTTTCTGATCTCTATCCTGGATAATAAGAAGTTGTTCTATTTCTGGTAACATATGATTAATAATCTTCTACTGGGCTTCGTTTTGCGTTCTCAACAGATATAACTTTTGCTAATTGTTCGCCTAGAGTTTCTACTCGAAGTTTCCAGATCTGATTATCTATTTCTTTCAAGTCTTCTAAGCAGAATTTTTTAGGGTAAGCAAATTTCTCTTTAGTTTTTTGTATTCTTTGCAACGAGTCAAAAATTTTAATTTCGGGTAATGTTTGTAATATTTCAGAGGCTCTAATTGCCATTTCAGATCGATGGCAAATCATTATTAAATCATTGCCGGCTGCAACAGCCATTTTAATTGTTTCATCAAAACCAAATTCGTTAAGTATTGCACCCATGTCTAAATCATCAGTCATGACGAGGCCATTATCGAAAGATAATTGGTTTCTCAGTTTTTTAGTGACTACATTATACGATAATGATGCAGGGATTGGTGAGGGAGAATTGTTTTCAAAAAACGGGTAATGTGTGTGGCATATCATTACGGAGTCAATGTCAGGCATTAATGCATTGAATGGAGCGCATTCATATTGTTCCCACTCTTCTTTCGAACGATTTACAGTAGGCAATTTTTCATGGGCATCACATTCTGCAAAAGTATAACCCGGGAAATGTTTTGCGCATGATAAAATTCCTTCCAATCTCATTGCATGATTAAAGGCTGATGAATTATTTATTACCTCCTTGGTTGATTCACCATAACATCTACCATTTAGAGAATTTAATGAATCATATTCAGATTTCACATCAAGTACAGGGCATAGATTGAGGTTAAAGCCAAATAATCGTAAGATCTTTCCTGTTAACTTTCCGTGTTGTTCAATTAATTTGATATCATTTTTTAGTGCCAGTTCGGAGGCGCTAGGAGGCTCATTGCCAATTAACCTTAGTCTTGAAACTCGTCCTCCTTCTTGATCAATTGTTATAATGGGTTCGATGTTGCATAAATCCCTAATGTCATCGATAAGTTTTCTTAATTGAGTAGGGGATTTAATGTTTCGACCAAAAAGAATTATGCCGCCAGGTTTGACCTTTCTTAGTATAGTTGCAGTCTCATTATCAACATGGGTCCCTGGTATCCCCATTAGTATCAGTTGGCCTACTTCATCGGCATTCATGAGCTTAATTTAAATTAAAATTATACGTTTTTACCATGAAATTAATCTTTATCACGATCATTAGTTACTATGTATTATTAAATTTTTATTTGTTTTCCGCCTTAAACAATAAAAATATCAGTTTGGGTATTGATGAGCTTGAGAATAAAGGGTTCGTCTCACTTAAAGGCAAAAGGGTTGGTTTGATTACGAATCAAACTGGTGTTAATTCAAAAGGAGTAAAAACGCGATCGATTTTATTTAATTCTAAGCATGTTAATTTGGTCTCTTTGTTTACTCCTGAACATGGATTAGATGGTGATGAGTTGGCTGGCAAATGGGTTTCTTCAAGGGTTGATAGTTTAACAGGGTTAAAAGCATATTCACTTTATGGAAAAACACGAAAGCCTGATCTTACCATGTTAAATGGAATTGATGTTTTGGTTTTTGACATACAGGACGTTGGGGTGAGGTGTTATACATATATCAGTACTATGGCACTTTGTATGGAAGCTGCAGCTGACAAAGGAATTGAGTTTATTGTATTAGATAGACCTAATCCTGTCACCGGTAATTATATAGAAGGGCCACCAATAGTTAATAAATGGCAATCATTTGTAGGTCAATTGCCCATACCTTTTAGGCATGGTTTAACTGTAGGTGAAATAGCTCAAATGGCGGTAGGTGAGAATTGGCTTGAAAGTAATCCTAAGCTTAAAGTTATAAAGATGAATGGTTGGAATAGGGATATGAGTTGGGATGATACTGGTCTCAATTGGGTGCAAACCTCACCAAATATTCCTCGTGCAAAGTCTTGCTATTACTATTTACTAAGCTGTATACCGCAGCATGTAAAAGGAGTTTATGCTGGAACTGGAGGGAGCCATCCATTTGAACATATTTCTAGCAGTGGGGTTAGTAGTGATAAATTAGTTGATCAATTGGATTTGTTTAAAATTAATGGCTTAAAATATAGGCCTTACAAGGATGATAATTATCCAATGCGAGGGGGAATAAAATTAACAATTGATGATAACTACAAGGGCGAATTGGTGTCCACTGGGTTAACGATTCTTAAAGAAATCTTAAACCAAGCTGAACAACAAGATATCGATTTGATCTCCTCGGAGAAGGGTGTTTCAAATAGTTTGTTGTATAAAGTTTATGGCTCTGACTTCATTGGGAATAATAATTTTAGAAAATTAGGAATGAAGACAATTATTAAAAGTTGGCAGCCTTTCTTGAATAAATTTAAATCCCAAAGAAAGAATTATCTTCTATATAGATAAAAACCTGGTTGTTACTCGGTCTTATTATTGTAATAGACCCTGTTAAGCTTTTAGTTGCTCTATTCAATAAACTGTAGAAATTATAAAAGCTTTGTATGTTAAAAGATAAATTGATAGAGGGAGAGGAATTAGCTGTTGCTGTTGCAAAACATGCGTTTGAGAACAAGGCAAAAAAAATTGAAGTTCTTAATCTCAAAGGTATATCGACAATTGCTGATTATTTTGTGATTTGTACAGTGGATTCCTTGCCGCAACTTAAAGCGCTACGCCGTGATGTTGATAAGGAAATTAAATCAATTCATTCAGTTACTCCGAGAGCCATTGAGGGAACTCCGGAAAGCTTGTGGTTGATAATAGATTATGTAGATGTGATTTTTCATATTTTTCATGATGATTTAAGAACTACTTATTCTCTAGAGGAATTGTGGTCAGATGCCAGTAGATTAGAGCTGGATTTCTTAAATACTGAGTGACTTTGCATATGATTATCGAAATCATCAATACGGGTTCTGAATTACTTAATGGTCAGGTTGTTAATACAAACGTTGGTCATATTGGTCAGCGCTTATTATCACTTGGTTTATCTATCAATAGACAAATTTCAGTTCCTGATGGTGACGTTATAAAAGATGTTTTATGTGAATCAATCAGCAGATCAGATGTAGTAATAGTCACGGGTGGGTTAGGTCCTACTCATGATGATGTATCTAAAGAAATGTTGGCTGAATTACTGAATTTAGAATTATATGAGGATGAGTTAATTGTTGGAAAAATCAGAACAAGAATTGAATCAAATGGAACAGAAATGCGTCAAATTAACCTTAAGCAAGCTCTTGTTCCGATGGGCGGCATACCTTTAGCAAATGAAAATGGAACAGCGCCAGGCATATATTTAAACACACCCTATAAAGAAAAAGAGGTTCATATATTTTTATTGCCCGGTCCACCAAAGGAGTTGTTGCCGATTTATGACGATAGCGTAGAGACGATTCTGAAATCATTATTAAAAAAATCGCGTTTTAAAATTCCTCTATGTATTAATCTTTTCTTTGCGGGTTTAGGTGAATCTGAATTGGCATCTCGTGTTACTGAAATCACTTCAGATATTAAGAGTGATGTAGAGTTTGGATATTGTCTTAAACCAGGCGGTATAATTCTTAGATGTATAGGTGATGAATCTGAAGTCACGGAAATTTCTAATAAAATCATTAAACAATTGGACAGGTATTATCTTGGAGATGGAATAGACTCCTTACCGCTTAGTGTTGTGAATACGCTATTACAAAAGAATAGAACTTTGGCTGTGGCTGAATCCTGCACGGGTGGCTATTTAACCAGTTTGCTTACTGACGTGCCTGGTTCATCCAATGTATTTAATGTTGGTTATATTACATATTCGAATCAATTTAAAAACGAACTGCTAAATGTATCATCTGACATATTAAATCATCGCGGTGCAGTTAGTTCTGAAGTTGCAATTGCCATGTCTGAGGGATGCTTGGATCAATCAAATGCCAGCTATGCCTTATCGATAACTGGTATTGCAGGACCAGGGGGTGGGAGTGAAGGTAAACCAGTAGGTACAGTTTACATTTCTCTTGCTTCGAAGTTACATGAAACACTTGTTGTAAAAAAACTTTATCAAACGAGTAGATTGTTATTTAAGGAAAAAGTTTCAATGTATGCTTTAAATTTAGTTAGGGAGAGTTTGTTATCTAGTTAATTGAGCTCTCTACATGTAATGCATTTAGAATTAAGAAATTTCCCCATTTTAAAGGTGAATCTCTTAACTGGAATTTCCTTTTTTTTTATAACATTTTTGTTGTGTTTTGACTTAATTGCTGATGTCAAATTGCCCAAAGGTCTGGGTCCTGTTGCTATTGATTCATCTTATTCTGTTGTAAAGAGTTCTTCGGTTGTAGTTGATTTAATGGCTTCTTCTAAACAAAGCGGGAAGGTTTATGAATATACAATTTTTGAGAAACCCAAATATGGAAGACTCTTAACAGAAGACAATAAAACCATAAAAGAGGGAATTGTTTTAGGCTTGGGCAAAACAATCAAAATTAAATATATTGCCGATTTTAAAGATGATATAAATGAAGATGTTTTTACCTTTAGGGCCAGGTTGCAAGGAGGAAAATATTCCTCACCTTCGCCTATAAAAATGTTTATAATTAAAGACCCTATCGATTTTTCATCTAGTAATTATATCTCATTTGGTAACCTTCGTGTTAATGAAAGCGCATCCAAACAATTTATCATTACCAATGAATCTAATCAGGGTTTTAATGTAAAACTTTCAGGTCTGAATAAATTTCATACAGATGAAGATAGTAATGAAATTTTCATCCCTTCAAAGAGTAAGAAGGCTATCAAAGTTTATTATAATGCTACCTCATTCATTGGTTTACTAAAAGAGGATCTCGTTCTTAAAGCTGGCAACATAGAAAAACATGTTAAGTTAAGGGGGAATGTCATTCCACCATTTAATATAGATAAAAAATTTATTAGATTAAAAAATGATCAATTGTTCAGAAATGCAAAAGTAAAGATAAAGAACAATTACAATGATCCGATTGATATAACCGCTAGTGATAATAATAAAGAAAGTCTAATATATAAAAACAATATAGCTCTCGAAGGAAAAGAAGAAATTGATCTAGAAATCAAAGTTGACGATCAGTACTTGGGAAATATTGATTCGCTTATTACATTTCGATATGATGAGTTTAGACAAAGTATTAATGTGACCGGAGAATCTTTGCCGGCAAAAATTGAAATAAATGAAAATATTCAAATTGTTTCAGTTCGGGGTATGGTTGGTGATAATTTAAATGCTACAATACCTATTAAGAATATAGGAGGAGAAGCAGTTGATCTTGAATTTAAATTAGGTGGTTCCAATGTTTTGAAAAATTATCCATCAAATTTAATACGGCTAATACCTGGTTCAAAACATCTGTTAGAACTTTCCTATCATGCCAAAGTTTCTGGAACTCAGTTTGACAGCGTCCAATTCATATGGCCCTCAGGAGAAGCTTCTCTTCAGATTAAATATGAAATTGATCCAAAGAAAGAAATCGCTAAATCTAATAATTCCGCTGATGCAAATATTCAGAAGGTTCATAATAAAATTCACGAAACTGATATCTTTCCTATAATCGAGAAGGACCGAAATATTAATGATAGTTTACCTAGTGTTGAGAAACTTTCGTTGGTTAATAGTGGGAAAAGATCTATTTCAATTTCTTGGACTAATGATTCTTCTTTAGAGGTCGATTACATTGTTGAAACAAGAGTGCATCGATTAAATAGAGAAGACAAATCGATGCAATTCCATTGGATAGAGTTAGATGATAATTATGCATCAATTACCAAAAACGATTCTGGAGGTGAGGCTGTGATTAAAGGGCTTAATCCAGGTGGTCGATATACTTTTAGGGTTCTTTCAAAAGGATCTGATGGAAGATATTCTGTTCCTTCGAAATTTGTTCATTTCTCAACCAAAAATAAGTTTCATTTTACCAGGAGCTTTTTTGTAAATGGGCTTGGCCTGGTGGGTGGAATATTTTTACTTTGTTATTTTAGTTTTAAGTTTTTTAGAGAACGTTATATTTAAAATTTTTTACCTTTTGCCCCTTGATTCACGTTCTCTGTAAATAAACTTTATGGGGATACCTGTGTAAGGTGATTTCTCACGAATTTTATTTTCTAAATATCGTTCGTAATTCCCTGGGAGGAGACTTTTCTTGTTACAAAATAATATAAAATTTGCTTCTGGAATAGCCCTTGATGAAAGACTGTCTTTTGACATTGTGGCATACAGAAGTTTAAACCTTTTTCCTCCTTTTCCTGAGGGTGGTGGATGAGCAATTAGTGAATCCTGTAATAATCTATTTAATGCACCAGTATTAAGGTTTTGTGAAGACGATTTTCTGATCTGCTCAATTGCAAAAAATAATCGCCTAATTGATTCTCCGGTTTTTGCAGAGGTGGCTACAACGGGAGCGTAAGGAAGGAAAAATAATTTTTCATCTATTTCATCACTGATTAAACTTAATCGGTCTGTTTTTGGGGCTGTGGGATGATAAAGATCAAATTTATTGGCAACAATAACACACGGAGAACCAGCATTGTTAATTAAATTAGCGATTTTCCTATCTTGCGATGTTGGTCCTTGTGCAGCATCAACAACAAGAGCACAAATATCAGCCCTTTTGATGCTGGATTTAGTTCTCATTCCGCTGAATACCTCAACTGATGTGTTCTGTTTATTTCTAGATCGCAGACCAGCAGTGTCTATTAATGTATAATCAATTCCTCCATGAGAAAATGGAACATCAATTGCGTCTCTTGTTGTTCCTGCGATATCACTAACTATGGTTCGAGTATCGTTTAATAAAGTATTTATAATTGAAGATTTGCCAACATTTGGACGTCCTACAAGCGCAATGTTTAATTTAATACTATTACTGCTGGTGGTAGTGCTGCAATCAGGTAATGTTTTACTAACATTATCTGCGAGTTCTTTAATTCCAAAATTATGGGCAGCGCTTGTTGCGAAAATGTGGTTAAAGCCCATTGAGGAGAAATCATCTAATAATGTTATTTTTGATTCTTCATCAATTTTATTAACTATAAGAAAAATATCTTTTTCAGCTTTACGCAATTGGGAGGCAATTTCTTGATCTACAGGCGTTTGTCCCTCTGTACCATCAACAACAAATAATATTAATTCTGCAGATTCCAGTGCTATTTCTACCTCTTGCTTAATAATTGTATTAAAGGAGTCATCAGGATTTGATCCTATTCCTCCTGTGTCAATTAATGTAAATGGTGAATTTGATATATTACATGAGGCAATAATTCTATCTCTTGTTACACCGGGTTCATCATGAACAATTGAAATTCTTTTCCCTGCTAATCTATTGAATAATGCAGATTTACCAACATTAGGTCTACCAACAATGGCGATTGTTCTATTAGTTGTTGGATGAGACATCGTGTATTGAGGGTAGTTGTATGAGTCCGTTATGGATATACATTATCGCTGAGCAGATAGCAAAAAAACTTGTCAATAATGATAATGATAAACAGAATGAAACTGATTCTACAGTTAAAGAACAGTATACCATTAATACTTGAAGAAAAGTTGCAATTTTACCAGTCCAATGGTGTTTTATTATGATGTCGCCTGAAATAAGTCCGATAGAGATTGCACCTGAAATTTGTATGGATTCTCGCGCAACGATTAAAGTCGTATAATATAGAGGTAGTTGATTTCCACAATCAACATAGGTTAATGCCAAAGTTGTTGAAATTATAAGTATCTTGTCTGCAACCGGATCGAGAAATGAACCCAATCTAGTAATTAAATTAAATTTTCTCGACAAATGACCATCTAAAACATCAGAAATAATTGCTACGGAAAATAGAGTTAATATCCAATATGTGTATGATGATTTAAATCCAAGTTCTTGAATATTTTCATGATGAGTTAAAATAAGATAAATGATGATTGGTGTAAGGATAACCCTTATAAAAGTAATCTTTGTAGGTAAGTTTATCATTACGAGGATTAACAATTTAACGATATCAGAGATATAAAGTGAATGAAAGTAATGAACTCGTTTAATTGTTTAAAGATATAATGGTTCACAGTGAATTCAAAGGTAGTGGTTTAAAAGGTTTACGTGATCTAAACTCTGTTGATGATATTGGATCATTACTTAGGAAACTAAATATTTCACCTATTAAAGCTTTGGGGCAGAACTTTCTTAGAGATGACATTGCCTCAAAAGCTATTGTGGAATCATTAAATTGTAATGGTGATGACATTGTGATTGAAATTGGACCTGGTTTAGGTGCTTTAACTCAACATCTAATTGGAAAAGTAAAGAAACTTATATTAATTGAATTTGATAAAAACATTGCAAATATACTTAATGATATTTTTGATGGTCATCATGATGTCGAAGTTATTAATGAAGACGCTGTAAAATTTGATCTCACTTCTTTTTATGTCTTTGGCGGGGTTAAAGTTATTGGTAATCTTCCATATTCCTCAGGCAGTGAAATTTTAAGAAACTTCCTAACATTTCCGACACCTGTTACAAAGGCTGTGTTTATGTTGCAAAAAGAAGTTGCAGAGAGATACGCAGCAATTCCAAGAACAAAATCATATGGTATTAATACCGTGCTTATTGGCAGTAGATGGAATGTTGAAAAATTAAATGAAGTGTCATCAGAACCTTTTTTCCCACCTCCTAAAATCAAATCATTAGTTATAAGGTTAGAGTTAAAAAAAGAAGGTTATTATAAACCTTTTAATGATCGAGTTTTAAAACGGGTTCTAACTTGTGGATTTAAAGAGCGACGTAAACAAATGAAGAAGCGAATGCCTTTACGTGGACTTGAATGGGAAGGCTTGTGTTCGGAAATAGGTATAAGCACAAAGTCTAGAGCTGAGGAATTGAGTGTAAAGCAATGGATTGAGGTCGCGAGATTGTTGGATGAAAATCCTCTCAAGGATATACCTCAAAGAGACACTGAGATGTTCGATGTTGTTGATAATAATGACAATATTACTCATCAAGCTGATAGGGTTACCATTCACAAGGAAGATTTGTGGCATAGAGCGGTGCACGTTTTTGTATTCAACCGTTTTGGTAAATTGTTTCTCCAGAAAAGATCATTATATAAAGATAGCTCACCTGGACTTTGGGATTCCAGTTGTTCAGGTCATTTAGATTCTGGTGAAAATTACGAATTAGCTTCTATGCGAGAATTAAAAGAGGAATTAGGAGTTAAATCGAAAATTAAATTCATCACAAAGCTTCTTCCATCAGTTAATACAGGTTGGGAATTTATAGGCTTGTACTCTTGTTCTCATAACGGCCCATTTAATTTCCCTTATAGCGAAATTGAAACTGGTGGATTCTTTGATATAGAGATAATATCAAATTGGATTTCTCATAGGCCTGAGGACTTCGCGCCTGGCTTTATAGAGTGCTTTAAAGTATATATAGAAAAAAATGATTATTGATAATCATTCAATATTTTCAATCCAGCCGGCTTCAATCAGTGAGTCTCTATAAACCTGATTAATCTCAGGTTTGTAGATCTTATTTGCAGCAATTAACCATGAATTTGCGTCATTTGTATCATCCTTATGAAATCCGATAGCAGCATTTCCATAGTAAAATACAGGTACATCATCAAGAAAGTCATAATCGGTGAGAAGTAGTTTAGCCGCTTCAACATTGTTCTGCTTTAAGTGGCAAATGAGAATTTTGTACTTAACTAAAGAGGTGGTGGTTGTTGGTAGTTCCTTATGGTTGGAAAGAAATTTTTTAAATCCAGTTTCGGCTAATTTATATTGTTTTTTTACGAACAGCATTTCGTTTAAGTTGAATTTAGTCATTACTCCTTTTGGATCCAGCTCAAGTGCTTTCTTAAAAGATGATTGAGCTTGATCAAAATCTCTAATTTTGGTGTATGCAGCACCTTTTAGATTAAATAATGGAGCATAATCATTGACGATATTCTCAGCGGAAATTATTTTTTCCAGAGCTTCTTGAACTCTAATTCCTGTTACGAGTTGCGCGGCTTCTCTTAATAAAAGAATTAATTCATTTTTCTCAGTGTTGTCTAAAGAAGTGAATTTTTTAGACTCTGGTGATTGACTCGAAGCATTCTGAGAAAAAGCAGCGATAGTTGAAAGTAAGATGAATAACTTAAAATGAACTATTCTTAAGAAGTGGAAATTTAATAGCGCCATAACTTAAATCTGTGTTGAGATAACAGATAAGTCAATATTGGTGTGGATTTCTTATGAAAAGAAATTGTTTTTTATCAAATTTAGTCGATGACGGTCTCCGGCGTGGTGTTTAAATTTGAGGTATTTCTTTCAAATTTTATAACCTTACCTTGATCTAAGCTTTCTGATAGCCACCTAAACATTTTTTCAATTTCAGAATTTGAATTTCTGAGTTTGCTTACTTGTTCCCATGCAAGTTCATTTCTTGGTCTGGATTCAGAAATTTTCTGATAATTGATCAATCTAAAGAGGCCTTCAATTTCACGTTCTGAAAAATGTTGTATTGCTCCTGGTTCAGGTAAGTCATCAAGAGTTTCATTATCTAGACCATAACTAGTAATTCCAATCCCGAATTCTTGTCCTAAATTTCTTAATTCATTAACTATATCTGTATCTTGAATCGGTGAAGCAATCACTAGTTCTCCAAAGTGTGCCCATCTAGAATTACTTAAACATTGGAAAAAATCTTCTCTGTATGAATTATCCTGAATTTCAAGTTTCATTTTCATGCTTCTTAAAGTAAAAGGTTGCGAGCCAAAGCTTTTTTGAAGTTGCAGCATGTCAGTATCTAGTTCTAAACGGGATGAATTGAATCCAGTTTTCCAAGTTACAGAAATTAAATCAGGGTATTTCCATAGATCCTCGTAATCTGCTTCTTCACCAAAAGTGTTTTCTAAATTAAAAGGAAACTTTCCTTCTACTTTTAGGCATTGAGCAACAATTGCTCTAAATTTATTTGCTCTTAGTAACGCTTCGTTAGATGTAGTATACCCGAAAACATCACCAAAAGTTGCTTGGCTCGGGGATATCATATGTCGGGCACTCTTCATTGTGTTTAGAGTGTTGGTTCTTAGATAATAACCCTGACCATGTTCGACCTTAGCAATTGGTGAGCTTGGATCACATGACATAATCGAGAAATGATATCTTAGTGTAGCGTCACTATATTTTTGATCTAGTTTGAGTTTAACGAGCTCAATTAATTCAGTCCCCTTAATAGCATTCTTTGGGGCTGATGGTAATATCTCTGGAAGGATTTTACGTAGATGCTCTCGCAGACTCATTTTTGTTTTATAGTTTGTATTATTTTGGACTTAAAAGGGGATTTAATTTATAATTTTTACACTGCTCTAAATATAAGGTCCATATCCAAACGCATTTAAATTTTATTAATCGTAATGTTAAGTTGTTGACTTAATATTTATTTTTTCCTAATTCGGCAAATAAATATATTATTTTTGAATTATTTTGTTTAAACCAGCGTCATATTTATAGAATTTAAGTAAATATCACTAACAGATGAAATCGATTCATTTACTAACATATCTTTTTGCTTTATTGCCACTTACTGCTCAAGAGGTAATTCCTCTTTCTGACAATTCAAAACAGGCTAGTAAAATTTTATCTCAGGTAAGATATGCTTATCCTCAAAAAACATTAAACTTTAGAGGTGAAATTAGACCTAGAAGAATTGGATTCAAAATGATTCCATTAAACCTATTATTTAATTCTCAATTAATTAAATTTGAGTTTTTTAGCGAAAATAATTCTACAAAAAAAATTGATGAAACTATAAGTCTCGATTTTAGAGAAGATAACATCAACGTACTTAGAACATTTGAATCACTTACCAAAGAAATCAAAGACAATGATTTAAGCAATAGCATCCGAGGAACTGATATTTCATACGATGATATAGTGATGAGATTCTTGGACTGGCCGAATCCTGTCCTTCTAAAAATTGAAAAGGCGAAAGGGGGGAAAGCTTGGAAAATTCGATGTGCTAACCCAAATAAGAGTCAACTTTATTCAATTGTAGATGTTTGGGTTTCTCAGAGAAGTGGGGCCATTGTAAGAATGAATGCTTATAATGAAAAACGTAGGATCGTTAAAAGTTTCGAAGTTGATAGTATTCAACAAATTAAAGGCGACTGGTTTGTTGAAACTATGATCGTTAGAACGTATCCAGAGGATGGTAAATCAAAGCCAACTAGTAGTTTTCTTAAATTAGTGCCTAAAAAGTGACATTAACTTTTTTCAAATCTTTTAACTTTTACTCTTGCCGCACCTTGGATGTTTGTTAAAGAATGTATGTTAATAACATATATCAATTATTATGAGTAAAATTATCCCTTTAATTAGTTCAGGTATCGCAGGCCCAATCGGAGTTCTACATCTGCCCAGGTTGTGGCAAAAAGTTTCTTTAGATAAAGCCGGCAAATTACATGATGATTACCCTGCTATCGGTGCAGGATATGATCAAATGGTTCTAGATGGAATTGGAATCGATAAAGAAGCTTTTTCAAGCTTTATGGAAAGTAAGCCAACCTATCCGCAGTTAGAAAAATGGGTATTAGATCAAAAAGGAGGTTCTTTAGATGCTGATTCTGTAAAAGCTCTCAACGATAGTATTATTGGATACAATCATGATGACGATACACGTAAGAGTATTTTAGACGCTAGTGGTATAGAGGATGATGGTTCAATCCTTGATGCAATTAATCTAAACAACTTGGAAGATTGGTGTGAATTTCACGCTCAAGAAATTGCATAACATTTCAATTAATTATTAAAAACATCAAAAACCTGACGTGTTAATGCGTCAGGTTTTTTTTATTTTAATTATTTTAATCAATTATCTAAAATGAGCTCTATGAATTTAAAATGTTCATTTTTTCTGTTTTATATTTTTCTTATTTGTTTTTCCTTTGGAGATAAAATTCAACTTGAACTACGTGATCGAGTTAAGGAGTCGGATGACTTTATTGTCCGTCTTAGAGACCAAGAGTGGGATCCAAATAATACAGCAGTGTTAATATGTGACATGTGGGATTCTCACCATTGTTATAATGCGGTTAAAAGAGTTGAGCAACTTGCACCAAGAATTAATCGACTTGTTAACGTAATGAGAAATAAAGGTGCCATTATTATACATGCTCCATCATCATGCATGAACTTTTACAAAGATGCCCCAGCAAGGAAAAGAGCTATTGATTTGCCTGATTCAAATTCACTTCCTGATGGTATTAGTAATTGGTTGCATTGGATAGATGAGGAAGAGGAAAAAGCAGGATATCCCATAGATCACTCTGACGGTGGTGAAGATGATGATCCAGATGATCATGCAAAATGGGAACAAAAGTTGATAGACCAAGGGAGAAATCCGAGATCCCCATGGATGAGGCAGATTGAGACAA
>Ga0163180_10001194_pt1 | contig 14798 bp, 29 predicted proteins | sample AtlANTMetagenome_2_FD_109647 | JGI IMG/M metagenome (GOLD analysis project Ga0163180, IMG submission 109647) | Marine eukaryotic phytoplankton communities from the Atlantic Ocean - Atlantic ANT 4 Metagenome | ecosystem: Environmental > Aquatic > Marine > Oceanic | place: North Atlantic Ocean...
AGTTTAGTCTTATCAATGTGGATTGCTCTGTAATCCTTCATTGATATGTCATCATGTGCTTGATCATAAACTACCTTACCTACTACATTGCCATCTATAAGGATATTAGAGAACTGACTAGTGTTATGTAAGTGATGTAGTGACATGCCATTTTTCCATGACCCTGACCCATATGTATCGATTGCATCAACAAGTAATTGCTGATATAGGTCTCTCTTCACATTGTCATTTCTGAGTGGTGTTCTGAAATTTAGTGATTTGATTGTCATGTTTTCCTCTGTTGCTTATATTAATATTATAGAGGATGAGATGCCACTATTCTATACTTCTTGTGACAGTTCTTTAGGTGTCATAAAGTCTAACCCTTCTTCCACTTTATGTGCTAGATGTTTGTAGTCATCATTATCCCATAATGATAATAATGTATATAAAGACTTTAGTTCATCCAAGTTCAGTAATAAAGAGTACTGTGTGTTCTCATGTATTACTACTTCTCTTTTAGTTGTTTTTGGTCTTTGCTTCATTATCCTCATTAAATGGTGAATTAAAGTATTTTGTATTTGCTACAAATAATACTCCTAGTGCTGTGAATATCCCAAAGAATCCAATAATTAGAATGGGTGAATGGGGAAAATCGTAAAAAGGTACGTTCTGCATTATACTGTTATAAATGGTTGATTAAGTTGGATAGGGTCAGTTTCATTCGCTAGAAATACATTACTAGCAACATGATAACCTTTATAATTGGTGTTGTATATAACAACATCCTGTAATAACTGATCATCACTTAGTGATTGTAGTTCAGTCAATAGATCAAGATACTTCATTTAATTGGACTCCATAATTTTAGTAAATGCTGATTCTATCTCAGGTGATAGATCATCGTTTATGCCTGTGTCTAATAGCATATCATACAGTTTAATGAGTTCGTATCGCTCTGTGAATGTTAATGAAAGTGTTACCATTTAACGTACCTCAGTTGTTTGTAATTGTGACATGTGACTCTGTTACCATCGTCATCGATTAAGATAGTACGATTTAAGAGTGGTGTGTAACCAGTCTTATCAGTCTCACCTGATATGTAATTGATTAGCACTTGATACCAGTTATCTCTATAGTAAATGTTATCACCTATAGAGATCTGTGTAACGCTATCGTATTGCCATCTAGCATCATTCATTAAACTGCACCTACTGGAAAGATGGATGGTTTAGGAATTTCGATCTCGTCATCGATGTCATCGAAATATGAGTCACCAGTCAATTCTTGCTTTGCTGATAGTGCATCGAATGATGGATAGAAAAGATCATCAAGAATCTTCTCGGATAATACTTCTTGCTCATCAGTCATTAAGCATCTAAAGTGCTTAAATGCTGAATAAACTAGTTCGTATTCTGCTCTGGTCATGAATGAATCTCCTGTTGATATACTTTATTATAAAGGTTAATGTGACCTTATTCTATAGTTGATGTGACACTTAAATTACTGTCCACATCGTTGCCAAATTGATTAGTAGTATGATAGAGATTAATAGCATTGAGAATTACCAATAGTGTTAAACAAATGTTTCTATACATCAAGATTTCGGTATGATGATAGAATTCCAATATCCCATCCCTCGATCAGGTGCAATAATTGGGTCTCTCTCGATTCGCTTCGGTGTAGGTGAATCTACAATAATAAGTAATCGATCGAGGATTTTATCGAATGAGTTGCTCATTCTCTTATATCCATGACCAACATACAACTGACCTGCTACTACTGAGAATGTCGCAATTCCCCAGAATAGATAATAGAATCTAGATTTAACTTGATTCCTCAGTTTGTTGCTTTTTTCACTCATTACGAAATCCTCCTTAATACTTCTGAGTCGAATGGAAAAGTTGGATACAACTTCCTAACATCATTATACCATATCTTTAGTTGTTTATCGTTCATGAGATATAATTCTATACCATGACGATTTAAAGATCTGGGTAGTGGATAGTTAATCTGCTGTTCCTCCATATAGATGATAGTCTATATCATCCTGATGTTCTTCTAATTGTTCCTTGAGAACTAATCTTTGTTCTTCAGTCAATAGACTTATGAATCCTTCCACTATGTCACCCATGAAAAGAGAATCAACTGATGCTCTCCTGATGGTGTCTCTGATTAAATCAGATGTATTTACAACTGGTGTTTTAGGTGTGATCATGATTAAATGTCATTTAGGTTATTTAGAAATAAGAATTGATACTGCTCGTCTTCTGGGTCTCTTCCGTTAACTATCCACTCTTTAAAGACGCTATCAGCATCTTCGAACTGATTGTTATCGATGAGAATAGTTACTTGTCTTAAGAGATTAGCACCCATCTGGTCGATACATTCTTGTCTTAATGTGTCATTCATTAGATTAAACTCCTCTGACTGTATTGGATAGGTATGTCGATTTCGCTTGACATACATTGTCGATTAGATTGTCGAAAGTCTGGGCATCCCAGTCTTTTTGCTCTGCTACATCGTTAGCATATGCTTCCATTAGTACATCATAAAGAAACTCATACTGACTTGATGTGACTTCGATTGATAGTCCTTTTACTTTTTGCTCTCTGGTCATCATAGTTTTTCTTTGTTTCGTTACTACTATTATAATGGTTATTACTGTCAATTCTACGTTTAGTGTGACAGTAATTAAACTGGTTCATTTGACACATAAGTTAAACGATAATGTGGTACGGTTTGATTCTTGTTTCTGGACGTGTACACCATGACGTACGAAACTAGGAAATACTATCATATCACCTTCTTTAATTGGTGGATACATAATCGGGTCTTGCTTCATGATTGTAGTATATCCTGATATAGTGTGATCTAGATTCATATTCTCAAAATAGAATGGTGCATCACTTTCTTTATTATAGTTAATAAAGATGACTCCACTAAAATTGATGAATTCGGGGAAAGTAATATGGTGATGTGGTTCTTGCCAGTCACCTTTATTATATAAATTCATCCATGAGTTAACTATTCGTATTTCTACTTCTGGTGGAAAGTATTGATACAAATATGGTGATAGAAATTCGCCTAGTTCATCAGGTGCGATGATGTCATTCTCATCAAAGAATGTCGTTTTAACTTGACTGTTCCATTTACCTTTAACATCATTGATAAGTGGTTTGCAACTGTCATGTAACTGTCCAAAAACTTGTTTGTAGTTTCTTATATGTACATGATGGTATTTTATAGGGAATAATATCACTTGATGCACTCTCTTAATCTTAAGTATGTGTTAGTACTTGTTGCTAACTCTTTAGATTTAGATGGTCTTCTCTGACCCCATGCAAGTAATACTTTCTTACCTTTATCATTCTTCTCTCTTACTCCATCAAAACGATCTTCGTTAAGTGCGTGCCATGCACCATTTTTCTGTAGAGTACAAGGTTGATTGATTGTTAAGATTGTTCCACTTATGTCGCATATATCATAGAAAATTGACTGACCTCTATTATATGTGTTTACTCTGGTAGCATTAGATAGTCTATCCTTTAATCTTGCGTACTTATCATTAGTAAGTGAGAATAAGAAGTTTCCCTTACCTAAGCATAATAAATGCTCATCGGATACGATACCAGTCGCTTTTAATAGTCTCTTTAATACTAGACTATTGTCAATGTTATTAACTGCATCAGTAATAGTCTTTGCTACTTCTGTACCAATTTCTTGACAGTCTGATTGCCATTTAGTAGCAATATTGTCCCAATACTCTGCTTTATCACTAGTGATATAGAATGATCTAACTTTATCGTTAATAGCGTCTAATTTGTGATAGTAAGGTAGAGTATTTGGTGATACATCAGCAACTAAGTTATCTCTGTCAGTTCTATTAGAACCTTTAAACTTGTTACCATTAGCATCTTTATAAATTCCTGGAGAACATTCTGTATTATCAAATAAGAAGTTGTTAAGAGTACTATTAAATGTGCCTGAGCATACTTGTATAGAGTCAAATCCATTCTTATAGTTTTTAACTGATACTGAGATCTGTTCACAATTATCGAATGTGATTAATAAATCACCTTTTAAATTCTTGTTTCTAAACTCTGCATCTACACATGTAAAGTAAAACTTTCTGTTAGGATACTTAGTAATCAATTCAGATATAATTGCACTCTTAGTAGCATCTACATTCTTTTTGTACTTACTAGCGATAAACTTGCTCATCACTTGTCTATCTGCACAATATGTTGTCCACTCAGATTCCTGAGTTGCACTACAGTCGCTAATCGCTACACCATTTAATTCTGCTTCTTTTTGTAATTCTGCTGCTAAATAGATTTCTGCTGCATCTTGTATATAATGGTCGATGCTAGAACCTGCTCCTCTTTTTGTCATTTAAACATCCCCTCTAGGACTAGTGTTTGTAATTAGTCTAACCATTTATCGTTAGACTTGAGATTTAAAGAATCATTAAGAGTTGGATTCTTCATCACCTCATGTTGATATTCTAACTCATTGTACAACTCTTTTAAGAGTTTTGTAACAAATCGTTGTCTATCTGGTAAGACTTCCAACTTCATCATGTCTAGTATATGTTCCTTGCATTTAACGATGTTAAAACATTCTTTGGAACTGACGTTGATGTTGTGCATGTGGTTGTCCTATACTGTATATTATACTAACATATGTATGACTATTTGTACACCTATGTACCACCAAATAAACTGACCACTCCCTCTTGCATTTGTACTCTATGTGGTGCTATGACTCCTAATGAAATCCTCATCCCATCTTTAGGTGGTTTTCCCATGTGTTTAATCTTACTATCAAATACTATCATTCTTCCTTTTCTAAAACATACCTTAGAACCATCCTCAAATACTGTATCACCTGATTCGCCAAATGCATGATATATTATGCTAGTTGCGTCTTTATCGTGGTCTGTATGCATTTGACTAGTCATATCTGGTGACTGAGCATTAACTAGTAACCTATGGATATGAGATATATCTTTATCTTTGCATATGTCCTTTTGTATGCACTCATTGAGATAAGCAAAAAACCAGTACCAAGGACTAGTGTCTGTAAACTCATTGTTTCTAATGACTGTATTACCCATGAATCTTGATTCATTATAATCACCATATGGTGCATTATTATAGTATAGTGGGCAATAATCTGTTAACCATGTTGCTACGTCATCTATCATCCAGTCAGGAAAATATCCATCTATAACTTTGATGTCATCACTTACTTTGATACTCATATAGTCCTCCTAGTAGATTGTCTGTAATAGCAAAATTGGCACTTACTGTTACTCTAGTATTATCTGTTTGCTGTATTGCCACTTGATGATGTTGATGACAGGGAAATATTATTATATCACCTTCGGTGATGTCTGGAAACCATGTGTTTACACTAGGATAATATTTCGAGAAGTTTCCTAGATGCTTCGATTGATCTGGGTCATAAAATATAAACCTAGCATCTTCCTTTTCATATTTTACAAAGTATGAGCATGAAAAACAACAGTCTTCCCCTCCTACATGTGTATGTACTTCTTGCATATCACCCTTATGGTATGCATTAACCCATCCCTCAGTCATTGCAATGCTAGTTGTAGGTTTACCGCCTAGTTCTTTATGCATTTCTGTTAGGTTAGGTTTAATACTATCGTAAAATGTATCCCATGAGAAATCTTCTAAATTTGACTCTGAACTGAATGATGATTGTAAAGTACAATTCCATTCCTCTGGTTGTTTTAGTGTTGCATCATTTAATTCTTCTAACAATAATTGTTTTAAGTATTGATGGTTATGCACTTCCCCATGATAATACCATTTTGGGAATAATGGTTGTATGCTCATTACGAAACTATAGAAACTGGTGGCACTCCATCAACAAATATTGAGTTAATTACTTTCTGTAATCTTCTTACAATATGTGCTGATTTCTTATGAACTGGTACTGTTACAAAACCAGTTGGTTTATTATATAGTGACCAATTACAAGGTGTCAATTCGCCTGTGTTAATCCTCTGACGATCTTCTGAATCTAGTCTAATTACTCTACCTATAGTTTGTGCCATTTCTACAACAGACTGGTATCTCAACATAATAGTATGAGTAAGACCTGATACATTAATACCTTCAGATAATATAGAATAATGTAGGACGACAAAGTTGTTTAGTTTATCCTTACCCCACTCACTTAGAGTCTTAAAGAATTCTTGCCTAGATACTTTCTTATCATTAACATATGCACCGAACTTACTGGTTATATGTAATATATTAAGACCTCTTTGCTTTAGTTCTTCTAGTAAACTAGTGTGTCCTATCATATGACCTAATACTCTACTACTAGGTACTGATACTAAACACTTAACAGTACCTTCACATGCGTCAAGAATGTCAAGAATAGCATTATGTGGTTCTTCCTCTGTAACGTGTGGAACTAGTGTTGGTGGCAAAATAGCACCGCCATCGATTAACTCTTGTGCTTCTACATTACAAATCCTAGTACCATATACTAGAGGATTGTTCATCCCTCTTTCATGTTTCTTTGCTATACGAGGTGTTGCTGTAAAGAAATAAGTACGATCTGCACCTAAATTCTGAACCTTAGGAAAGAATGATCTAGTAACTGAGTTATGTGACTCATCATAATATACTGTATCAACTTCTATATCTAAGGATTCTACTATTTTGTGAAGTGAATGGTATGTAGTAAAGATTAATTGATTGTTAGTGCTATTGTGATACCACTCTTCGATCTCGTCAGTTTTTGTAGTGTTTAGATATTCATTCTTACCGCTATGTACATGTAATACATCAGCATTAGGTATGAACTCTACGAAATCTGCACAAAGTTGTTGTGCTAATAAAATACGAGGTGCAACTATAACAATAGTTTTAGAGACTGGACTCTGAAATCTATTGATAGCATCCTGTATCATAATAAATGTTTTACCACCACCAGTAGGCACAATTATTTGTCCTATGTCATTAGAGTTCATTGCTTCGATTGCTCTAGACTGGTGTGGACGTAAATTGATTGTCAATGTGATGCTGTAACTATTAATATTATACTGACAAAAACACCCACATTCTATAGTGGGTGTGACAGTTATTTAATTGGTGGAGAGAAAGAAAAAATAACCAACTGCTTTAGATTCGAATTAAAGAGCATATTCCACTGGGGTCGCTCACTCTAGAAAGTCTTACTGTTGGTAGGATTTCCTTTCCCTTGCATTTATTATAGCATTAAAAAAGACCCTGTGTGGGTCTTTGTGTCAGTTTGTTAACTGTCCTAAAAGAATGATGGTGTTTTAGGTGTTACTGGTAGTTTGACCTCTTTAGAGAATAACCTGTTCATTATGTCTCTAACTCTCTCTCTGTCTAGTGAGTCACCATTGCCCCATGTGTAGTCAGTTACATGCTCTGATGCACACATATCTAAGTGCATTAAAGTTGCGTATGCAATTTGCTCTTTAGTTCTCTTGTTCTCTGGGTAGATGCCATCCTTACCATAGAAACCGAGGCAGTAGTCTAGAAATTCTGCAAAATTGTTCATGTGTCTCCTTATAAAATGATTATCAGGTTAAAGGTATCCCTCGGCACTTGTTAATGTTGAGCATTAACCTGATATATTCATTATAGTGGATGGACGATCACATTCTATAGCTATTGTGCCACTTTCTTTGACTGTCCACACTTGCAATCATCACATGATATTTCAGATCTATAACCTTCCAGTTTATGTATCAGGTTAGTTAATTTAAAATCGTTAGCACAATAGTTGTTCCTATGTGTATTACATACCTCTAACATGAGATCTGTTTCTGATTGACTGAATACGTATTTCATCGGTCTTTGATGTCTGGTAACATTTCATTTCCTGGATGGTCATTAGTTTTTCCGTGATAGTTCTTTTTATTTTTAAAGTAACTATCATCAATTTCTAGATCGTCCCACTCATGTGGATATACTAGTACATTGACTGCTCGATAACCATACCTATGAACTGGGTCAGGTATTTTCCTAGTGCATATAGTTATATATTGATCTGATACAAATGATATTTCCCCATCTTCACCTCTAAATCTTACCTTCGCACCTATGTCTAGTGCTTTGAGAATGTTTCTAATTTCCAATGGAACTGACTCCGAAATGAATAGTGGTGTGGTCATAATGATAAGAATGATGTGGGATTACCGAAATCACCCTTCACAAATACATTATACGCTAACGAATATCTCTCTCTCATCACTCTATTTTGTTGTACTGTATGAACTAGAGAACTAGGGAACATGACCACCATACCATCAGTAGGTGTTATAGTCCATTGCTTACTATTATATAGATTATGCTGTCTGATACGAGGTGACACCATATAATATGATTGGTCGAGGAATTGTAAATCACCACAATTTTCGTGTGTCTGTAGATATACTATCCCACTAAACATACTATTACGATGTGAATGATCATGAGATTTATCTAGATGCTTATGTTTATTAATCCATGAGCATGTTATATGTAAAGAATGACAGGTGTTATCTATACCCATGACTCCATAAACATATTCCTCTATATGATACATTAACCAGTTTTTAAATTCTGGTAACTTATCAAGTACATTCATCGAGACAGTTTGTCCACCTTGCATAGGTCTGTGATTGTAGTCCATGCCCTCTATATCTGATATGATATTAGGCATTGTCGTATCTTCACACACATATACTGGTGATGAGAACAGAGGTAAGACCTCTGCTTTAAGAGAAGTTCGCATTAATTAGAATCCGATTCTTATGTCTAGTCGGGGAATGACCAGTATGTTCATGTTTACCATCAAATGTCAATAATCTATTCGCTTTTGGGGATACCCTTACATACCCACGTTCGGATTGATTGTCTCTTATTAGAGTATCACCATCACTATTGTTGACATAATATATGCATACAGTATGCGGTTCATCGCTATCTGTATGCCATTTATGTTGATAACTATTTGGATTAAGTATTGTCATGTCTGCTCGCATACGAATAACATTGCGGGCATTTAGGGCAGATAACATATCTGCTGCTAGAGTAGAAAAGATAGGATGTGTGTCCTCACTTACCCAATGATTAAATCCAAACGCTTCCTTGTCCTTACTCCCATGAGTTAGTGTGTCCTGATAATACCAAGGGAAATCTGATCCCATTAATATATCCAGTAGTTCTTTGTGGATCTCTTTCGGTAGAAAGTTATCCGTTATCTTCATGTTTGAGATGCAAGGCGGTCGCAATTTCATCTATCAACTCACGTTGTTCTGGTGGCAATGAACCCAGTTTATTATAGCACTCTTTCTGAAAATAGAACAGTGCCTTAGTTAATACTTCTTTATGTTCCTCTCGTAGAGTCAAACACTCCACTTCCATTGACATTGCCATTGATGCGTCCATGATTCCCCCGAACTGTAATAGTATTTAGCATTGTGATACGAATTCATATCAACCTTTTAAAGTTAACGTTCATTGCTATTCTTATACCTTTTGTAGGGGCAGAAGAGGCATGTTTGGTCAATCCGTCAAACACTACCATCTTACCTCTTTCTGGTGTGACTTGTCCAGTTATGTCACCATTCTCTGAAAAGAAATAAGTATCGCCATCACTCTTATTAACATAATACAAGCATGTAGTGTGTTGCCACTCATAGTCTGTGTGTGGTGTGTGGTGCTTGAGATCATCAGGATAACATAAACCTAACCTGACTCTGTATATATCTCTGACATTATACTGTGCTTGATCTGCTATACAATACAATGCACTCATAAAATATGATGCATGATCACTTACTGGGTTGTACTCATCTATCACTTGATGTGCAAACGAACTACTCTTATACTCATCACCATATGGATTAGGTCTTCCATCATTAAATGTGGTGTCAGCAACATGATACCAAGGGAACTGATGATGTGTACACATATCATTCAGTTGCATTACTATTGGTCTAGGTAGTGGATTATATATCAAGTTCATATTGTTTTCTATCACTCGGTACATCAAGTGGATACATGCATGGAATACTCATTGATAACCTACGTCCACCAGGATTTGGTTTGTGGTATGTTCTTGCAGGTATATACATAACATCACCTGCTTGTAATACTGTTCTCAAATCAGGTGTCAACTCATGTCCTACAGTATCAGGTGCATATGGATTGTCAGTCATTTCTATTAATGTGCTACACCTCTCTTTAAATACTGTCCATGTAGTTTCACCTTCTATCTGACATATAAAATTAGGTGGCAAATCCCAATGTGCATTAAATGATTTACCATTTGGTTTTAAGTTACCAAATATATGTGCATCTGCATTACAGTCGAATACATCTTCTATGTTCTCTAATAGATTATCAACTGCTGCATTATAATGTCCATACTGTTCGATAGTAAATGTTAATCCTTCGTTCACACCTGTAAATAACTCTTCCTTAAGTGGGAACTGATCTTCATACCACACCTCAAATTTCTTATTTAATATAAGTCTGCGTCCCTCTGGATTTAACAGGTTACATCTATAATGCCATGGGTTGTTAAGGCAATGTCTAACTGTGTCCCAGTTAGCATACTGTGTAGGATTAGTTAATGCATTTTTATATACTCTAGGTCTATCGTTAGCAACAAAATCCTTAGGATTTAGAAATGGTAAAATCAGTTTATTCATAGTTATCCACCTGCAATGCCATCATAGTCTCCTTCAGTAGCATCCCATGGAAATCCACTGAAGTTAATACTAATAGCTATGCGTTCATCATTACTTATGTATGGTTGAGTGCTGTGATTTAACCATGATGGAAATATACAATAGTCATGGGTCTCTGCTTCCCATGTCCATTGCTTCTTATGTTCTGGAAACTCATAGTCAAGTGGGCACATTCCCCATATTGTTTCTAATGGATCTCGAAATCTTAAATGTCCTGTAGCTTTGTTCTTCCTCAAATAATATACACCTGATAGAGTTGACTTATTTCTACCTGCATTGTGATTGTGTTCTCCTGTAGTATCACCATGAGTATGCTTGTTCGCCCACATGCTATCAATATATAAATGATAGTCTTGTCTATATTTCAGTGTATTCCATAGTTCTTTAGCTTTCTCTGCTAGTTGGAATGATAACCACTCAAACTCTACTGCTTGATATAATTCCATACCATTCTTCAGTTCACCAGTAGATAAACCAGACTCTAATGCCCACACACCTCTATGTGCCTTGTCAAATGCATCATTTAGCAGGGCAAAAGAGGCAGATTCTTGTTCTTCAGTTGGTACTATCTTCCCTGTCGCTATGGGTATGGAGAATAGTTGTGTTAGCATGACTATTAATAATATCGTACATGTTACGTTTGTTCCTGTTGGGAACTAAGTTAAAAGAGATAGAGATTCTATCCTCTTCTGTTTCATTTTCACGGACTCCGTGTGTCACCCATGCAGGAAACAATATAAGTCTCCCTTCTTTTGGTGGATATGTCCACGTTGCATGTGTATGTGGTGCTTCTGCTTTGCTTAGATCTTCTGCTAATCCTAGTGAGTGAGTAACGTATGCTTCCATAGCATTTTTATGGAATGTAATACTACCACAGTCACCAGTCTCAGGTACTTTAACATAAAATGCACCACTAATCAGTGCACCAGGATGTGTATGTGTCTCATTATATCCACCCTTGTTGTTAATATTAATCCATGCGTTAGCGAACTCTAGTGTAGTTACACATGATTCATATGAATCAAATGCTTTGTTACCCCACTCTTTAATTAGTTTAAGTAACTTACAAAACTCATCATCGTCATCCTCTTTGATGATCTCCTCACCAAAGAAATCAGGTGACTGATAGTTCATCGCACCTCTATTTGATCTACCTTTCCCATCCATATTCTGTGCGATGTCATATGCTATGTCTTGCATTTTACTGCAGTCAATATCAGTATCCATCCACCATATAGGTGTGGGAAACACATAATCAAGGTTTAACATTACACAGTTTTATTCAGTTCTGGGTCAATACCACCTTCCCAGTTAGAGTACTTACTCCAATCCTTACCTTTTGCAGACTTAGTAGAGTTCGTCTTGATTTTAATTTTCTTTCTTAAATCTTCACGCTCTGCCTCTACCCATGGTTCTAATGGTTCTTTGAGAACATACTTTCTATACAAGTTAAGTGTCTCTAGTCCACCCTCAATTTTAACTATCTCGTCTCGTAGTTCATTGAGTTCACTGAAGTTAACTCTAGTCTCTGGTCTGTCAAATGACATTGCAGATAGAGATGCTTGCATCTCAGAGTATTTGTTAAACTTCTCCCTGTGTTGATACATCAGGTTGTGCCATAAGTCTTGGAAAGTCTGAACTGCTTCATAACCATCCTGCACTTCTTTTATGACTTCCTCACCTAGTTCAGGTAGTCCATAGTCCTCCATATCTTCATTGATATGATTAGGATCTAGGTCACTATGTAGGGCAGTGTTGGCATCTAGTGACTTAGGTGCTTGTTGTTCTTCAGACATTTTACTGTAGTTTATATTTGGTTGATTTTTGTCGTGTGACTCATAGTCTCCTGACATGGTTCCTCCTTATATAGCATAAATTTTGTCACGTTGATATTCGTAACTTGTTTGCAAGGTACTGCAATAATTATACATGAATTTGTTCCATTCGTCAATCTTGTCTTCATCATCCTTAAGATAATCCAAGTGGTTTCTCTCAGTCAGATTGCCCTCTAGTCTCTTTAACTTTAGAGTATGATGAGTCAATGGATTAAAACCCATACCTGCTGACACGTAACGAGGACCATCATTATGTGATGGATCACCGATCCATTCATATGCTATGTGTCTCTCTGATGTCATGCGTGTGAATATATTATCTAGCAGACCTGTACTAAAATCGTAACTTATCTCATCACTTACAAAGTTCCAGTAGTCTGTCTCTCTTATACTATAAGCATAGTGTAGTGCTATAAAGTTCTTAAATCCTTCTATCTCTAGGTCAGCACATAAGTTTACCATATCAATATCAGTGCTATTAACATGTCCGTTCCTAGATGATAGTGTGGTACATATTCTTGTGATCTGTTCATGTGTGGTCAACAGACCTGTTGCTTCCAATGGTTCTACAAAACAATTAGATAAACCAACTGCTACTACATTTCTGACCCATGACTTCTCATGCTTACCATTCTTAAATGGTATAGTTCTAAATCTTGCTTCGTCTGCTCTCTTCTGTCCTCTAGTCTTGACCAGATATTTGTATAGTTCTATGTCTGGTTCAGTAGCAAAATCTTTTGAGTGAACATATCCTACACCTGATCGTTCCCATAATGGCACATCCCATACCCATCCATTATTTAATGCTGTACAATTAGTGGTGCTTGTAATTTCCTTTGACTTATCCTCATGTGGCATGTGACATGCTACTGCAGTGTCATTGATCAGACAACCACCATCAGAGACATGAAAAGACTTAAATGGTACTTTCATGTATTGTTCCAGTAATAAACTCTGGAATCCTGTGCAGTCAACATATAAATCTGCTGTTAGTGTCTGCTTAGTATCTGTCTTTAACCACGTTATACTACCAAACTCATCCTGTCCACACTTAACAACATTACCCTGCATGTATGATACACCCTCACACATATTATCTTTTAACCAGTGTGCAAACTTAATAGCATCTATATGATATGCACTATCAGTATCTGGTGTCCATATATCTTCTTTGTCAGTAAATTTATCGTACTTGGCAAGATGGGCAACTGGGTTATATGATGTGGCAAATGTGCCATTGTGCCATTTCTTAGGATTCAGTAGGTTTAATGTAAACCATGTCATCCACCCATGATGATATGATTCTACCTGATCTCTTGCTCCCCCAAATGGATAGTCCCATGACTCACCCTTTACTCTGAAATCATTAAATCTTATGTTAGTCTTGTAGGTTGCACCAGTCTCTTTCATCCACTGGTCATCAGTAATACCTAACAACGCAAAAAACTCATTGATCTGTCCAAGAGTTGATTCTCCCACACCACTTACAGGTATGTTAGGACTCTCGATCAATGAGACTGCTATATGAGGGGCAAGTTTTGTCAATGCTGCTGCTGTCATCCAACCTGCAGTTCCACCCCCAACAATGAGGACATTACGAATTTTCATTAATTAATAAAAGTTATGCGTCAGGATTTGTATCTACCGCTTCTGTTACTGGTATCACCACACCTGGAGTTGTAAACTCTTCAGTTGGTACGATTTCTCTGTCAGCAAACTCGGCAAGTTGGAACTCTCTTCTTACACCAATATCCATTTCCTCTGGTGTATTCCAAGCTGGCATTGTCTCATCATGTGGGAATGGTTCATCAGGTAAAATCTTATTACCGTCATCATCATACTGTACAGGTTCATCAGTTTCCTTGATGTGCTTAATATGCTTAAACCATGTTCCTTCCTTTGCTGCGTCACCAAATAGACCTGCTTCTATATCTTTGTATAGCATGCCTAATTGCTCACCTGGACCACCATAGTCCACAATTCTTTTTAACTCTGGATCTGTGTACTCAAAATCAGGGATCCATGATCCTAATTCTAATTTCCATAAGTTTGTAGCTTCGTCTGGAATGTCAATCCAACGTAATCCAGAACCAGGTCCTGTGTATACTTCGAATTCCTCTCCTGCTGCTACGAGGTCTGTGATAAATCCATCACAACGGACTAATGCTCTTTTCATTTTAATCGAATTCGTAAACTACAACTATGCCTTGACGACCATCGCCACCCCTTTC
>Ga0163180_10001195_pt1 | contig 14797 bp, 6 predicted proteins | sample AtlANTMetagenome_2_FD_109647 | JGI IMG/M metagenome (GOLD analysis project Ga0163180, IMG submission 109647) | Marine eukaryotic phytoplankton communities from the Atlantic Ocean - Atlantic ANT 4 Metagenome | ecosystem: Environmental > Aquatic > Marine > Oceanic | place: North Atlantic Ocean...
AGAGTCGCCATAAGAAGTCTTAGAATGACTATAAAACTTTGCATTTGTATCAGAAGCAGAGGTACCTACTTTCAATATGCTTCCTACATTTACTTGATTTGAAAAAGTAGTATTTGCAGTAATTTTATCTGCTGATAAAGTACCATCAACAATTACACTTCCATCGAACTCTGCTGCAACTACCGAACTAAAGTCGGTTGCTGCTGCATCAGCATCTGCTGTGCCTTTTGCTGCTCCTGTGTATACTCGTGTAGAGACTATACTACCGTTTTTTACAGTAATTCTATCACCCGTAACTATTCTTTTAGTATTTGTAGCGGTACAGGGACGAATATTTGAAGTTGCTATAAGTGCTTCTTTTACAGCATCGGCTACTGCATTTGTGAGGGTTCCTTTAAATGCTGTTGCTTGAGCAGACGTCATTGTAAGAGTAATTGTAGTGCTGTCTCTCGTTGCTAGGCTTTCTTTTCGTAGATTGATAGTGTATTTTTGAATATCTGTATTACTTCCGCCCGTTCTATTAAACAGTTCAACTTTAAATTCTGCAGTCAAAGTAGCGACGGTATCAATTATATTTGCAGTATTTGCAATCGTTATGACACCACTGTTACTTACAGATACCTCTCCTGTAGTAACACCTCCAGAAGCTGAAAGCACCGTAATACCAAAAGTATTGTCTGCTGATCCGCTTGATGCAAAAGTAAATTCTTGATTCCCTTTATTTACATCAAAAGAACAAGTAAAATCATTACTAACAGTTCCTGCATCTGTCATTACAAAAGTATGTTCTAAGTTTGTACCAGAGGAGTTTATAGCCTCTGTCTCAGGAACTGCCGGAATTGCTATATATAGTGTATTTGCTGTCCACTCTGCTTTTCCAATAGTATCGGTAGTAGTCTTACTTCTTGCAGAGGCTTTTATTGCAAAAGTATTTTGACCTGATGTTTGAGGCTGGGGCTTTCGAAACCAGCCTGTTGAACCAATTTGATCATTTGTTATACTGCCGGTTGAAACACCTGTTATTGGTTCTGCGGCGGTAAAGTCGTAGGTAATATCAGGAAAACCTGAAATGTTTGCAGGTAGCAGTCCTCCACTATTATGGGCTGCAAAAGCAGAAGCACTTGCTAGCGAAGAGTTATAGTAGAGTATAGCTTCAGCACTGTTTTGTATATCAGGATCTGAAGGAGTAGCCGCACGACCATTTGTAGTAGGAAATGTAAGAGACACAGGTCTTGCGGTATAGCCGAATTTTGTAGTTACTACTTTATAATGCCGTACCCAGTAATAATAAGTTGTTCCTGCTACTACTTCCTTGTCTTCGTGCGAAGTTTTATTGATTTCAAAGTCTTGTAATACTTCAGTAGGTATATTGTCACTTGTGTTTCTTAAAATTTCTGTACGCCAATCTGCTCCAAAAAAAGGAGAGTTTGTCCATGATAAGGTTACTTTTTCTTGCCCTGCTGTAGCTGTTAGCGAAGTAGGAGAGTCGGGAGTAATAATTTGAGGAGGCTGTCCCCCTACTCCTACGCTTTCTTCTACTGCTATATTTTTCTTTTTGGAAGTAATTTTATACGCATCATCATCATGCTCAACCGCTGTAACTTGAGTTAAGCAGTCTGGAGTAAAGTTTAAATTTGTTATTCTAAAAAGTTTATTATTAAAACCAAATCTTGGATACGTAAGCTTTATTATTTCTCCTGCTAGTAGCAATACACCTTTTGGCCCAATTTTAAAGTTAATCTTCTTATTTGATCTTGATTGGATTAAGTATTGCTCTGCATTAGTTCTAGCAGTAAAATAGTTAGAAATTAAAGGAGTTTTGATATCCTTTTTCTTTGGTATATTTCTATCTTGTTTTAGATAGTCAGAATTGAAGAAAGTAACAGAACGGTCATCATATCGTATAGCAGGGTCAGGAATAGCTACACTTACACTATTTGCAGAGCCTTTTAAACCTGCATCGTCAAGACTAATAGCGCCTATAATATCATCTTCATCTAATATTCGAATGTCATCCGCGTCAAAGCTAGACTCGTCTATTCCTTGCTCCACTTTCAGATCATACTTACCGTTTTGATAACGTAGTATACCATTAAAATGTTGTAGCATGCTATTTACATTATCAAAAACAGGGGCTTCTGTTCTTATTAATGCGTTTGTTTGGTGACGAGTTACTTCTTCTTGGTTCTGGCTCTGCCATCCTATATATCTCCAATACTTTACATCATCAGAGTCATATAAACTATATCCAGAATTAGTAAAGGTTGCACTATTTGGTTCAAACCCTTTTATAATAGGGTTACCATCTGCACTAGCTAAATTTGTACTGGCTGAGCCCCCTCCTGACATAGGAATTATTGTACTTGATCCACTCCCTGAAAATTTTGTAAGGGTAAGATTAGTTCCTAATGTATGTTGGTCAAAAGCTATTGTTGGAAAAGTATTAGTGCCTGTAGGAGCTAAGTGAGTAATGGATCTATCACGCTTAATACCGTTGATTGTTACTTGGTACCTTTTCCAAAAAAGTTGTTTTTCTGAAAAAGATTTATGTGCTTCATGGCGTGTTATTAATTTACCAATACAATTAGTAAATACAGTTTGGTAATAAGTAACATTATTCCAAGAAGTAATTGCAGCAGAACTTTTTATTGTTCCTCTCCAATAGAGCCGTGAAGAACCGTCTGCTAAAGTTGGTTTATACTCATATATATCTCCAACAGTGACCGCTGTAGTTAACTGAAGTGTAATATCAGAACGAGTATCACAATCTCTTGCAGCTTGTTTAAAACTTGAAAGGTTAATGTCTATCTCAGGATCTAGTGCTCTACCGTATCTTTTATCAGTAAGGTAATCGAGTAGCTGTATTGCGGGATTTATAGATACTTTTTTATCCCCAACAGGCTTAATAGTGTATGTGTCCTTATTTACGTCTCCAACAAGAAAACTTGAAGTTCCTGGAGTAAACATTTCTACGTTCGCACCCTCTATTTTATGGTAAACCTGAGATATTTCGCTTAATATAAAATCACTATTACTATAAGTTATTGTTCTAGCTGCAGAGTTTGTAGAAACAACTTTAGTGCCTTCTGGAATATTATGAGGAAAAAATAAAAGAGGATTAGCTAATAATACTGTTTTGCCTGCATCTAGTTCTGTTTGAACCTGGGTTATATAGGCGGCTACATTTGTACCAGCAGTATATGTTACGGTTGTACCTGATACCGATTCTTTGTAGAGAGGGTTTGTTATTGTACTCCCTCCTACTGTTATAGAGACGTACTCATCGGTGTCTCTTGATGCCGAAGCAGGAGTAACATCACCAAAAAGAGCAATTCTGGTTTCTCCATCATACTTCATTATTTTTACTGTTTGTTTTTCTATACTACCATCAGTGTTTGTTCGAGTTAGCTCTAAATTTTGTCCTTTATAGTAGTCATCTTGTGCATTTGATGCTCCGACAGCACCATCATCTAGCTTCACTCCATTTGCAATAATTATTTTGTCACCAGCAGCAGGAATAAAATCAGTATCTGTAGTGTTACCAAGATTTAGTAGCTTATTTGAACTTGTATCAAAACTTGCCTGATAGTAGTTTTTAGTTTTTGCTATACCCGCATCAGTTATGCTCTCTCCAGACTTTAAAAATGTTACAAGTAGCGAACCTGTGAGTGCCGCGTGAGCACAAACTTTTCTCATATCCCCGGAAGGAATTAGTATATCTACACCAGGCCCTGCGGAGTTATTACTAATAACTGCATTATTTGTTCCTGTACCTATTACCTCTGAAAATTCTCCTGCGGATGAACCGCTTGCACTCAAAAAGTCATAAGTTACAAGAGTAAGTCTGTCGTTGCTTGGGGCAGACACACCGTCTTTCAATATATAAAACTCTTTTTTGTCTCCTGTGGGATCTTTATCAAATCTAAGTTTTGTTATTGTTTCTTCTCGACCATTTATGTAAGTGGTCTTATCCATAATCATTATATCAGCAACTAAAGAAGCGTTACTGTTATTAGGATCATAAGAGTCTACAATGTCTCCAATTTCGAAGTAAGCCATCTGACTTGTGGCGTCTCTCGCTGATCCTGTTTGGCTGTATACAGGGTTGGGATGTTGTTCATAAGAATAGTCATAGTTATACTGTTCAATCTCTCTACCTCGTACTACAAAATCAAGACTAGGTATTTCAGTATCCCCGTCTTTTACTGTATACTTTGCTACAACATAAGCCGTATCTAAAAGCCTGTGCTGGGGTCCCCAGTAGTTATCTTCATTTTCTGCTCCAGACTGTAGTTGAAAACCTCCATTAGTTGTTCCTGCTCCTGTTGTTATACTCTTATCGGCAGTTCTACTTAAAAGATCATCTGCACGTTGAAAAGGTCTTCCCGCATGAAATATAAGATCGGCATTTATAGGGGCTTTTATTGTTGTTTTCTTTTCATGAGTTACCCCTGAAGCAGCATTAACAGTAGTGCCCGAGCCTTCATCTAAATACCCAAAGAGTTGATAAAAGAAATTTGCAGGTAAAAATCCCCCACCGTTCATATTACTTTGCGTTTCTGCAAATTTAGCTCTCGCATCTGCGAGCACGCCCGTGGCTCTGGAAGGAAGCGTGTCCCCTTTTTCCATTTGCCCTATACAAGGAACATCTATGGTTTCTGAGCTTCCTCCTCTTCCTGTTTCATCATTTGCATCTGTACATATTCGACCTTGGTCATCAATATAGATATCATAGAGTCCTGCAATCTCTCCTTCACAAATAGCATAGGCAACAAAAATTTCAGAAGAGTCATTTTTTAGTGTATCCGCAAAAATAGGAATACTGTCTGTTCTTCTTACTCCATAAACTAGAGGTAAGTATTTTGCGTCTAAGTTAAATCTTAGATCAACATCCCTATCAACCATTACAGTATATTGTATTTGTTTATATCGTTTAAATAAAAACCCACTACTTTTTAATTTTGTTCTTGTTTCGGCAACTTGATACACAGAAATAACATTTACTGCTCTTTCAGAGTGCATAAAGCCAAGATCGCTTCCATACTCATATCGAACTAAAGCGTTATTATCAACTTGCCCGTCTCCTCCAAGGGCTCTATGTTCAGAATCTGAAGTTACTCGACCATTTACTCGAACAAAATCGCCCCAATGACTTGTAAGAGACCATTGTACTTTTGAGTTTCTATTTGGGTCTTCTGTAATTTTAGCTTTTGCAATTATGCCTTTAAAAATTAAGTAAGGAGCTCCTATGATTAATCCTGTAGTGGGATTAAGATGTGCTTTATAAATAAAAACTTCTCTATTTATATATCCTGCATATGCTCCGTTTTCTGCAGTTCCCTCATACTCTTCATAAAATAAAGATTCATACTCATCTGCAAGATTTTCCACGGAAAAATCGGTTGTAGTAGCAGATGTAGTAGTTCCCGCATCAAGTGCTTCACAAGTAATTGTTGCTCCAGAAATAGATGTTATTACCGCTCTTTTATTATGAAAGTTATGACCAGATTTTTTTATACAAATTTTATCGCCTACAAGAAAGCCTAAAGTTTCCCAGCCATCAAAAGTTCCAACAATAGTAAGAGTTACAGTGCTACCAATAACTGTTCCTGCATACGTTACTGTTATATTTGCACCCGCAGGACTTGCTGCTCCTAGTAGTGTAGAATTTATTTCTAAACTTAATGCGTTTGCTTTTGCTTCTGTAGTTTCTGAAATGCTTCCTACTTTGCCTACTCTGTTTGCTCTGTACGTTTGTGTTCCATTTGATACTCCTGTACTATTTTTTGAGCCATCATCAAAAGGGATGTCTCTAGAAGCATCAGTTAAATAAACATAATCTCTGGGATTTTTAGCGGGCGTTCCCCCGTCTGTTCCTACAGCTCTCTCAAACTTAATTAAATGTGCATACAGAAAAGGATCCTCTGCTAAAAGGGAAGCTTTAAGCGCAGAATCTAAATTTCTTTCTGTATTTTGGGGTTTATTTACTAAACTCATAAGTATTCTTCTAGTTTAAGATTAAAGGAGTATAAATTGTCAGTGTTTAAGTTATATTGACTGAAAGGCTGGGGAAGAACCACTTTTATTTTAGGAACACTAAAGGTGGTGACAGTATTATCAGGGACAGCTTCTATGAACTCAGGAGTTACATTTATTCTAAATTTATCTGGAGCGGGTTGTGTTGTGCTTGTTTGATAATCATCCTTTGTTTCTACAGAAGTAATTATGTACGCTTTTGTATGAGTTGCAAAAGTTACCATATCTCCTGGGCGTGGAACATTTGGATCTAATGCATTTTCATTAAAAGTATAAGCAGTACCATAGTTAGCATGTTTTTCTACATGGATCATTACCGCACTGGAGCCTGCAGATACTACTCCATCTGTTCGTATATAAGGCGCATAGGCAGGCTCAGTTGATTCACCTCCAAAACTTGTGGCATCAAATGTTTGAGTTACTACAGTATTCCACGAAGCATTTTGAGGGACTCTATACTGTGGGAGTGCTACAAAGAAAGGAGTCATCGGACCTTTTTGCCGAAGTAAAAAAGAATAAACAGGCTCAAATTCTTCGCGAGTCATAGGATGATAGTTTATATCTACTTTCCACTTTTGTGCGGCAACTGATCGAGCAAGAATACGCTGAGAGTTTGTTCTACTTACAAGCATTTTTTGATCGTTTGTAAGTTTTACAGAGGCAAAGCCAGGGCCCGCCTTAGCTTCTGTCTGGGTATTTGTTGCTCCATAGTACCCTATTTTAAAGTTGGGGTCTGGAAGGTCGTTCGCAAAACTAGTAAAAGTTGACATTAGGCTCTCCTAGCTGTAGGAGATGTATAAATAGTCTCGTCTACATCTTCAAAAAACTCTTGGCCGTAAGAATTTGCCGCTTGTCTTAACATTCCTATAATATTTCCTTGCTGTCCTTCTAATACCTCTTCAACTCCTGTAGCATCTATTGTACTTATATTGAATGTTACATTTGACGCTCCAGCCATAGCTTCTTGTGTATCATCTGCAGGTACGATTGTTCCAGGTCGGTCAGGCATAAAGAGTTCTGGCCCTTGCTCTCCAACCACATATCCGCCTGTTGCGCGTGTCTTCTTACCATAGAAGGCAGGACGGAAGTTCTCGGGTCCGCCTGTTCCTCTAGCGCCTCTCATATAGGCAAGCTCTCCACCTGCTGACTGTGATTTAGCTAAATCTACTGAGTCTCTACGTTTACCTACAGAAACTGTTGAAGGCATACTGGCTGAACCACCACTACTACCTCCGCCGGAGTAAGAAGTTCCTGCAATAATTGCTAATTGAGCAGCTCCTAAAGCTATGATACCTGCTGAGACCATGGTAGCAAGATTCGGACCAATGTAAGGATCTTTTATTCCTGCCCATACCCCCATAACTGCTGCGGCAGTATTAGCAATAGTTTGAGCCATTTGCATTTTCTTGTTTTGTTCAAAAGCTTTTCGTTTTTCTGCCTCTTTTTTCTTTTCTAGTTGTTTAATTTTATCAAGACTTTGCTTTGATTTTCCATCTCGCTTTTGTTCTGCTGCAATTTCTTTATCAATTGCTGCAATTCTAGCTTGAGAAGCTGCGTTCATTATTGAAGCAGTTGCAGAAATTGTGGTCGCAACAGCCCCTGCTATAGCAGCCCCTTTTTCCATCTTTGTAGCACCTCTTTCAAACTCTTGAGCAACAAACATAAATGAATCAGCTATAGCAAACTGTCCCATTGTTACTGTAGCAACAAGCTCGCCTTCAGGGCCTAATTTCTTAAGTTCTTCCATTGCAGGGCCGAGAACGCCTTTAAAGCCCTCTACTCGTGTTCGCATATCCGCAATGTCAGCGGCAGATTGTCTTCCTGCAAATTGCTCCTCTGTTTCAGTGTCTTTCTTTACTAATGAATCTCTTGTAGGATCCATGCCCGCTAAAGTAGCTAATCCTTGTATTCTATTTGCAGTGGTACCTGTTTGAGTTTGAGACAAAGCTTTTTCTCTCGCTGCCATTTTTTGCGTTAGTCCATCTCCTTTAATTTTTGCCAGATTTGTTTTTTCTTCTTCATCAACAATACCTTTCTTTATTTTTGCTATTTCCTTTAAAATTCCAAGCTCAGCTTCTAGTGCTATAAACTTTTCGTCATCTTGATCTAAACCAATTTGTGCTAATTTTATTTGAGAGATTTGTAATTTAATCTCTAGGTCAATAAGTTTTTTCTTCTTTGTAGCCCTATCTTCTTCTAGGGTCGCTAATATACCTGCATCATCTTTGGCGTTTTGCATATCCTGAGCTGCAGTAGTTGTAAATTTTCCAAATCTTATAAAAGTTGCTAACATCTGCTTTGATGAGCGCTCTTGTTTACGTCTGCTCTCGGCTAAATCCATTTTCTTTAGCTCTGCATTTATCTTTGCTGTGTCACGTGCAACGGTTCGTTGAGCATCTATAACATCATCTAGAGCTTGTTTTAGTGCATTAAAAGCCTCGGGGCCCTTGTCTTTCACATCAGCAACCTCAATTCCAAACTTTGATAGAGCTGCGCCCATAGTCTCAAATTGATGCGCAAAAACTGCAGCGGCTTCTTCGTCTCCAAACAACTTTTGGGCTTCTTTCATACTTTCCTGCAATCCGTTCAAACCTACAGAGAGTTCTTCATATTCATCCAGCTTTTGTAGTTTTGCAACAGTAGTAGTTATTTTTGTGCCGGTATCTTTCATTTTATCGCCTAAACCTTTTGTTAAGTCAACTAGGTTTTGGCTTCTTAATCTAGCCTTTTCCATAGTTTCGTTCATTCTTGCGATTTTCTTTTCAAATGCTTCTGTTTCGTTGCTTGTAGCTTTAAAATTCTTGGGCAAAGGTGCTAAGTTTTCTACAAAATCTCTTGCGGTTGTTACACCCTTTCCAAAAATTCTTTCAAGATCTAATCCCTCTACTCCTTCCTGCTCTGAAAGAGTGTTAAAAAGTGTTCTCATTTGACTTTCTAACGAATTTATTGCCGTGACTTCAGCGTCTGGCGTTATAACTTCTTTTACCGTCTCAAACGCCTCTCCAGTCTTATCTAAGGCACCGTCTATAACATTGTTAGTTGTTTCAACGATTTTTGCCAGCAGAGGATAGTTAGTTTTTAAGTCGTTCCATGCATCTGTCGCGGCATATAGAGCCTTTGTAAAGTTATTTTCAATAGCTAGTCCCCAAGACTCAAATATACCGAAATCTAACTTTTGAACTTCTCCAGATAACTCTTTAAAAGAACCAGCACTTTCAGTAATAATGCCATTTAATACTAAAAATCTAGCTTCCATTTGATAGCCAACTTGTACCGCTCTTTCAGTTTCGGTATTTGCGGCCCTCTGTAAGTTTTCACTTTTTTCTAGTGCTGTATTTAATTGTTCGAATTTTTCTGGCATGGTATCCATAATCTTATTAAGATCATTCATAGGTCCTGCCAGTTCTTTACTTCTCCCAAAGAGAGCTTTAAATGTAGCAATAAGTAGTCCGCCAATTATTAAAACGGCAGAGATATGTGGTAAAAATTTTAGCAATACTACACCAAAAAGTCTTGCAGCTACGCCTGCCGCAGAAAATGCACCAACTACTCTTCCTTCCCATTTTTTAAAGATTCCTGGCTTCGTTAGTCTTTCGTTTTCAAATACGGCAGCTTTTATTTCTTTTGTATAAGATGCGGTTCCTGCAGCAGCTACTGTAAGAGACTCAGTAACGCCCATTAAAGGTGCATCTATTTTATTCATTGCCTCAGCAACAGCTTCTTGGCCCCTTGCTATGCCTTCCATTCTACCTACATTCGCCTGTGCTGTACCAGTTTTTAAAATTTCAGCTCTTATTGCTTGTAACGCAGCTCTTTCTGCTTGTAGTTCTGCTGTTCTTGCCGCATGAGCCTTCTTTTCTGCTCCTCTAAGTTTTTTATTTGCAGAGATTCGTTGAGCTATACTTCTATTATACATAGTTGTAAGTTTCTTTATTTCTTTTTCGGAAGCTTTTCCTCTTTTTGCTTTACCAAAAAGCTCAGAAAATGCACTATCCTTTCCGCCAATTTTAGTTTTGCTACTTTTGAGAACTGCTGTTTGCATTAAGATAGCTTCTTTTGTTGCTGCACGAAGAGAAGGAACTAACGCTCTCATCTTTTCTGCATCTTCTTGTGCTGTCGCTCCTATTTCTTTTAATGCAGGTATCATTAGTTTTACGACTGTAAGGCTGAATGCAAGGACTGCCCCAGTAAGAACTACCATATTAGCGGCTAAAAATTTCATGAAGGGAACTATTGCAACATTTACAATTTGTAGAAAGCTTTCAGATAGCTCTCTAAAAGACGAGCCAATTTGATTAAAAACGTTTACATCAGCATTCTCAGTAACTAAACTAAATTTTTTCTGCCCCTGTTCTAAGGCTTCATTTAGAAAAGCTTGCCGTCTTTGGGCTTCTGTTAGCTCACTTGAAGTTTTCCCTAAATTAGAAGCATATTTTTCTACAGCATCGTCTAGTCTTATAAAAATACCTAATTCATCAAGAATTTCTGGCTCTAGCTTTGCTGTACCTCGTATAAGTCGATCTAATGCATCCCCGAGATCGCGCCCAAGAGCAATAGAAGCACCTTTTGCAATTTCTGCAAGGCCTTCCATTTCTTGAATTGTAAATCCTGCAGAAAAACCTGCTGATGCAGCTTTTAGAGCCTCTTCCAGAGAAATGGCCCCGTCAGTTACTTCTTTTAGCCTACTAGCCATTAAATCGGAAGTTCTACCAACTGCATTTCCAAGAGTTGCAAAACCTTGTTCAAGCACTTGTACTTGAGCAGCATTTTTAAGAGCATTGAAAGCTGCCGTAATGGCAAATATATTTGCAGCAAGAACCGCGTACGCAGGAACAAGCCCGCCTGTGATGGCGCCTGCCTGTTTAGAAAACCCTTTAGCAGTAGAAAGACCTGTCTGCCCAACACCTTTTTCTATTTTTTGGTGCTGACTTCTTTTCTTATTTAAGGTATCCGTCGACTTACCTAAATTATCAGTAGCTTTAGCAGCTTTATCAGCTTGCCCCGCTACAACTTTTAAGCTTCCGTCTTTTTCGACTTTTATCTTAAATGTAATTTCATTTGCGGCCACTAGACTTTCTCTTTATCTTATCATATTCTCGTTTCAATTGTTCTGACGATTTTTTGATAGCTCTGGCATCTAGCCATTCTAGGATCTCAAGAAAAAAGTCTTCTTGCCTTTTTTCTATTCCCTGTGTATTCATATAGAGATTTAAATTTGTATAATCTTTTCCTACATAACCTATTTCGGGGTAAACTCTATCTCCTAAACGGTTAAAAATATTTATTGCTAAAATAACAAGGTCTGGAAAATCTTCAATTCGTCTAGGAACCTTATCTTCCTCGATGGGCTGTCCCATTTGTTGTTGTATTTCAAAGTACTTATCCTGACTTATCCCTTGGTCAAGACTTTGAAACATTTCCTCCAATTGCTTTAGGCACAGCTCTCTTTGACTCGCTACGAAAGTTTTCAAGATCAAAGACTACCTCGTTGAGCCACGTATCAAATTCTGCTGATTGACTTACAAGAACTTCAGCATTTTCTTCTGTATACTCAACTTCTTTTGACATATCTTGTCCGTCAGTATCAATTAAAATTAAAGTCTCTAAGTGCGCCAAAGTAAGACCTTTCCAGCTTTTTATTGTTTTACGTGTAAACTCGGTAACAAATTTCTCATCATCTAAAATTTCTTCAATTTGTCTTGATTTACGATTAAATTTAGATGTTGTACACCTTTTTCTTATTCCAGTAAGTTCTTTTCGAGAAAGATTTGCCACCTCTACAGAGAACCCGTCCAGGCCTGCGAAGTCTATCCATGTAGACTTACTATCGACCACTAATTTTTTTAGTTCCATAAAATTACATACTCCTATGCTGTTGTATAAGTTATAACGCTTGAAAGCGCTGTTGGGTTTTGCGTCATTCTCCAGTTGTATTCCTCTTGAAAAACATCTTGAGCTGACATTCTGTTCGTAAATGAACAATTCGTAATATTAAATTTTACTCCATATTTTACAGGTGCTGACAATGTGGCTGTTGCAGTAGCTTGTTGTCCAGAGCCCCCAAAAGGAGGAGATGCTATTGTAACTGTGGGTGTGTTTACATAACCAGTTCCAGCACTAGTTACAGTAATTGACTGAACAGTTCCTCCGCTTACTACTGCTGTTGCAGTGGCCTCTTCTTTAAAACCGCCTCCTGTAATAGTAACTTGTGGAGGACTATTATATCCTGCTCCACCATTATCTACAGCAATAGAGGTCACGGTTTTTCCTGTGTCTACCATTGCTTCTAAAACCAAACTTGTATTAGTATTCCAAGTAAGTACACTTGTAGAATCATCTTTCAAGTATTTAACAATATTACCTCCTAAAACTTTTTTGCCATTAATAAAAGTAGTAGGATACATAGAAGTTGCCGCATCTGTAGCGGTAGTGGCTCCATGTATAGTATTATACTTATTCCAGTTTATATCGTTTTGAAGCTCTACGGACAGCCCAATAACACTATCTGAAATATCATCAGACCCGAGAGTAAGTGTGGTGAGAGTAGGGACAATATATGTTGTAGTAGTAGCACTACTAGCGCTTCCTGGTATTGTTCCAACATGTTTTGACAGCTTTGATGCTTCTCCACTTATTGCTAGTCTCAAGGGTCTAGATCTATTAATCTCGAACGTCCCATCTTGAATAACACATTTTTCAAGTTTCCAAACATCAGCAGACTGAGTTGATATATAGATATCAAATGTTGCAGAATCAAGTAATCTATCAAATATTACTCTATTAGTGCTTTCTCTTAGAAGAGGAGTATTCAAGCTAAACTCTGCAGGGTTTGCTTGATTTATTACAGAACCTTCAAAACTGCCTTGGTTATGTAAAGTTTTTACATTAAAACTTTTTTCTCGAAAAGTTTGTCCAAATTCAATTTCATTTACGTCTATTTTGTACTGAGTACCGCCATGAACAACTCGTACAGCGACTTCTTTTTTAAAACTAAAATTAGGCATTTCTTCTCTTCATATAAGAAGGGGGCCAAAAAGACCCCCTAATCTTTACCCTATATTATATTTCAAAACACCAGTAATGTCAAGAATTATTTTTTAGGGGTTATTATACTCCAATATACTTCAAGGTTACTTCATCTCCTTCACTTACACCAGTACCAAGACCGTGGAAGTTAGTTTCTAATGAAATTACATCTTCAATAGAGTGGCTCGGTATTTCCAAGTGAGCCGTAGGCATAGAAATCTCAAAGCGAGGCTTCGTAGCATCTGTTCCGCCAACTTGAAGTGTAATTGCAAACTTATTAATAACTGTATTGATATCAGATACCAAATCAGCAAATAAGTTTTTGCTTCGGTTAGTAGCAGCGTCTGAGCTTGCTAAGTAACAAGTAAGACTTCCAGTAACCGTTCTTGTTCCTGTAACGTGCTCGATTGGCTGGTTAACCTTGCCAAGTTCTTCAGGAGTTAGATAACTAATATTATTACTAATAGTTACATTTCCACCTGTGATTGCCACATTATAGGAAGTTTCATAATTATCTGAAGATCCTGCTGCATTCGTAAATGAGGTATTAGTTCGGAAGTTAGTTTCGGGTGCAAGAGTTAACTGAGTAAGTCGGTTACGAATAAAGTTTCCAGTATTCGTTGAGCCTTCTGAGATATTTGCATACCAGCTACTGTTTCCTGATGCTGTTGATATATAGAACTTATCACTGTCGTCTGTATCAATCCATATTGCTCCTGCTGCTGATGCAGTAGGTGCTGAAGTGGCTGCAGTAACTTGACCCGCACCCAGTCCTGTGGGAACTTCTTGTATCTGTCCTGCCATTCCTGACCAGTTAACAGTTGCAATACCATCAATATCAAAGTCAATAGACGCTTCATTAATTACAGCATCTTTGAGTTTATAAAGCAGTCTTCCAGCAGAACGGTCACTAAATACGAAGTATAAGTTGAACGTTCCAAGAGAGGCTCGGCTAGAGTCAAAGAAATTAATGTCAAGATCAGTTGCGTCAGAAGTAAAGGACTCTGAAGTTACATCAATAGATAAATTATCATCTGATGCTCCACCACCAATAAGCTCACTGTCAACAATAATTTTATTGTTACTGTCAAATCCTGTGCCTCTTTCTGTAACAGTTACAGACGTTGCAGTTCCACTTCCATTTATTACAACCTGTATAACAGCATTTGTACCGCCCTGTGTTGAGCCCCCAGAAACAGTAGCACCTGTGCTTGTTCCAGAAGCTGCAGTAGGCACAGCAATGGTATAGGTATTTGCACTTCTTTGTGCGTCTGTTAAAGCATTGCCAGATCCTTGAGTGCTAGTAAAAGCTAAGCTACTTATTGCACCACCAGTTGCTCCGTGCTTAAACTTACCTGAAGCAGGCACATAAACATTCTGTCCTGCCATTGCCACCCAGAGAGCTTCCTCTACTGCATGGTGGTGAGTTGCTGTATTATCTGCTAGACCGTTTGAAGAACTTTTTGAGCCTGCTGATCTAAAAGGACGTATATAAGTTGAGAAAGAAAATTCGGCGGCAGACAAAGAGTCCGTAAACATTTTACGACCCCTTCGTGAACGACCAGAAGAGTCTTCCATTTCATTTAGGGTTATCTCAGAGGCGTTCGTGGCTTGAGAGAAGCTAAATCCATCAAGCACAGGAATAGACCAGAAATACCCATCTTTTTCCATATAGAGTCGTGAGTCTCTACTAAAATGTAGAAATTCTGCCATAGTTTATCTCCTATGAACCTGA
>Ga0163180_10001196_pt1 | contig 14791 bp, 8 predicted proteins | sample AtlANTMetagenome_2_FD_109647 | JGI IMG/M metagenome (GOLD analysis project Ga0163180, IMG submission 109647) | Marine eukaryotic phytoplankton communities from the Atlantic Ocean - Atlantic ANT 4 Metagenome | ecosystem: Environmental > Aquatic > Marine > Oceanic | place: North Atlantic Ocean...
TTGCTCCTCCTCCTGAGTCTTCTCTCGTCGGCGCGCGCGCTGAAGACGAAAGTTTTGTCATCGAAGTCTTCTTCTGGGGAAGAAGACGACGAGACACATCGGCATCTCTTAGAGCCGGCGTTGAACACGGATGAAGTTCGCGCCGCTGCGAGCACCATCGGACACATCGAGGACATGGATGCCTACCTCGCGGCGATCGAACACAAGATGGACGTTTTGCAGGACCATCCGGCGCATAACGTGCGTTTGATGTTATCATCGTGATCGTTTTTGTTTCTCGTTTTCGTTGCGCGCGCGCTCTCCCCCCCCAACGACGGCAAGCAAACCGCGGCCTTCTCTGATTCGACGAATGCGCGATGATGATGATGTGTGAAAACAGCGATGGAGGATCGACGTCTGTTCGGACCGCGCGGGCGCCGACGAGGATATCATTCTCACTCTCTTACCCTACTTTTTTCTCTCCGTCTCGTTTTGAAACTACGCGTGACAGGTCGAAGACTATCCGGAAACGGAGCAGTTAGTGATGCATTACCAAGCGATGCACCCGGACCGGGAACTGACGACGGAGCAATTGAAGGACAGGACGTTGCACCCGGGGAAGTACCACTTGCAAGAGGACCAGAAGAAGGAACTCGAGATGGACAAAGCAAAGGAAGAGAAGCGAATGCGAATGAAGATTGAGAAAGCGAAAGCGAAGATTCGGAGTCAAAAGATGAGCAAAGAGGAGATTAAGCTGTTGAAGTCGGTCGGGATTGATCCGAAAGATGCGCAGAACGTGGCCATCGCGGAGGTTTCCAAGAAGATGAACAAAGAGATGACAGAGAAATCCGGCGATTTAAAAGAAGATGAATTATATAAGCAGTTTGAAGCGCAGAGGTTGCAATACATGCATAAAATAGCAACAAGTGGAACAGCGGATTGGGACGATCAGCTGAAAGCGTACCAAGAGATGATCAACGAGAAGATGAAGAACCCGGAGGCGTATGACGTCATCGCGACCAAAGGCAAATCGACGACGATGGACGCGACGTGGATTGAGCCGACGCCAGGGACGAATGAGTATAAGAAATGGGTGCAAGATGGACGACCGAGGCCGAACGACGTGAATTTGATAGACGCGAAGGGAGGCGTGGCGAAAGCTGATCCGAAATCGACGAAGATCAACCCGAAAACCGGGATGACGTACGAAGAGGAGAAGCTTTTCAAGGAGATGCAACAAGAAGCGAAGAGCTTTAAACCAACCGTCGCGCAATACGAGAAACAGAAATACGTGCCAAAGTGGACGAAGTTTCACGATTACTCCAACTTCACAGATAAAATGCGTCGAGGGAACTTGAACACGGACGAAAATGGCATGCTGCTCGAGGAGTTCTCGAGCGGCTTCACTGCGCCTATAGATGACGAGGAGAGCGAATTAGCCGGACCAAGACCGTTTCCAGTGTACAAAGGCGTGAAGAAAAACGTGAAGACGATCAAAACGATCCCCGAATTTTACCAAAAGATCCAAGTATGTTTGCAAGAGGCGCCGGTGAACGGCAAGTGTTTCAAATTTTCACAGCGTACGGGAGAAGGAACCATCGATCAATGGGACGTTTCTAAAATCACCGACATGCGTAACGCTTTCGTCAACCGCGAACAGTTCAACGGCGACTTGTCCAACTGGAACACCACCGCGGTGACTTCCATGCAAGGCATGTTTAAAGGGGCGAAGCGCTTCAATTCGCCGTTGACATATTGGATCACAACGAACGTGAAGGATATGGACAGAATGTTTGACGGCGCTTGGGAATTCGATCAACCTTTGAACTTTTTGGACACAAGGAATGTCAAGTACATGAACTACATGTTCAGAGATACGTTTATGTTCAACCAGGATATCAACTCATGGGACATGCGCAGCGTCCTTTCCACCGAATACATGTTTTACAACGCCACGAGTTTCAACTCGCCTTTGAACAAATGGGACATCTCTAACAACAAAGTGATGGCGCACCAGTTTGAAAATAGCAGAGTATTCAATCAAGACATCTCCATGTGGAAAGTTGGTGCGGTAACGACCATGGAACGCATATTTTGTGACGCGCCGAATTTCAATCAAGATATTCGCGGTTGGTTCGACATCATTTCGAAGAAAGCGAACACGAAGGATATCATCAACAACGGCACGAAAGCGTTCGTCAAGCATTACAGCTGCGATGACACGAGTGACTTGTCCTCGTGTGTGCCCATTGTAAGCCACTTAGAAGAATCCAATGGTATCTTTGGTATCCCGCGATACGATCCTCGCACTTTCCAAGGCTTTGACGATTTGGAGTTTGGCGTCAATAAGGACTATACGATGATGTTAGTCGGGCAATCGCTTCCAGGCATTGCCGTTGCCATTTTCGTTTTGTTCTTCTCGTTTGTCTTCTGGTATCGACGACACTGGTTTGAGTCATGCTTTGGCCGAAATGCGTGCAACTGGAGGCCATTCTCTGGAACTGGTTTGTTCTTTGCGCGCGCGCAGTTGATTTTGTTCGCCTTAATTGCCTGTCTTGGATGTTTCCTCGTTTGGAGCAAAGGCATGTCGTTGCAACAAGACATTCAAGTCATCGCGGACAGTATTTCCAACTCAACTGCGGAGATGAACGCGCTAAGTGTGAGAACTATCCAAGCTTTTGACGACGCGAAAATGTTTACATATGAAGCGGAATCCGAGGCTTTGGCTTTAGGAGATGCTATCGCGAACATTTCCAAAATCGACGAAAAGACGGAAATATACATGGAAGTTGGATTATCTGCCGCGGATGTTGCTTTGGTTATAGCAGCGGTGATGGGCTTGGGTGGTATTGTCCTCGTGCTTACCTCTCTTGTCGGTAAATGGCGATGGTTTACATACTTGACTGGTTTTCTCACTCTTTCGCTCGTCTGTTCGTGGTTGTTCTGGGGTATACTCAGCAGTACGACGACGCTCTTGGCGGACTTTCAGTACGCTTCGGCGGACTATTCCGTCTCGCAAAAGTTTGGTTACACGTTTGATTCGGATTTAGAAAATGCGTTGCCGTGCTTGGATGGTAAAGACGTAGTCAAACTTATGAATACTGCGCGCATGTCCATAGCCGCCGGCGTTTTTCTCTACAACGATTTCATTCAAATGTACGATCCGAGAAAAACGTTACCGCTCATCGATCAAGAATACGACGGTGACGCAGAAGCAGCTTCCAAATATTGCGCGTTTGACCGACCCGGGGATGATTATTATACCGCATTCTGCGATGCTTATCGCCGAGCGTTGATCCCGTCCAACACGAAGACATACATCAAGACGCAAAGAGGTTATTTCAACGAAACTGCAGGAAGAAACCATAAGGTGAAGATTGACGAAGTTGGCACCATGTACTCTCGATGTCAATACGATTCCACGCAAGTTGCGTTGGTTGAGCAGTGTGGCAAAGAAGAACCAGCTCAAATCCCGGCCAACTTGTTCGATGCCATGGTGAAGAATTCGAAAGTGATACTCGCGTTGAAGGATCAAGAGTCGGACATCATGGCATTAGCTACGTGCAAGATGGTTTCGGACGCTTTGGAAAAGTTAGAGGACTCCGTAGACGATGCGCTGGAGTCTATGAGCATAGTTTGGGGTGGGTGGCTCATCGCGGCGTGCGCGTTCTTGTTATTGTGGGGGTCCTCATTGATTGTGATTATCCGGTTACAAAACGGCAAATCGGGATTAGAATCCATAACAGATAGCGAGGAGGATGCCCTCTTTTCGGTAGAGGTACCGAAATTCAATAGCTACGGGACGGAATCGAAGTCAACGCAGTCGGTAACGGAGAGTGTAATTAGGGGTCAACATGTGTCGTCGGAATCGACGACGGATGCCAAGTACAAATATAAGTTTCAAGCGAAGCGGTGATTTTCACGGGAACGAGAATACTAGATATCATTTTGAAAGTAACTTAGCAACAACAACATTTGCATTAAAACAAAAGTATTAAGAAAATATGGTTCCTGCCTGCGATAATTAATTCGTTACTTCACTGTGTTTGTCTTGTGTATTCTCTCTCTCTTTTCTTCTGACTACTCTCTTCTGCGCTCACATGAACTCGTGGAATGTGCGACTTATTACCTCATCCTGGTGCGCTTTCGAGAGTTTGATGAACTTTACCGCGTAGCCGGATACACGAATCGTTAAATTCGGATAATTTTCTGGATGAATCTGCGCGTCTTTTAGTGTGTCTCGCGATAAAACGTTTACGTTCAAGTGCATAGCACCTTTCTCAAAATACCCGGCTAAAAGTGAACCCAGATTCCCGGTTCGACTCCCATCGTCTTTGCCCAAACTACCTTTTGTGATTGAAAACGTGTTCGAGATCCCGTCCAAACATGCGCCATACGGTACTTTCGCGACTGAGTTGAGAGAGTTCAGCGCGCCGGTATCGTCGCGTCCATGCATTGGATTCGCACCGGGAGCGAACGCTTCACCCAATTTTCTACCATCAGGCGTCGCTCCGGTGTTCGATCCGTACATGACGTTCGATGTAATGGTGAGAATCGAAAGCGTGTGCTTGGCATTTTTGAATGCGGGTGTCTTGCGAAGTTTTTCGATAAACGTATTCACGACCCATTTTGCGAGTTCATCCACGTCATCCGAGTCATTGCCGTACTTTGGAAATTCACCTTTGACGTCGAACGATGTAATGATACCTTTCATATCCGTCTCCTCCGAGAAAATCGGACGAACTTTGGCGTGTTTAATTGCCGAAAGCGAATCGACCAACACGGATAAACCAGCGATGCCAAACGCCATGTTGTAGTCAGGTTCAGAATCCATCAACGCGTACAATAAACTTTCGTAGGCGTACTTTTCGTGTGAAAAATGGATGACGTTCATGGTCGATACGTACAACGCAGCGATCCAATCCATGTACGTCTCGAAACGTTTTTTCACGTCTTCGTAATCGAGATGAATGAAATTTTCGTCCGTTTGGGCTTTCTCCGCGAGCGATTCAAACTGCTGCGCCAGTTCTATGGGCGCAATTTGGTTACCGGAAATTTCGTCTTTACCATCATTCAGAGCGTATAAGAGAATTTTCGGTAAATTGCAACGGGCGCCGAAAAACTGAGCATCTTTGCCGAGACGCATGCCGCTGACGCAGCAGGAAACGGTCGTATCACAACTCCAGTTTTCGCGGAGGAGTTTATCGTTGATGTATTGGACGCTGCTACTCGTGATAGAGATATCTGTCGCAAACTTCTTGAACGCCTCTGGCAAACACTCGTCGAATAAAACCGTCATGTTCGGTTCCGGCGCAGCGCCTAAATTCACGAGCGTTTGAAGAAAACGATACGAAGTTTTGGTCACCATGTGCTTCTTTGTTCCGTGATTGGCGTCTTCCAAAACACCGGCGATGGCGTTCGTCGCCCATATCGGGTCACCTGCAAAGATCTCGTCGTACGCCTTCGGACGCAAATGTCGAACCAATCTCAATTTAAGCACCAAGTTATCGATAATTTCTTGCGCTTCGTCTTCGCTCGCGAGTACTCCGGTGCGAAAATCGTGCTCAAAGTAAATGTCCAAAAACGCGTCGACTCTTCCAAATGATATCGCCGCTCCATCATTCGATTTTACCACCGCCAAATACGCGAAATAAATCGCCTGCGCCGCTTCTTTCGCCGTCGTCGCCGGTTTCGAGATGTTTTTCCCGTACTGTTTTGCCAACATGTCCAACGAATGCAAAGCTCTAATTTGCATAGCAATCTTATCTTTCTTTTCCATGTTCGACTCGTTTGCTTGTGAGATATCTAATCTCGCCGCATCTCTCTGCTTCTCCTCGATCAACCGATCCAACCCATACAACGCGACTCTTCGATAGTCTCCGATGAGGCGCCCGCGTCCGTAGCTATCGGGTAAGCCTGTGAGCGCGTGCGCCGACCTCACCAACCTCATTTCCGGCGTGTATAAATCAAACACGCACTCGTTATGTGTCCTCACGTTTTGCTCAAACACTTTCTTCGTGAATGGATCCATGCGTTCGCCATTCTCTTTCAACGCTTTCTCGACCATTCTCGTACCTCCTTTCAACTTCATAGTCCGTTCTAGCATTTTCGTCGTTTGCAGCCCTACGATCAGGGAATCGAGCACACAATCGTCCGCGATGTATCCAACCCCGTGGCTTAAAATCGTCGACGGCGTCTTCGAGTCGCAACACAAAACGCCTCCTTTGGCGATTTCTTTGTTTTGTTTATCTTCGACTTCTCTCAAAAGAGCTTTCGTTCTCTCTGTCGCCGAAGAAGGCGTAAACTGGCCGTCGAACGGGTCGTAGTTTTTCGCGATCCATTTCGCGACATCGATGGTATCCGAAGGAGGCGCTGTTGGAATTTCGCGTGGAAGCTTCTTCGATGGATCGAGCATTGTGTGCTGCAGACCAGAGACACAGCGAGCGCGCGCGCGGGCGCGATAAAAGTGAAGAACTTTTTTCGTATCTGTATCGAAACGTAACCAAAAAATACGCGATACGAATGCATATAAAATGCGATATAAAAAAATACCCTACTGTTTAATGGAGGATCGAGAGTCGCCGAGAAGACTCGCGTCAAAAGGCGGGGCGAAGCATTCCAGGGGCACGAACATTCCACGCGCGCACCGCTGCGTCGCGAGTGGTAGTTCCGTCGACATCGAAGATATTTCCGCAATAAAAGAAGCGTGCGGTAACGAATGGGACTTTGAAACAGACGAATTCATCGCGAAAAATTGGGGATGGATACACTCCATCGACAGCATGACGTCCGTGGACGGACCGGGGCTTCGAGCGATGGTGTTTTTCCAAGGGTGCCAGAAGCGATGCGCGTTCTGTTGCAACCCCGATTCCCTTCAGGAAGACGTCGGCAAGAAGATGAGCAAAGAGGACGTGTTTTCTGCGTTGGAGACGAAGGTTGCATACTATAAGAAATCTGGCGGCGGGATAACAATGAGTGGAGGGGAGTGCATGTTACAGTATCGATTCGTGGTAGCCTTGGCAAAAGAAGCACACAAGAGAGGATTAACAGCGATTATCGATACGGCCGCGCATGGAAACGAACAGATATGGGATTTCGTGTTGCCGAACATCGACATGGCGCTCGTGTGTTGCAAGAGCTCCAACCCGGAGAGATATGGAAAGATAACAGGTCGTCCGGAAAATTTTGGCGTCATGCTCGCGTTTTTGACGAAACTAGAGCAACACAAAGTGCCCACGTGGTTGAGATTTGTTTTGATGTCTAGCGACGACAAGGAGTTTCAAGAAATCGTTACCGACGGGGAAGAAGAGTTACTCGGAGTTGCCGCTCTCGCGAAGATGCACAAAAAGTGCATCAAAGGTGTCGAGATTTTACCCTACCATAACTTTGGTGCGTTCAAGTACAGAGAGATGAATATTCCTTACAGGTTAGAGAACATGAAAGCGCCAACTGATGATGTCATCAGACGTGCAAAACAAGTCATCGAAGGCGAAGGTGTAAAAGTTCTCTTGTGAAACTCATAATTTGTATGTCAAATTTCTTAGATTGAGGTGTTCATTAAATTGATTTTCTTCTTTTACATACACGCACGCAGAGCGCAATTAATGCTCGTAATTACTAGGTTCATGCGCAACTCTGTTAGCTCTTGCTCCGTATCTTCTCAATTTTTATCTTTTCGAACTTAACGACCCATTCTTTTTCGCAAAAAGCTTGGGATGGCTGATCGTCCACCTTCCGGTTGCTGCGGCGGCGCTTCCTGATTTCCCCATCCAGATGGCTCTTGTTGTTGTTGCGCCGGAGGCATCTGCGGTGGTGCCGCCTGCGGTGGTGCGACAGCTCTCGGCGCTCTTTGTTCCTCGACGCTCGATTGAGAAAATGGCGAAAAGCCCGTCGCAATCAACGTAATAGCAACCTCCCCATCTGCTAATTGCATGGTCGGGTTCACCACTGCCCCAAAGATAATCAACGCGGAGTCGTCGACTAAATCGTAAATCACCTCCGCCGCCTCGTTGACTTCGTGTAACGTCAAATCCTTCCCGCCGGAAATGTTCCACACGATACCGGTTGCTCGATCGATGCCCAAATCCAACAACGGAGACGAAATCGCCGCAGCCGCTGCATCTCTCGCTCTGTTCTTCCCAGTCGCGCGACCAATACCCATCAAAGACGACCCAGCGTCTGCCATCACTGCTCTCACATCCGCGAAATCGACGTTAATCAAACCCGGTAACACGATAATATCGCAAATACCTCGCACGCCTTGTCTCAAAATATCATCCGCCAATAAAAACGCATCTTGCAACGGCAACGCGCCATCCACAGTCGACAACAAACGGTCGTTCGGAATCACAATCAAAGTATCAACGTTCTGTCTCAACCTTTCCACCGCCTCCATCGCTTGATTATACCTCTGTCTGCCTTCAAACTTAAACGGCATGGTCACGATCCCAACTGTTAAAATCCCCGAGGTCTTCGCGACGTTCGCAACCACCGGCGCCGCTCCAGACCCGGTGCCGCCGCCCATCCCGGCCGTCACAAACACCATATCCGACCCTTTCAACGCGTCTTCGATCGATTTCCTCGATTCTTCTGCCGCTTTCTGCCCAATCTCCGGGTTCGACCCGGCGCCGAGACCTCTCGTCAGCGTTTCGCCAATCTGAATCGCGTTCGTTTTCGGCACGGTCGAAGATTTCAACGCTTGCGAGTCCGTGTTCACCACCCAAAACTCAACGCCTTGAATATCGGTTTCCACCATTCTGTTCACCGCGTTCGAGCCACCTCCGCCGACGCCAATCACCTTGCGACGCAAACGACGCGCGCGTTTTTTTATTTCGTTATCGATGAGGAGAGAGACGACGAAGGAGAGAGTCAGCGACGACATAATAATAAAGCAAAAAGTTTCCAAGAGAAAGCACAGTTCCCCATTGTTTCACCACACGATTTTTTTGGACACCTTTAATTAACAAAAAATCGAGAGCGCGAAAAAAACACCCACCCACTTAAGATCGCGCTTTTGATCGAACGAAACCGACGAGTGAACAAAAAAGAGAGATGGTGGTGGTGATGTTACCTTGATGGACGCGGCGTTGGACGGTACCAGCGTCGGTGCCGTTTCGGCGGGTGCCTCCTCGTTCTCGTTTTTCGCGGCGGCGCGCGTCGCGGCGAGCGCGCGTCTCGCGGACCTACACAAAAGAATTAGTAAAGGTAATCATCAAAAATGCACGCGCGAGAGAGACATAATTGAGACAATTGGGAGACGACGATTCCCCAAGCGCAAAAATCGAAAGAGAGAGAGAGAGAGACTCGTACCTGCGCTGGTGACGACGAGACGACGACGTCGTCGTCGTCCGCGACGACGACGCGGCGACCGACGACGACAACGACATTAGTATGTGTTGTTGTTTCTCTGAATCGAAGCTCCTTCCGCTTTGTGGTGTCGATGTCCACCTGTAATCCTTTTCTCCCAATTCTTCTTTTTTCTCTCTTTCTCGATCTTACGTTTAAGGTGTTAAAAAAATGAAACAAAACCCTAAATTCTAAAAGTCCGTTGGTTTGTTTTGTATCTCTTTTGTTGTACGTCTCGTCAAAGGAATAGACGACGACGACGACGACTGCGTCTCTTCTCGAGCGATGACGACGTCGCCGACGACAAAAAAGACGAAAGAAGAAGAAGAAGATTTGTTCGAAATCGACGCGATAAACTTGGAAATCACGCGATGCGAGCTGGCGTTGGTGCGACGCGAAGATGTGTCGGGAGGCAAACAACGACTTCCGGAGAAGAAGAAGAAGAAGAAGAGATGGACGAGCCCGAACGCGACGGTGTACCGGAAACCGAGGGAACGACGGGAGAGAGAAAATGCGATCGTCGACGAGAAGACGTTTCCAGACGCGACGCCCGCGTGGACGGAGACGACGACGACGACGACGACGACGCATCCGAGAGAGATTTTTGGTGCTACGCAGCAGACGAAAAGAGACGCAGTGAAAAAGGCGACGAATAGACACTCGCTCGAGCAGATACTGCAGAAAGCGGACGAAGAGACGCGGTCGACGTGCACGTTCCAACCAAAAACGATCGCGAAAGGATATTTAGAGGAAGACTCGGAACGAAGAAAGGCACGACGAGAACGTTTGCTCCAATCGAGGTTAGATATCGTGCGCGAGAGAGAAGCGGCGAAGAGAGAGGCGGAGAAGGCAACGTTAGAGAAGGAGTGTACGTTTCGACCGAAGATTTTAGCATTGAAAAAAGGAAGTAAAAAAGAAGAAGAAGAAGAAGAAGAAGAAGGTACGAGCGTAAAATCTGTGAGCGAACGGTTACACGTGGAGGCGCAAGTGCGAGAGGAACGTTTACGAGAACGTCGCGAACACGAGGAGAAAAAAATACAAAAGGAGTTGCGACACGCGTCGACGAAAAGAGCGACTTCTTCTTATGGCGCACCTATGCACGAACGGTTAAAAGGGATATCCGAGAAACGAGAACGAGTCATGCGCGAGGCGGCAAAGAAAGTCGAAGAGGCGTTTCGAGAAGCACATACGTTCAAGCCGAAGAAGATGCGAAGTACGAGTGAAAAGTTAGCCGCGCTCGCGAATCGACGGAAGAAAGAGAACGATGATAGTATGAAGTGCGTAAAAACGACGACAAGTGTAAATGACGAAGACAAGGATGGAAGTGAGAACATAAAATCGTTCCCGAAGATTACCATCTCTGCAAACTCGGAAAAAATTATGCGCAAAAACATTCAAAACGGTAAAATTGGCGAAGGCTTCCTGGAGCGACAATACGAATTTGCCTCGAGAATTCGCGCGAAACGGGCGAATAGGAACGCGTTGCACGAGCAAGTGTTTGAAAATGAGTGCACGTTTTCTCCAGACATACATTCGTCGTCAGAGAAACATTATTACGAGACACAAAGTGAACGATCCCGACGCCTGGCGATTACCGAGGTGCAAGACATGCACGAACGCGCTGAAAGTATGCGCCGAGAACGCGACGAACAATTCACGTTCATACCAAAAATCAATGACAAATCAAATGTCATAGCAAACGCGACGAACTTAGACGAACTCGCGAGTTCGAAATCCAATGACTTAGAAAGAGAAGCCGCAAAGCAATTGCACGAAATGGAGACGTTGAAGGAATGCACGTTTAGCCCACACGTGAACCAGAAAATAGACGACGCAGATTTTCTTCTCGCCGTGAGTAAGAAATCTGGCAGTTACGGTAAATACGACGTGGACACAATTACGTACCGAGTGAAATCTGAAAAGGAAATGCGCGAGTATAACCTGGAACGCGCCAGACGCGAACGCGTGTTTGAAGAACGTAAAACTTGCACGTTTTCACCGCAGATTAAATCCGACATTGGCATTTCGAATCCGCACGTCCCCGCGGAGGAGATCGTCAAGGGCATAGATAAGTACTACGACAACGTCGAAAAAGCGACGAAAATGAAAGCTGAGAAAGAAAGTCGAAGACAAAAAGTATTTTTAGAAAATGTCTCGCAGATAGACGTGCGACATAAGATTACAAAACCGAAAGAGTTCAACTTTGCCCGAAACCAAGCGCAAAGATTGAAAGAGAAGGAGGAAAAGTTGAATCGGGAGAAATTAAGACGCGAGATGAGAGAGTGCACGTTTCAACCGCAAATTAACGATTATTATCGTCCAGCGAGGACGGAGAGTGGTTTGGTGGCAACAACTTCTTAATGCAATATTTTGTTTTACATCATCAAGGAAACGCGGCTATGAGTGGCGTCAATTCTACTATTCTAGAGCTACTATTTCGACTATTGTTTTCTTCTCTGACTAATTTTTCTAACTTGCTAATATTCTCTGGACTACTGCCGAGCGAATTACTGGTCGTTTCAAGGCATGCTGCGGCGACTTTGGAGCCGAAAGCAGCGGCATCGACATTTTCTTTGAAATTGAATTTGACCTTTGACGAAGAGGCGAGTTTGTATACGGTGCCTGCTACAAAAGCATCTCCGGCTCCGACCACGGATATATTTGTACCGTTCACTTTCGCCGCCCCCACGTGCGCGTATCTCGTCTTGCCACTCTCGACGCAACTCGAGGAAACAATCGAGCCTAACTCGCCGAGCGTCAAAAACACCACTTTCACGCCGTGTGAATGCAAAATTTGCAAATCTCCGGCTAACACGTTTAAAGCGTCCTGCGCCGACGCAAACTTCAAATTCGGATTAAACGGACATGGCGACGGCGGCGATCCGGGCGCTAACTTTCTCCTTAACGCGTTCGCCATCTCGCGAAGCTCTTTCGCATTTGGCGACGTCGCGTCCACCATGTCCACTATACTTGCAATTTTCACCGACTTGGCCACGCTCGTGGGTTCGAAAAATACACACTCATGGTGTGGATCCTTACCATTCACGACGTTTCGTAAAGCCTCCTCAGATAGATTCGCATCGCAGACCACAAAACGCGTGCCAGATGACGAATTCACGTTCCTGAGAGGTATCTCCACATCCGCCACGTCCGCCACGCACGCGAACAGTTCGTTGTCTCCATCGCGAGCGTCTAATAAGGCTACTACCGTGGATGTTCTCGTACCAAAATCCGTTCTTACATCCTTCACATCAACTTTTAATTCCCGCTGCAACTGTTCGACCATTTTCCTTCCAAAGTCATCTCCTATTTGCGAGTGCATATGTACACTCAATCCATCGCGCGAAGATGAAACCAACGCCAAAGCGCCCAACGTTTCGCACATGTTCCTTCCAACACCTCCTGGCACGTACGAACACGATCCCGGGACCGAAGTGCCTCTCTCGAGCGATGCTTTATTATTGTTCTCACACTGGATATCCATCACAATCGCTCCATAAATGTGTATCGATGTTGAAGACGACGATGAACTCGTTCGATTACTCAACACGCGAGAGAGATGGTCGATGCGTCGTCGTGAAGGTAAAGACGACGAAGTCGACGCATCGAGTCTTCCTCGTCGCATTCTTGCGAATACGTAATAATAAATACCTTTTTTTTTGTGACGCAGACGCTTAAGGGGGTGTTTGTTGCAAAAGAAAAAGGAACACTACGTGTACGTACGTTATAAAAAATTCTATATACATCAATAATAAAACGTCGGTTACTATTGCTTTGGATGTATGATTTCTTTAATAGTTTCTAATGCACGGGTCTCTGCACTGCATGTGAACATCGTCGATCGCTCGTAACGTCTCTTCGGATAATATAATCCCGGGCTCGAACGCGTCGATGTCCTCCTTCAACTGTTCCATTGTTGTGGCACCGATGATGGTACTCCCGACGTACTGACGCGTCGCACACCAGGCTAATGACATGGTGGTTAACGACATGCCAGCCTTTTCCGCAATCTCTGCATATTTCTTCGTGGCAACTTGCGAAGCTTCGTTGATGTATCGATCTTGAAACGCAGGGAATTCGGTAAATCGCGCCTTTTTCGGTTTCGCGCCGTTTAAATACTTTCCACTCAAAGCACCACCAGCTAACGGCGTCCACGGTAACAAGGAAATATTATGATGACTCGGTGCACACGTCTCCGCCAACTCTGTCTCGTACGATCTGTGCAACAAACAAAACGAGTTTTGAATGCTCACCGGTCTCGGCACGCCCAACTTATCTGCTGTTCTCACAAATTCGCACACGCCATAACTCGTTTCATTCGACAAACCGTAGCTCTTAATCTTCCCGGCATCCAATAACTCTTTCAACGCTAACACGGTCTCCTCAAACTCAATTGGTGCAAACTTCCCGTCTCTCTCTTTTCTTCTGTCGTACTCGCACGCTCCGAACAACGGGATGTATCTATCCGGCCAGTGTAACTGGTACACGTCTATGTAATCCGTTTGTAACCGCCTTAAAGACGCATCGCACGCGGCCAAAATGCTCTTCCTATCCAGCCTCGTGCTCATCTTCTCCGTCCCGGGAGGTTCGGTCCTCATTTTCGGAATATCGCTTTGCTGTATGAACCCGGCCACTTTTGTCGCCACGATCAATTCTTTCCTCAACGCTTTATTTTTACCGATCCATTTACCGATAATTTTCTCCGTGTTTCCCGCCACCCACAAAGGCGAGCTCGACGGCACCGGGTACAATTCCGCGGTGTCGATAAAATTCACTCCTCTTTCTTTTATCGCGTAATCGAGTTGTTCGAACGCTTCTTCTTCCGTGTTTTGCACGCCCCACGTCATGGTCCCCAAGCACACGTTCGTCACTTCGATGTCCGACGCCCCGAGTGTAATTCTTCGCAGGTTGGTTCTCGGGATGAGCGTCATCGTCGCGCTTTCTCTTTCCTTCTCTCTCTTTTTCTCTCTCTTTCCGTTTCTCGTTCTCGTTCTCCCGTTCTCTCTTCCTCTCGGAAGGACGCCGCGGAGCGCAAAACCGGCGACGACGTTTCGTCGGTTGGATTAATTACGTGGATTTTATCCAAAGATGTCTTTTCCCTTTTTTTTTTCCTTTTTTTTTCCAAATGTTGACGTCAGATGTCAGACCGTCGTCTTGGCAGAAAACGAAAAAAACAAAAAAACAAAAAACTTTTGGAGGATGGAGGAGGAAAAAAAGGTGCACAAAAGAAGAAAAAGTGCAAGAAGTAAAGACCGCCTTTGATCGAGTGTTGTTGGAATCGAAACCGAGAGATAAATTTGAGAGTTTGGAGATGCACCTCTTTTTTTTTAGAGAGAGAGAGGAGGAAGAGAAAAATGTCTCCAAACCACACTCCACCCAAAAACTGCAATATCAGATTATTATTCTCTCGAGCGATGTGAATACTCAGTCAGTCAATTAGTGGATGACACATAAGACGACGACGAAA
>Ga0163180_10001197_pt1 | contig 14786 bp, 6 predicted proteins | sample AtlANTMetagenome_2_FD_109647 | JGI IMG/M metagenome (GOLD analysis project Ga0163180, IMG submission 109647) | Marine eukaryotic phytoplankton communities from the Atlantic Ocean - Atlantic ANT 4 Metagenome | ecosystem: Environmental > Aquatic > Marine > Oceanic | place: North Atlantic Ocean...
AAATTTGTAGGTCTTGACCATCACCAAGTTGTAGCTTCTCATTATCTCCAGTTCTTAAACCATCAGAGTATAGTTCTCCTGTAACTTGAGCTCCAAAACTTTTAGTCTCAAACTTTGTATTGCCATTATGATATAGGATTGCTTCTGCTCCTGATACACCAGCAAAGTAATTAGTTCCAGAAGTATTTTCTAGTATTAAATTTTCACCTTGAATATATAAGCTACCAGTTCCAACATCTGAAATATAAGAACCAGATCCATTGTGATAAATTCGTAGATCGTTGCCAGCACCAAATCTTGCCTCTTTACTATCCGCGAAGTGTAAAGCAGTACTATTAAACTCAGCAACATTAGCATCACCAATTACAAACTCCATTGTATTGGATGTGTTATTGCAAGTTATATAATTATCAGTATCAAAAAAATATCCACCTTGTACTAATACTCCACCACTTGTAGTCTCAAGCTTTTTACTGTGGTCGTAGTAAAGGTCTACAGCACCATTTTGGGTAAGTACAATACCATTTTCCCCTGTGTCTGCTTCTATTACTAATACACCAGCACCACGATTACTGATGTAGGAATTACTGCCATTATGATATAACTGTAAATCATTTGAAGTTCCTAATGAAAATACATAATTATCAGGTAAGTTGACAGCACCACTAAATGTAGCACCTCCACAGGTTAAACCTCCTGTAATTGTACATCCAGCATTTCTAGTTTCAAATGTTTTACTGTTGTTATAGTATAGTTCTACGGCTCCGTTTGCTACTATTTTCGCACCAACTTCGTGAGTTGTCGCATTAATATATAAATTACCAGTAGAATTTACTATTGCACTATTTGTTCCGTCATGGTGTAATCTTAAATCTGAACTCAAACCAATATAAATACTAGCATCGTCTAAATTTAAATTTCCTGTTACTTTCGCTCCAGTTGAAGTAGTCTCAAACTTTTTACTGTTGTCGTACCATAGCGATGTTTCTCCATTTTCTATAAATCTTGCAATAGTTTCACTATTTCCACTATTAATAATTTTAGTCTCGTTACTTTGTAATATTAATACTCCTGTACCAGCATCAACAATTTTGCTATCGCTTCCATCGTGAAATATCTCAAGATCTTGACCAGCACCTATTTGTAGTTTCTTGTTATCTGCTGGTATTCGTATGTTGCCGTCAGACGTAATTCGTAATCTTTCTCCAAGTGTTCCAGAATGTCTTGTCTGTACTACAAAATCAGCAGAAGAATTTGTTGAGTTATTACAAGCATTTAAGTTTACAATTCCTCTACCGTTTCCATCAGTAAACATATGGATTCCAGTAGAGTTTGTTGCAGCAGAACTATTAGCATTTCCAATAGCTACCTCTGCATTTGTACCAGTTGCAGAATAAGCTGTGTTATTTGAAAATTGGAATAATGCGTCAAAGCTAGTTCCAGTACTACCAAGACTTATTGTGTCTCCAAATATTCTGCCTGTAACATCTATACCTGTTGAAGTAGTCTCAAGCTTTTTACTGTTGTCGTAGTAGAGGTCTACTGATCCATTAAGATCTCCCAGTAAATAGATTTCATCGCCAGTATAAGTTGCCATTCTTAAAGTATCCGTTATTAAACGAATTTGTGTAGCATTATTACCGATTATGTTTCTACCTGAGCCATTATGGAATATTTCAAAATCTGACCCTGTACCAAACAGAGCTTTTACATTATCGTTATATCGGTTATCGCCAGTAAATGTGTTACCAGTTGTAGCTGCAAAAGTACCACTAGCTGTTACACCACCTTGCCAAGAACTACCGTTATAAACTTTTAGTTCATTAGCAGAAGTGTTGAAGTATAAGTGTCCAGCAGCAAGTGCATTACCACCACCATCTGTTGATGGGTTGTTGGATGCAATCTGGTATCTATCTGCAAAGTTATTTACATTAGCCATATTGCTGGCTACTGAGTTAACGTTTGAGATACTTCCAGCAGTTGTGTTTACATTTGATATAGAACCAGCAACTGTAGTTATATTGCTTGCATTAGATACAGCAGAGTTAATGTTACTAGCATTAGATACTGCACTATTTATATTTGATGCGTTACCAGCTACAGCAGTGATGTTTGAATTGTTTCCAGCTACAGCATTTATATTTGTTGCGTTACCTTGAACGGCATTTATATTACTTGAATTATTTGCTACGGACGTAACGTTAGATGAAATACCAGCTACTGTCGTTACGTTTGCATTTATACCAGCTACTGTATTTATATTCGATGCATTACCAGCTACAGCATTAACATTACTGATAGCTCCAGCAACTGTATTTACACTGCCTACGTTTCCAGCAACTGTTGTTACCTCTGTTGCTTTTGGTACTAATCTATGGAATGTATAAGTGTTAAGTGTAGTAGTTGTTTCTACTATCATTCCAAATGTTGCAGCATATGTTGTGCTATTAGCTGCTCCAGTAATCGTTACAGTTGAGTTACCAACAGTTCCATTACTTATAGATATCTGACCAGAACCATTAGAAGTTAAGTTCTGAGATAAAGCTTTGATACTAACAAGAGTACCAGTACCATTATTTACATCAGGGTTAGCATTAGGAAAACTTGTTTCGTTAGCTATCGGTACAAAACCACCAACATCATCAACTAGGTCAATAATCCTGTCATTGATAGCTGCGGTTGTAGCAATAGTTGTATCGTTATCTGGAAATGTATCACCATCTTTAATAGTGTCTCCAGTACTAATATTAAAGTATCTAGCGTCTGATTCTGTTTCAGTAAAGTATCTACCGTCAAGAGCACCACCAGTTAATTCAGTTTCAGTAAAATATCTGTTATCTAATGTACCTGTTGCTATTTCAGAATCAGTAACAGCATTAGCTTGTATATGTTCAGCTCTTACAGCATCATCAGCTAGTTTTGTACTATCTATAATGTCAGCTTCTAGGTGTACTCTGTCTATAGAACCGTCTACATAGTGCTCTGAGTTAACTGCATTATCAGCTAATTTAGTGCTGTCTATTATATCTGCTTCTAAATGTACACGATCAATAGATCCGTCAGTATAGTGCTCAGAATCAACTGCATTGTCTGCTAGTTTAGTTCCGTCAATAGCATCTGCTGCTAATTTAGCTGTAGTTACTGCACCGTTAAGTATTTCAGTAGTTGTAACTGCATTGTCTGCAATCTTGTTTGATGTGACTGCTGAGTTTGCTATATGTTGTTCATCTATACTTCCGTCTACATAGTGTTCAGAATTTATTTGATCATTTGCAATTTTAGCTCCAGTAACTGCGGCAGCATTAATCTTTGCAGTTGTTATCAGACTGTCTGCTAAATCTACTGTTGCAATACCTCCATCAACTATTTTTGCTGAAGTTATTATTGAGTCAGCTAAATCTGTTTCTCTTATAAGTTGATTTTCACGCTCTTGTGAAGAATATAAAACCTGTGTTTGGTTGTTATTAAGGTCAACAGCACGTATAGATGATCCAGCAGCATAAGTTGCCTGTGCTGTATCTACGTTGGTACTTCTATATATGTGTACGCTTACACCAGATCCTGGCGCAGTGTTAAAGACAATATTTGTATTGTTTATGGTGTAGTCATTGTTTGTTTGACCACTTGAGTTTTCAGTTTTTACAACGTTGTCAAGTTCTACTTTGACATCGCTATTTGCTAAATATGGAAATGTAAAGGCAAAACTCGTTGTGGAGTTATTGCCCGTATAAAAATGTTCAGTTGTCGCCATTTGTATTTACAAACGTTTGGTTATTAAGTTGGCGAGTGGATTATCTGTAAGGCAGTAATAAACTTTCGTTAGTTGTTTCTGCGTTTTGGTATGTATAGTTTCTTGTTGTGTTTAATGAAGTTTCATTCTGTATATTGATTCTCTTGTCTTCTGCATATAGTTGTAGTGCTTCAGGATCATTACGTACTTGTGCCCAAGCTATTTTTCTGGCTTGCATAAATAATGTATGAATCATTTTGTTGTGAACATATGCTGTTCTTGGATTCATCTCTTTTCTGCCAGCTCTTAAATCAGCTTGCATTTTTTGAATAGATGCAATAACTTTTGGATTTTTAGCTAGTTTATTTAATTTAGCTTCTAAGTTTTGATCACCTATAGCTTTCATGTATAAAGATCTAAGACGTGCATTATCACTAAGATCTATTCCATCTGGGGATGAGTAGGTTGACATTCTTAAGTCATAACCACTATTAAATAAAAGTTTCCTACCTTCACTCTGATCTAGATTTATATAGAAAGGACTAAATGCATTAAACATACGAGTTGGAAAATCCCAATCTTTTATTGGTCTTCCATTTAACATGTCGTATTTAGTAGGCAATTCGTTAATAGCCAAACCTTCTGATATTAAGTTTCTGTTTCTAATAGATTCAATAATTCCAGAATTTAATTCTTTCATATGAGGATTAAATACTTTACCTAATTCATTTCTTAAAGAAGAAAGAGGTATTTGGTTATTAACTAATCCAGAAATAATCCTTTCCCATGAACCAGCTTGACCTCCAAATAAATCTACAAACTGTTGAATACCAGCTAAGTAAGATTTACTAGATATACCTTGAGCAACAACTAATGCTAATTTTTGGAATTGATCTTCTGTCCACTCTTCTCCCATTAATTGGCTGTAATCACCAACATCAGCAATAGTTGAAAGTATTAAGTTAAATGGTTCAAATGAATCGTAACTAACTTGTACTCCGCCAATAGTTATAGTTCTTGGCTTATATCCAGCATCAATCCATGCCTGTCTTTTCTGTCTATCAGCTGGTCCATTACCAGTAAGACCACCATTCATAAAGTGAAGTGCAGCCATAGAAATAACAGAACTACCAATAGCTAATCTTCCAACTTGTAATGCCTTTGCATTAGCCAAGTCTTCTGCTGTTTCGATTCCGTATCTTTGTAAACCAGCAAGGTTACTAGGATCAGCAAAAGCTATATCATTCCATTCTTTAACTAAGAAATTGAAACCTGGCGTATGTTTAGCAGTTAGAGATAAACCGTTTACACCTGTTCTTGCAAACAAGAAGAATGGTTTAGCCCATGGAGCTGATTCAAATACTTTATTTAATCCTTTAGAAAAACCAGTTAAATCAGTTGTTAATGTAGCTTCTTTCTTAGCAAACAAAGTTGCAGCTTCTGTGATATTTCCGTCAGCATCTGTTATCTGTGCATAAAATCTATCTTGTGCATTCTTCAAAAGATCAGGAGTTATTTCAGTTATATTGCCTTTATTAAATTGATCCATAGCAAGGCGCATTGCCTTTTCTTTTGCTCTAGATCTAGCCAATATAAATCCAAAAGTGTCATCAGTCGCAGCCATGATCTTTGTTGAATAAGTAAGAAACTTATTGTCATTTAAAGATCTAGCCATGTTAGCCATATAATATGCAGCTCTATCTCCAGCATCTGCTTTACCACTATTTTCTATCCAGTCGCCAAGCATTGCCCATTGTTCATCACCTTTGGTTACTTGATTAAATCTACTTTTAATAGTTGATATATCACCTGACCAGTAAGCATTTAATTTAGTACTAAATACTTTCCAAGCTTCGGGGATAGCTTCCATCATTCCACTCATTGCTGCTAAAGCAGATCTTTGGGTGGTTTTATCTCCGGTGATAGTAGCACCAATAACTTGTGAAAAAGGTCTTAAGAACGTAGCAGTTCCAGTACCCATAATTGCTCTTACTGAAGTTTTAGGTCCACTAAGAACACTATTGATCATTACACCCTGTAGCTCTTTTATAAGCACACCAGTTCTAACTTCTCCGTTTAACTCTCCACCTTTAAGCTTTCTCTTTATAAATGCATCAAAATCATCAAAGTTATGAATGTCATTACTCATTGAGATAGCTTCATAATATGCTTTAAATAAACTGTCATCTGGATTGTCGCCAGCATATTTAAAAGCTATTTGATAAGCAAGTTTTGTTTGTTCTATCTCAGCATTTACTTTGTTTTTAATATCAACTTTTGTTTGTGGATTTCTTATGTCGTAACCCTTCAAGTGTAAACCAGCAGTATATGATGATTTTTTACGTTGAATTATTGCACCAACAAGAGTGTCATATAAAGCTCTAGTAGGACCATCTACATCTGCTAAATCAGCAATATCAAATAATTCTCTTCCAGCAATACCATGATCTCTAGCTTTTCTCATTAATGCGCCAATAACAAAATCAGCAGCTATAGCATCAGTATTTTGCCAGACTTTTACACCTTGAATAGTATCGCTTCGTGCATCGAATGCAGCAAACATATCTGGGTCTATATCTTCTAACCGCTCTCTTCCATACATCACCTCATGTGCTCTTCTGATAGATTCATAAAATTTATCTGCTAATGATGTACCTTCTTTCAATGCAGCAATTTCCGCCTTGATTCTTGCATCTGACATAAATGGCTTCATAAGTTCTACCATTTCTTTCTCTGCAATATCCGCACTTTCAGAAAGATTTTCTATCTGACGTTGTGTAAATGGACTATCAGTAGAACCATGTTGTGAACCCCAGTCATTATCTATTCTTTGTTTCTGATAAAAGACATCAGCTGGTTTACCAGTGGAGTTTGGAGATGCTTGCCATGGGTCAGATATAGGTTTGTTTTTATAACCACCATATTGTCCTCTCATTGATTGAGCTTGCAATACAGCTTTCTCATCAATCTGTGCATTGACATTAGCTTCTCTAGCAGTTGCTCTATTTACAGCATCTTCAACGCCATCTTCTACAACTTCTTGTCCAGCTTTATTTATTTTTGTTTTTCTTAAACCTTTACCTAACGCTATACCTAAACCATCAAATACCGCACCAATACCCATACCTTCTACAACATTTTTCAATGTCTTCATAGCAGGGTGATCATGTTCTTTAGTTGATATTGGTGTATCTATAAAATTAAAACGATCTCTTAAAATACCTAGACCGTTGTCTTCTTGTGAATATTTAGAAATAACATCAGATACAGCACCGACTCCAGCACCTCTTACTAAACTTCCTACTGCTGTAGTTGCAGCTGAAACACCAGCTACTTTTGCAGCTGGAATAATAGCAGCAGCCATAGAACCAAAGTGAACAAGACTCCTTAGAGCACTTCCCCACCATGTCTTAGTTTCAATTGGATTTGCATCATCTACAAACCAATCATCCCATTCTGCACCGTAACCTTCATCTGTTTGTTGTTCTTCTACCATCTCACCACTGAACATATCAATGGCTCTTTCAGGTAGGGTGACAATAGAGGATGCAGTATCTTGCAATCCTCCTCCTATAGCAGATCGGATTTCCTTAGAAATTCCTCTTAATCCGCCACCACCTTCTTTTTCTCTAGGATCATCAAACTCAGCTTGAGCTTGTTCCTGTTGTTGTTGGAGTAAAAGTTCTTGCTCTCTTTTTTGAGCTTTAATCTTTTCATTCTCCTCATATATTTCATTGAACTCAAGTGCAGAATCCTGTATAGCTTGAGCATCAATGTCAATCTGATAATCAGAACTCATAATGCATTACCGTAGTAATTTAATTAACTTTTTTAATTGTTTCGTCTAAATCAATATCTCTGAAATTTTCTATATCTCCTTCAAATTCATTTCCTCTTCCTTTCTGTCCACTTCTAACCCATTCTTTACCGTCCCAAACAAAGTATCCTATAGCATTAGGAATTTTTTTCCATGCGCCAAGTTCTGGATTACCTGAGTCAGCTTTAAATGTTGGTTTAAAGTAACCATCAATATCTCTATAATTATCAATCAAATCTTTATATTCAAGTTTATTTTTGCCTCTCTGTCCTGACTTTTGCCATTCTCCATTCTTATAAACGTAATAACCTATTTGATTAGGTATCTTTTGCCAATTACCTTCAACAGGTTCAGCCCGTTCATATGCTCCAAGTTGTGGTGTAGGCATTATTAATTCTTGAGTTTCTTCATCAAGTTTTAAGAACTCATCAGTACCCACTTCGCTCAGGAATGCACCACGACCCTCTTCTTCAATCCTTTTCTCTATAACTTCCTTAGCCTTTGGTAATAAAGTATCAATCTCATCAAAGTCAATCTTTGCATCATCTTTAAATGCTTCAATCTTTGCTCTAACTACTTTTGCTGGAGAGGGGTGATGTGACAGGAGAAATCGTACTGAAGGACTTAGTTTTTCATAAGCTAGTAAAAGTTCAGACTTAATTGGTTTTTCTAACTTATTCATCTTGTTATATATTTCTATTTGTTTATATTGAATATCAGCTCCAATTACGCCAGGAATACTACTAGCGAGTTGTTCATAAAATAAGTGTGTTTTACCAGTTTTATGTAACTCAGCAGCTTCCTCAAGAATACTTTCAGAACCAAAAATAATACCTTCATTCATTATGTTTGGATTTATTGTTTTTATATGCTCTTCAGCTGCAATAAGGTTTACATTTCTTTCTTCATTTTTATCTTCATTTACATATAAGTGGTCGTAATGTTTAGCATTTGTTTTTTTCTCAATTTCCTGTAAAGCAAGAATATGTGCATCTACTGCGCTATCCGCTGTCTTCATATGTTTAGCGAACAATAATGGATATTCACGTTCAGCATTTTCAACAATGTTATTCCATTGTTTAGATTCTCTACCTACAGCAACACCTCCCTGTTTTGCATGTGTGGTTGCATAACCTTTAATTTGATTCTTAGCAAGATTTTGAAAATCTTTAGATGGTGCTAGTGGATTACCAGTTTTAACTTTAGGTAAGTACTGTGCTTCAAGAAATGGATCACTTAGTTTAAGTACTTCTTTTTCTGTAATAGGTATTCCTTTATCAAGTTTGTAATCTAATTCTGCTTTGATAAGAATATCGTCACCTGTTTCTTTGGCAAATCTATTTTTAACAAATTCAGGAAGGTTACTTCCACCTTGAGTTATGTCCCAATTTTCAGTCATGTATTGTGCCAACTCAAGTTTAGTCATACGAGTTCCAGTTTTGTTTTCCTCTTCCTGTATTTTTTCTACAAAACCTTTTGCATAGTTATCTTTATTTCTTTCTTTGTTTTCAAATACACCTTTCTTGGCATTCTCTATTTCATTAAGAACACTTTCAGCCCATAAACTATTTTCCGTTCCTCCACCTAATTTATCTATAAGTATTTTTGTCTTATCACCTTTAGCTGTTATTTCTCCAAATAAAACACTTTCAAATTTATCAATATTAATGACACCTTTCTTCATACCCATAAGACCTATGTTTATGAATGCTCTTTCAGCCTTGGCTATGTTGCCCTCAAAGTAACCAATATTATATTCTGATGCTTCTATAAAAGCTTGTAAGGGATTTTCACTATTTAAAGCCTTAGTAACTTCATCAATCATTCTGCTCTGTTCCTTAAGAACATTTTTAGAAGTTACTGCTGTATTTGTAGTTTCGTAGAATGTAGATTCGACAGTATTAAAGGTGTCTTTTAATTGATTTTTAGTAAACCTTAAATTAAAACCAAGTTCATCAGCATTGTTAAGAATACCTTGTTTATATCTATCAAAAGCTAATCTTGCTTCATTAACATTATTAAATCCAGCTGGATAATTTTTTGTAACCCAAGGATTAAATTCAGTTGCAAGTCTTTGTTTAATTTCCTCCAACATAAGAAGTCGCCTTCTTGTTCCATGAGGACCGCTAAGATCTATCGTTTCATAGGTGACATTATCACCATTTTTTAAAGCTTCATTTTTAATAAAGTTTTCAGCCTTACCAATATTAAAAAGTGTATTTAAAGTTTCCTTATCTTTATTTAAAAGATCCTCATCAATACCATCGTAACCTTTAGCTAAAAGAGCTTCTCTTCTTTTCTTATTGATTGCATCAACTGCTTTCTTAACTGTAGGCAGTGACTCAATAATCTCGCCAGGTAATTTCTCTAATGTTTCTGCATTTTTTAAACGAGTTGCATCATTCTCTCGTTCTAGCTCTTCACGCCTGTCATAACTTTGATTGACAGACTCATATGACTGAGCAAGGGTAGTCCCATAATCAGGAGATTCTGTGAAATTAAAAAAACTGTTTGTCATTTATCCCCACCAATTAAATCCTGAACTGCCACCCATAGTTGCAACGTTAGAAGCAATGGATAATGCTCCCATAAACGCTTCAGCTCCAACGTTACGCATAACTGGTTGTGGAGGTGCAACATCTGGGATTGGCTTAAATGCCACTTTGGCAAATGCTTGATCTTTAAATTGTTTATATGCAGCTAGTTGTTTAGATGTCTTACGTGCAAGTTCTCTGTCATTCAGAGTTAATTTTCTTGCAATATCACTGACATCTCGACCATACTTTGCATAGTCCATAGTCCCTCTTCTTCTAGTAGATTGACCGGTCTGACCAGCAGCTACTAATTTTCCGTAAGTACTATCTTTAAGTAAATTTCTAAATAATTCTTCGTACTTTAATTGAGCTTCACCTCTAGCGAGATCCATCTGCTCTTGCTGGTCAACTATAGCTTGCGCTTCTCCTAGACCAACATTTTGTACATCTTCTTCGTATTTAACTTTTTGAGCATTATAAATGGATATTGTTTGCATCCACCTACGCTCTCTTCTTTCGTTCTCGTATTTATATCTTCTACGAGCATTTTCATTAGCAGTCTTAGCTGCACTACCTAAACACACGGCAAAACTCCATGAAGGATAAATTATTAGGTCCGTGTTTTAATTCCCTTAAAAATTTGAACCCAAGGAATCTGAGTAGTTTTATATGAACTTTGTTTCGTTTATCAACGATGTTCCAAAGCAACTTCTCTTGTCTACTTTCCACATATCTTTTAGCTTCTCTTGCAAAAGTTAGTGGGTACTTATGAATAGCTGGTGTACATAGCATCCAGATTCTGCCATCTTCTTGTACACCGGCTACTCCGGCTAAGTCGCCATTGGGAACTGTAAAATAAACACTATCGCCATACGCGGCACAAAGTGGAATTATCTTAACAGGATCATGTCCATGACCCTCTTCAACTTCCCTACGGTCATCTGGTAAAAGATTGGAAGCCACAGTTAATGCAGCTTCCTTTGTAACTGGGTGAATAAATTTAGACACGTTTATAGAATCTATTTGAATAATCTCCTTCCCATGCCAATGAATACAATGTGGCTGGTGCGGGATGTGATGATTTAACGTTTACTTTTAAGTTTGTATTTCTCTCATAACAAGGAACTGTCTCTACTACTTCAGAAACAATAGGTAATCTATTAGCACCTACAAATCCAGCTAATCCTAATTCTTTCGTTTCAGTGTAATCTGGTTTGCCTCCTCTCTGTATCGTTGTTGAATACACTCCAAGAGGTCCAAAACTAAATTTAACTCTGTGAATAATTAATGATGCTTTATTATCAGATCTGTACTTATCGCCTATTTGTTGGGTTGTATAGAAAGTTGGAATCTGTACATCCATTTCATAGAGATAACCTATAACAAAAGTATTATTAGACCAGTCTCCAGCTATTTCTAGATTAGAACCATTGACAGTTACTAATGCATATCTACCTAAATCATTTCCAGCATCAGTGTCATAAGCAACTAATTGTTCAGTACTTTCATAACCATTAGGTTTTGGAATTGTAGTTTTTATAGTTGTAGAGTTGTAGGTATTGGCAGCTGCTGTAACAGAAGATGCATGATCTAGATGAACTCTATAAATGACATCATCATCGGTGCTGACAGTATCTTGCGTATCAGTTACAAAATGTCCATTATCATCTAGCTTTAGAGAATATTTAATCATCTGATCTTTATTATTATTTCGAGTAATAACAACTAAAGCATCATCTAACATGCAGTGATATTGAATATTTCCTGTTACTTTCCAAGTAGTCCAAGCCTGTAATAATCTTTTATCTCCAGTAGTAAAATATCTAAAACAATAAATAGTATCAGAATTTTTTTGACTAAAAAATACGACTGAGTTTTCTCTAGATACTGAAACGATACTTATATCTTTATCTAATAGTCTTGAGATAACTTTACTTTGATCAACTACATCTGGTTCACCCTGTCTGACAACATTAGACATTTCAAAGAATCGTGAAAATGCATTAGCATTATCAAGGAATGCAACTGTTGTACCTAGAGATACAGGATTAGTTTTTTCGTTAAAGTTATAAGAAGCTACTGCATTTAATTTTGCAGTTTCTGGACTTAAAATATCACTATCTGTAGTCAGCATAAATTGCTGATTCTTAGTAAATAACAATAAGCCAGCATTAACTTGAATACCGTCATAAACAATTGCTGGATATTCAGAACTACATGAAAGATCTATAACGTCTTGAGGTGTGAATGTTGTAGCAGTCTTAGACCAGAAGTTAAAAAACTCGCCAGGTCTTGACATGATTACGTTTTCATCACTTAAGAAAACTAATCTGTTTCTAAAGAAAACTAATTGATTAATTTTATTTCCTACAAATGATGGGTTTGGATTGGTTAAAGAATCACCAACTTCAGCATTTTCCCAAGTAGCTTGTGAAATAGTAAATGTACCATTAGCCTGTCTAACCAATTGGATAGGCATAGTAGCTTTATTAAACTCAATATTTCTGCCAGGTTCTGCACACTCTTCCCATACTCCGTCTCCATCTCTATCATTATGACCGAAGAATTTAACGTAATAGTCGTCAGCATCAGCTTCACTATTAGCTACCTTTACGACATAACCATGCTTACATTGGGATGGTAAATCATCCACGTTCTTAACCTGATTAGACATTACTTTAAGTAAGTCACTTGAAGGTGCAGTTATGTTGAATGTACCTTGTGCAGTTGGTCTGGTTATATATAAACCATTACCTATCTGTTTAACTTCATATCCATTAGCTGCGTCATCTCTAAATTGATATAAGCTATTTACTCCTCCATAGCTAGTACCTAATATTCCTCTTCTTATATCACCAATAATACTTGAAGCAGTTACTGCTGTTTCAGTATCAAATGGTGTTGGGTTTGGTCTTACTAATCCTAAATTAGCTTGTATATTTGTTGTACTAATAGCTTCTACAGTAACTTTGTAGTAACCATCTCTCATCCATACATAGAAATAATCACCCTGTTGCCATCCTTCACCACCATATAAAAGATCGAAAGTAGTTGTGTATCTAGCTTGATATGTTGTTGTTTGGGTTTCTCCAGAACCAGTTGTAAATGGAACTGATTGACCTACAGTTCTAATTCTAAAATAAAGATTCTTACCTCTATTTACTGAACTACCATTTGAAGCTTTTACATCAATTGTGTAAGTATGATTTCCAGATAAAGCTTCATCTGTAAGACTAGCTCCATCATCAATATCAAATATTCTAGTTCCTACGTTTGGTGCATATGCGTCTCTACCATCTCCAGCTGTGTCATCACATCTAGTATTATCAGTTATTCTATTTGCTCGACTGCGAAGTGAACCATCAGTATGGCAATAGTTATTACTTGACTTAACTAGATCAACACTAATTCTTGTAACTGTTGTAATAGTTGTGGTATTTAAGTTATCAAATAAATTAACCGCATACTGTCTTGCATAAGCTGTAGCTCTCAAATCTATAAACACTTCAGGAGGTCTAACAGGCTCAATAGTCGTAGACATTGATACTGTCTTAGTTCTGTTAGTTATAAAGGTGTAGTCATTAAGAGTTAAAGTCTGTATATCTTCGTCATCAGTATGAGTTAAATAGTTAACTAATGCAGTAGCAGTTCCAGAGTCGTAGGTAACTGTCATTGCTGCACCGTCACTACATCTCCACATATTTATATCGCCTGATCTAGAGATCTGACCTACATAACTTTCTGATTCATCACGATAATATGAAAACCATTTACCGTTAGCCTGTGAGTTTAAACCAGCAGTTCCATTATCACTAAGTGATCCAACCAGCTTCCCTCCTGGACGCTTTAGTAAACCATGTGTTACGTCAGGGATAACATTATTTGCGACACTAACCTGTCCAGGAATCTTGAGTTCATCTGGCTGTTGAGATAAACCACCAGTCAGTGTAGGTATTGTTTGAGTAACACTTGCCATTATCTTTGTAGTGCTCTGTAAGGTTGATAAGGTCTATATGATGTTTCATGCGGCCAGCCCATAAAGGAGTGATCACCTTGATTACATTCATATTCGAGAACATTTGCCCTAGCAGCTTGCTCCTGTACTTGTAAAAGTGCAGCCAATTCTCTATTGGCAACAAGCTGTGTAGCTGCACGAACAGCAGCTTTAGAAATTATGTATCTCTGAAATATTGGTGGTACGTCTTCAAATGGATAGAGAGAAACAACGTCTAGGTAAAGATCATCTTCAAATTGATCTGTGTGATTTACCTTGTCGTATAGTCTTCCATTTCTTTTTACTAAATCTCTAGACTTATCTATGTGTGCATCATGTATGTCATAACGTAGATAATTACTAGGGACTTCTATATATTTTGTTGTTGCATCTGGGGTAACAAGTATATGATCCTCAGTATTAAAATGCCATCCTTCACCTTGAACGTCCTTGTTTGCTTCTACTAATAAGTTATAAACAAAAGCTGTTTCAGGGTTGTTGTAATTAAGCGTAGTCAAGGGTGATTGACCTATGCTACCCAAGATTGAGTTAACTGCGGATAGTTCGGTATCGGGTTGTATTGTTGTGGTAGCCATAGATAAAAAAAAAGGGACCCGAAGGTCCCCGATAAATGTATAAATTAGAATGCAGAAGGAGCAGATGTTCCAACATATAGTTCAACAGCAGCAGCTGGGTTTAGGTAATCAGCAC
>Ga0163180_10001198_pt1 | contig 14770 bp, 8 predicted proteins | sample AtlANTMetagenome_2_FD_109647 | JGI IMG/M metagenome (GOLD analysis project Ga0163180, IMG submission 109647) | Marine eukaryotic phytoplankton communities from the Atlantic Ocean - Atlantic ANT 4 Metagenome | ecosystem: Environmental > Aquatic > Marine > Oceanic | place: North Atlantic Ocean...
AGATGCGGCCTGAGACGGTGCCCCCGTCGTCAGACCGTAGCTGGTTAATATGACTGTGGATTCTGCCGTTGTGTACGTATTTCAAGATGCCATCGATAAAGGAGCCGCTGGTCTTGTTGAGGTTCCGGGCTTTGACGATCCACTTGGCGAGGTCGTGCGGATGGTCTGACAGGAACGATTTGGTAAAGCTGGGTGCCCCTTTCTCTGTGCTGGGGTAGGAGATTTCTAGCTTGTCGAAAGCCTTGGCGATAGACTGTGCCGCCCAAATTTCTACGTCCATGCCTGCCAGTGACTTGATCTGCTTAATGGCTTCTTTTTCCTGCTTGATCAGGACTTGCTTGGTCCGTTCAGCGCGGTCCAAGTCCACTCGTATGCCGCGCATGGTCATCTCGACAAGGTGCGGGAGCAGGCTGATCTCTAGGTTCCACACGTCCCACAGGTCTTCGCGGTTGAGCAGGGTCTTGAAGTGGTTCCATAGCTCCAGCGTAATCTCTGCATCTGTCTCCGCGTAGGGGCCGACGTACATGGCGGGGAGCTTCCACATCTCGCCTTTGGGGTCCACGCCAAACTCCTTGGCGGCTTCTACCAATGTCTTCTCGGACTTGGTTTTGCCGAGGTAGTCGTAGCACAGGGCGTTCAAGCTATAGCTGAAGCGGTTTTCGTCGATCAGGCTGGCAGTAATCATGGTGTCAATAACGCGGCCTTTGACTTCAAAGCCTTCCGCTCGTAGCCACCCAAGGTCGTACTGGGCGTTGTGCATGATCTTGTCGGCGGGACACTCAAAGACCTTCTTGAGCCATTTGCTGACGATGCGCTTGTCTAGGTTGCCTCCCCCGGCGTGTCCGACGGGGATGTAGCACTTCCAGCCGCCTACGGCTATCGCATAGCCCACCACCTCGCCGTCTTTCGTTGGCCAGCCCGGTCCCTTCTGCTTCAGGTTGGGGTCGCGTGTTTCAACGTCTATGGCTATTTCGTCGGCGTCAAAGATATCCGGTAGCTCTACCGGGGGCACCCAATCGGATTTGGGCGGGAACATTGCCATCTGTAGTTTTGTCATGCCACTTTCCTCTCTCGCAAGATGGCTTTTTGGAAGTGGCCGCAGGTTCTGCACCACCACCCCACGCGTCTATTTTGTTCAGCGTTAATTATTTCTTCGGCGCTCTCAGGACACATAGAACATTTGATGTAAGTCATTTCAGTTACTTTCTTCACAGTGCGTAGGCCCTTAAATAGTCGTCCGGTTCAAGGATGTAGAGGTTTTTTAACGTGCGGGTGACCCCCACGTAAAAGACGCGGTGTAGGTCATCGCCGCCTTCTTCCATAGCGGCGGCAGTGAGGTCCGGCAGGATCACTACGTTCTCTGCTTCGCCCCCTTTTGTCCCGTGGATCGTGGACAGTCGGATACGGGGCTTTGCATTAAACTTCTCGCCACGTCGTAAGAGGGCCGTTATGTAGGCCCTGTCGGCATCTGGGATGCGGTCCATGGCCTCATGCCAGATCATTTCGTCAGTGGCCAGTAAACCGTAATGGTCTTGTAGTTGCTTGAGGTCGAACATGTCCTCATCGTCTGCGGCGATGTTTTTGTGTCCACGTTTTATTCGTGCACCATTTCCGGTCATATATCCGTAGATGGCTTGCACTGCACCAAAAGGGATCGCTTTGCCTTTACGTAGGGTTTCCCAGCCATTGATGGCCAGCGACATCTTTTCGGGGATAGAGCGTCTGCCCGCCTGTGTTTCAAACAAATAGCCGCCGTTTTTAAGCTCTTGCTGAATGTCGTAGAGCATATAACGGGCTTGAGCCATAATCAGCCAGCTACCTTCAGACATGTCTATTGTGCGGATGTCCGGCACACGCAATATCTGCCCCTGCTCTTTTTTGGGGCGGTAGACCTTTGGAAAACGATTTTGTATGCGAGAGGCAATCTTCTCTGCCAAAGCGTGGATAGCCGCAGGGACGCGGTAGCTTTGTTCTAAAACTTCTGCACCACCGGGCAGGTTAATGAAGTGATCTACGTCCGCACCGGCCCAGCGGTAGATAGCCTGATCGTCATCGCCCGCGACGTACATCCGCTCAGACTTTTCATCCAGCTTGTGGGCTATGTCCCACTGTAAGGGCGATAAGTCCTGCGCTTCATCCAGAAAGCATATCTTCAGCGGGGGCATCAGGTGGTCGGCCTCATTGGCAAACCGGATGATGAGGTCTGTGAAGTCCATTAGGCCAAAAGTGCTTTTGTAATTGGCGTAGGAGTCCGCTACATACTTCACTTCTGTCCATATGAAGTTGACGTTGGAGTGGTTGTACTCATGTTCCAGCGTGGTTTTCTTGGTCTTCGACAGATTAATTAGTTGCAAGATCGGGTGATCTGTAGCCTTAAACGACACATCCTCATTCTCACTGGCCGAACTACTCAGGGCAAAACCTATGGCCTGCGACAACTCTTTATAGTTCTGCGAACCCATTAACTCCGTCTCTTTCACGCTCATCAGCCGGTATGCGAGAGAATGGATGGTGCGAAAGTACGGCAGATCCTTGTCTGGGTCCAAGTCAAACCGCTTGGCGGCACGTTCTTTAGCCTCTGTAGCCGCCTTACGGGTAAACGCAAAGAAGCCCACCTGTGAGGGTGGGATACCTTTGTCAAGGGTCTGTTCCACCATGTTCAGCAACGTAGTGGTCTTCCCGGTGCCGGGAGGCCCGAATATCCGGAACATCAGAACGGGTCCGAGGTCCGTGGTTCAAAGCTTTTAGACTCTGGTCCTCCGGTAGGAGACTCTGGCAACGGTACGCGCCATACTCTAGTGGCTTTACCTTTAATTTTTAAAACTATAGCCTCGCCGTTGATGTCCCGTAGGCGCTGGGCCACTTTGTGTGTCTTAAACTCACTAAAGCGGTTTTTGCGTAGGAAGCCTTCAAAATCTTTGAGCCGGAAGTGGACGGCTTCGTTGTCTTCGTCCACCCACGGGCGGCGGAGCAGGATCTCCTCTTTGTCTTCGGCTTTCTGTGTAGAAGTGCAGAACTCATCCAGATACTCGTAGAACTGCCCATTGATACTGGCGTCCTCGCTCACCTCCATGATCGCACCGTCTGTCTCAGCCATTTCTTTCATAAGCTGATTGATGCGGCCTTCCCAGCCCCGGCGAGGCATGGTCTGAGGCATGAAGTTAAGTTGTTCAATGCAGGCTTTCTGGAAAATGGTCTGGTTTTGGAGCGCGTCCGTGTCCAGTTCCAGTGGTACACCGTTTACGTCTAGGAACCATACAGGCGGGATGGAGTTGTATTTGCGTAGGTTGGCTACGGCCATGTCGCTAACAGCCGCCCCAATACCAAATTTGCGGGTCTGGCATAGCTCTCGGTTGCAGTACGGCTGGATAGGTGGCTCACTGCACCGGTAGGCGTAGTCTTTCTTTTCTAGCTGTTTGACCACGATATTGACCTCATTCAGAGGCAAAGGCGGGTCGATGTAGGCCATATTGTGGTGCAGGATTTCGTCCTGCCACGTGTCTGGGTGCGCCTTCCGCAGGTACACGCCTACGCTAAAGAGTCCGTTGTTTCGGCCTCCTTCGCTGATTTTCTGGGAGCATAAGGTTTGTAGACAGGGCGGACCGTCCACAATCGCTGTTCCTTCGACGGTGGCCTGCGTGAGTGCTTGTATTTGCTCCGGGGTCTGGACGTGCGCGGCATGTAAGCCAAAGAACTCCTGCAATGTCGCGGCGGACCCATCGTCGTTAAAGGCGTAGCGCAACCCCTCTTCCGCATCAAAATACGGCATGTTGAGGAAGTTACCAATATCGCCCCGGTCTAGGAAAAGTTTGATTTGCTTCGGAAATATCTCGCTACCGCCGTACCCAAGCCCACTAGCTAGATGCTGAAGTGTGGACTGCATGGTTTTGGCAGGCACCCAATCGGTGCTGAAGATGAAGCAGTGTGCGCCCCCGCTCTTGGACCGACAGACTACCAGAGGTAGCTTGGCGTGGCGAATGCGCTCCACCAGCTTCGCATGGTCCAGTGGGTACTCATCGATGTCGATGCAACCCCAGAGGCACTTGTTGTCTTCATTAATCGGAATGATCCCGATCCCTGCCCCTTCTCCAGCCAGATGTTGCTGGAAATGCTCCGTGGTCCGTGGTTCGCGGATGACTCGCGCTTTACCTTGTGACTTTCCGTTGGAGCTTGTTTTGTCGATTTCAAACGTGCCGTAGGCCTGTTTGAGGCCATCAAATATGGCCGAGAAACGGTTTGCATCAGACATTTTTTATTCGCCAAATAAAGGGGGCCGAAGCCCCCAGTTTCCTAAAAAGGTGCGTCTTCTCCTGCACCGGCCCCATCATCGGTGTGCTTGACTTCCACATCACCGCGCAAAATGGATTCAGAAAACTCTTTGGCTTGCTTGTAATGTGCGCCATTGTCCACGACGCCCTCCAAGCTGATGTCCCAGCCGTGCCAGCTTCCCTTGCTGTTTTCTTCTGAGACGGTCTTCAGCACGTAGACGTGGCTGAAGCGTGGAGGTGTGAACGGGCCGTTTTTACCCACCAGTGTGCGCTGGGCAATGGTGCTGTTCCAACGACGACTCTTCTTCAACTGCGTAGATTTCATGGGGATCAGCGCCGTGGTTGTGGTGCCGTCCTCCTCCAGAATCACTACGAAATGCTGGTGGGTTTCCTCCAGATACGTGCCATTGCTCCCGACAACATAGTCTTTATTGTCGTTGGGGTCGCGGTCTACCTTTGGCAAGGTGTCCTCTGGCGTGAAGATATTTACAGGAGCGCCACTACCAGTGCCCCGAGGAGCCCACTCAATAAAGCGCCGCTGATAAGCGCAGGGTATGACACGAATACCTGTCTTCCCGCCATAGACCTGATTCGATACCGTATTGAGGATATCGCCTGCCTTCGCGTTTTCCAGATCATCCAGCACTGGGTCCTGACGGCTGAGAAGCTTGAGGAAAGGTAGCGCCAGATCGTCTTGGCCCAAGTTTTCAAGGCCGAGATTGGCGTCTTCTTCAAAGATGTCCGGGCTAAACGCCACGATGTCATTCTTGCCCCCTTTTTTTACTGCTTTTGATTCACTCATTACTTGCTCCTCGCAATCTTGGCCCGCTGGCCTGTGTACGCGCCGAAAAGGTCCATAGGAAAGGATTCCCCATTTTCCACCCGCTCTTTGACCCACGCTTTCAGCGTTTGCGCGTGAACCTCGGTTTTTTGCTCTGGGATGTAACCCATTTTTTCAGCCGCTTGTTTGAACTCCACGGCCTGTGAGTCTTCCCCTCGGGCAAAACTGCAGAAGACCGTGTTTTTTATAATGTCTCCAAAATCATTCTCTCGGAGCCATTCAAACGCTTCTTCACGGTCCGTCACTTTAATGTGGGCACCATAAGTCGCTTGTACGGTCACTTTGGAACCATCGTCGAGTTCGATGGCATTGAGGCCCAGTTCAGCCAACATAGCCGGTAGGTCCTCGTCGGTGAGCTTCAGGAGGTTACGTTTAGCCTCTTTCAGCTTGTCGTCAAGTTGTGCCACCAAATCTTCTTGATCACGGATTGCCCGTGCTATGTCGGCAACACTACTCAAGCCAGCGTTATCCATCTTTTCGATGGCGGAAGCCGTGACTTGATCCGCTTCCATATCTAAGAGCATCTCGCTCATTGCATCTCCTTTCGTGGTTAGGCCCTTTTTTGGAGGGCTGGACAGCCACCGTACCATCGCATACCATGGTGGTCAAGCATAAGAGGCATCACATGTATAGTTTCGCGACACAACCTTACGAACATCAGCGCACAGTCTTCGACGATTCATGGCAACGGCCTTACTTCGGTCTGTTCATGGAGATGGGCACAGGGAAGTCAAAGGTTGCTATCGACACGATGGGTGCGTTGTACGAGGCGAGGGAGATTAACACAGCTTTGGTGATTGCACCGAAGGGGGTGTTCGACAACTGGCTTAAAAAAGAAATACCCGCGCATTTGCCCGAGCGCATCCAGACAAAAATCGTCAAGTGGCAACCTAACTTCACCAAAAAGTTCCGTGAGGCGATACAAGAGATTGCTGATCCTGAGAAGCGTCAGCCGGGGTTCTTGCACATTCTGGTGATGAACACAGAAGCTTTCAGCACGGCCAAGGGTGCCACAGCGGCGGAGCGGTTTGTAAACCTCAACCCCAACTGCATCACCATCTTAGACGAAAGCACCACCATTAAGAACAAGGGTGCCCAGCGGACCAAGAACCTGATCAAGATAGGTCAGGCTTCAAAGTATCGACGCATTCTGACGGGTTCTCCTATTACGAAAAGCCCTATGGATTTGTTCAGCCAGTGTGCGTTTCTGGAGCAAGAGGCGTTGGGTTTCAACAGCTTCTATGGTTTTCAGGGCCGGTATGCGGTAGTTCAACGCAGGAACATGGGACCGCATAGTTTCAATGAGATTGTCGGATATCGTCGCTTAGATGAGCTTGGGGAGAAGCTGGACCGGTTCAGTAGCCGGGTGCTGAAAGAAGAGTGCCTTGACCTACCGGAAAAGGTGTACCTGCGCCGTGAGGTCAATCTGAGCAAAGAACAGGTGGTTTTGTATAAGCAGATGCAGGATCTGGCGCTGGCACGGCTGGAGAAAGGCGATTTGGCTACCACGGCCTCTGTCCTGACACAGATCATGCGGCTACAGCAAATCTGCTGTGGTCACCTGCAACCAGACGAAGGACCGCTACAAGCCATAAAAAACAATAGGTTACCGGAGCTTCTTGATGTAATTGAAGAAGTACAAGGTAAGGCAATCATTTGGGCTACGTGGACACATGACATCCACGCTATTGAAGAGGCGTTGGCCAAGCAATATGGTCCGGGGTCCGTGGCCAGTTATTTCGGAGAGACGGCGCAAGAAGACCGGCAGGACATCATTGAACGCTTCCAAGACCCGGATTCAGAGCTACGGTTCTTTGTAGGTCAGCCACGCACCGGGGGCTACGGCATTACGCTGACAGAAGCCAACACCGTTATCTACTTCAGCAACAGCTACGATCTGGAGATTCGCCTACAGTCCGAGGACCGCGCCCACCGTATTGGTCAGAAAGATACGGTGACCTACGTTGATTTGGTTAGTCCGGGGACCATAGACGAAAAGATCCTGTCCGCGTTGCGGGACAAGATCAATATTGCTGGTGATGTACTGGGCGAAAGCGCCAAAGATTGGCTGATTTAAGCAGGCCGCTGTCTCATCAGCATCTCTGACGCCAGCATACCTATTTCGTCCTGCGGTCCCAACACCTGTGCGGCCCGCTGTAATGACTGAGGGCTGACCTGTGCCGGTGCTGGTGGCGCAGGAGGCGCGGCTTGTGCTATGGGCCGCTGTGGTGCGGGAGCCGCCGCTTGCCTAACGGGTTGTTCTTCGACACCTAAAATATTGGCGATGTACCCCTGTGTTTCACGGGGCAGTGTTGAAGGGTCATCGTCATACGCGTCAGCCACACGAATCCCAGCGTTATAGGCAATCAACTGCCTAACGGGGTCGTCTTTATATCTTTGCGCCAACATGTCGAAATATGCTCGGCCAAATTTCTCGTTAAGCTCTTGATTCCCCAGTAGGCGTTCTGCTTCTTGAAGACTCTCTTTTCCTACACGGATGTCGTTTTGACGGGCCATGTCAAAAATGCTGGGAACACCGTATCCGGGGTCCATGGCAGTAGCAGGCATGACCTGAGAAATGCCAATTGCTCCAGCCCTAGAGCGTAATACGCGACCCTCAGAGTCAGTTTGTCGGTTACCCGACTCTTGTTGCAGTACACGATTCCAAAGAACGTCAGAAGCCGCCAAAGGAGGTTGAACTTCTGTTCTTGGTTCCGTTTCAGAAACGGGTTGCTCTGGCGGCTCTGGTTGAGGGACAACCTCTTCAAAAAGCTCATCAGTGTATTCTCGCAAAGCTGTCGGGGCGGGCCTTCTGGCCAGCGTGATGCCTTGACCACCAAACCAATCTTTTACCCTTCCGGCAATCTTTAGTTTTTCTCTCTCACTCTTGGGGCGCGCCAAGAAATCTGCCAGAAGTTTTGGATCTTTAATCAATTGCGACATCACGTCCATATTAAGGACGTTGGGCATATTAGAAAAAATATTGCGTAATGCTTGTGAGCCCGCACCCGCCGCAATTAGGGACTGACTTCCGCCGCCCAACATTTCAGAACCCATAGTGCCTAGCTTTGCACCCGTGATGCGAAGGAAAAGATCAAACACGGGGCCACTCTCTTCGGCTAATTGTTCTAACGTACCGCCCTTTGCCGCACGTTCATAGCGAAGCATTTGAGCAAGTAATTTCTGTGTTCTTTTCGCTTCGTCTGAGCTAATTAGATTAGAAGAAACCATCCAATCCATGACAGAAGACCCGGAGCTTTTGGGTATTGGTCCAAACAATTTTTCGTTCATTACTTCTGGACTAAACCGGCCAGAGTTCATTCCGGCGCTTTCCATTGCCCACTGTAATACAGATTGTTGCAACCCTTCTCGGGCACTTGCCCGCATGTTTTCCGGCGCTTGATTAGCTACTCGCGCCAAATTTCTAAGAGATTGCATGGGTTTTTTGTTACCGGAAGAAAGAGCTTGAGAGACAGCGTATACAGGGCTGTCTGCATTCTTGCCCATCAAATTTTGAAAGTTGATGGCATTTTTTATCTGCGCGGCTTTACGCTTGTTGTATTCCGCCGTGCGATTAAATAGCGTTTGCGCGGTATTGAGGTTACTTAAATCTTCTCGTAGTCCGGGGAATTGCCTAAGAAGATCATCGTTTTGTGTCATCCAGCGGTTAAGAGCCGCTTGATTGATTTTACCGCCTTCTTCTATGGGCGCTCCGGGAGTAAGCGCGGTGCTCCGTGCATTACGTATGATTGCTTCGTAGACCGTATCTAGGTCTTGCATCGTAGCCACAGCGGCATCGGTTGGTGGTCCGATAAAATCTTGACCCAAACCAAACCGTCCAATCTCTTGAACCTGTTGGAATCGCAACTGCACGGGGTCGGCGTTACCACGTAACAGTGTTTGCGCCAACAATTCGGGGGCTTGCTTTTGTCCGCCCTGCCGTGTGGTTTGTAATATGTCTCCGGCCAAGCCTCGCGTAAAGACATCGTTCAGAGAACGGCTGTAGGCCCGTGCGCCTTGGTACGCGGCAGAAAGGGAGTCGTCCGCGATGTTTTCAAGGTCTTGAAGCGCCGCAGTGGCAAAGTCACTTGCAATACGAGCTTCGTTATAAAGGCCGTCCGCACTTAATTTACGAGCTAAGTTGAGAGCGGTTGACCGCATCTCTACTAATTCTGTAGAAGTCAGCGTTCCCGGTTCAACGCCATCCAAAACTTGTTGCAATGACGGCGACAGCGCCTCACCTTCTTCGGCAACACCTAGCCCCAATTCATCTGTCTTACGTTGAATAAAACGCGTCAAAGGTTTCAACGCGCTTTCAATAGCGTCTGCGGCCTCTGGCGTAGTGGGCATGTTTTCTAGCCAAGACGTAAGAACTTGTGGCGACTCGCCGGGGGCTAAGTCAATGGTGTATTGAGGTATGTCAGACCATAGACGACGCTCTTCTCGCCGTGCCAAAGAAAGCTGTTGGTCTACGATGTCAAACAAGGCCTGAGATAGCTCTTGGTTAGATCGTTCCGTACCTACCCTTTCAAAGGCCGCTAGTAAATCTTCGGTTCTGCCAGATAACCGGTTGGCTAACGCGGATTTGTACAAATCCTCAAAAAGCTCTGCGCTCTCTTTGAGTGTTTCGCGCCCGGTCCCTGATCTAATTTGCAATAAAAGCGCGTTGCGTAAAGCCTCTACCGCTTGGTCAGTGGCCGCATCTCTTTGAGCGCCGACGCTTGGAACAATGCTATTAATGGCTTCTTCAATAGAAAGAAGAACAGGACTGCCTGTTTTTGCGCCTGCCGTTAATTCAACATCTAAAAGGTTGGGGTCGATTTCAGCAAGACGGCGAATGATTTCATCCAGATTTTCTTCCGGAGAAGCTTCTATTAGTTCACGGATTTTATCCGCACCTTCTAACATTCTTCGGTCTTGTCTTGATGCTAAAGCGCCTTCAACAACTTGTTTAAGCCCTTTTTCCCTAATCGTTTCAAAACCCTGCTTTATTGCGGGGCCGATTTGATCTATGTTTTTCACCAAAATCGCGGCAGGACCTAAAATCAGTGTGCCTGCGGCACCGCCGGGCACCGTAGCCGCTGTTTCTGCAAGGAGCCGTGGGCCGAGTTCACCGGGAAATTCAGTCTCGGCAAAGTACGCGCCACCCGTCATACCGGCTCCAGCACCAACTTCCGAGGCTCCGTACATGATGCCCGAAGTTGTTGATTTTTGTGCAGTCTGCGCCTGCTTTGACAACAACCTCTCAATGCCTGAAATAAAACGGACAGACCGCTCACGCCCTACTTTGGAAGCAAGTTCTTCTGCGGTTCTCGGGCCAACGAAGTTACGCACGTTGTTTAGATACGTGCTGGCTCCAAAATCCAAGTTCTTAGATAGCGCCCATGGGGTTGCTAAAAATCCAGCTACGGTAGCGGCGGTCTTACCTGCTTCTTCTGCCGGAGTTGTTCCCGGTGTAATCAGTTCTTCTTCGCCCGTAATTGTCTGTTGAATAGCACGAATTCCTTCTTGACCGATTACAGCGCCAAGAAGTGTTGTAGCGGTAGGGATTAAAAACTTTGCGGCAATGGCGGGAGGCCCGACAGGAGGAATCCCCGCTTGCATGGCCATACCTGCTTTAGCGCCCCCGTATGCGCCTGCAAAGCTACCCGCTTGAGGCGCAATCTCTCCCTTAAAACCTTTCCAGAAGTCCCCTCGACGCATGGGTTGTCCGTCAGGATTTACGAGAAAAGCCTCCATGATCCCGGCGTCATCCAGACGACGTTGCTCTGGAGGGATATCTTTCAGACCTTCAAGCGTGTCAAAGAAAGGTGCCGTGCCCTGACGCAGTCCCTGATAGCTGATTAGTTCAGGATACTCTTCTGACAAAATCGTCGAAATTTCCTGTGCCATAGCCCCAGAAGGAGAATCTACTCCCGATTCCGTCAACTGAGTAAAAAAGCCGTCTAGCTCATCTTTACTTAGTGTGATCGGTTGTATGCTGACAGGTTCAGCCATTTATCGATTTCTCTTCAACGCGTCTTGAATGCCGCCCACTACAGAACTTTGCTGTTCCGTTGATCCGTAGGTCATTGGAACGGTTGCCAATATGTCTAGCAAACGCTCTAGTTCGCGGTTGTTTGCTTCAATGTCCGGAATCATATCCGAAGAAGCACCGCCGCCGGGAGCAATCATTTGCAGGTTTTTAAGGAGTTGTGATGACGCCAGCCGCTTCATTTCGATCAATTGGTTTGCCTGACTTTGCGGGTTGACCCAGAATCGATCTGGATCAGGGAACAATGCCTGCACGTTCTCCATTTCTGCAACAGGGAACCGTGGGTTAACCACCAAAGCCGAGCGACCTAGCACCGTAATGCCGCGCAAAAACTGTCTATTTCCCATGGTGTTTTGGAAAGCATCCGTTCCCGTAAGACCTCCATAAGTATTATCTAAGAATGCGGTGAATGCCGCCCACGGACCTGTACCCGCTTTAGCCGCCTCAATTGGATTACGCGCGTCAGGTATCACCGTATTGTCCAAAACGGACTGCAAGGCCTGCCCTTCTTCTTCCGTCAGTGCGGCTTTGATTGGGTTACCGTCTTCATCACGCGTACCGCCGGTGACGGAAGCCGCTATAACTTGATCACCAGATCCAAACCGCTCTTGAATCGTCTTTAAAGCTTGTTGACGACGGGCCTCTGTTTGAATGATGTCCCATGCGTTTTCTTCGCCTAACGGTATAGCGTCCGTGGGAAGCGGTTTTTGGTTTCCGTCACTGTCTTTGTAGAATCCGTCACGGAAGCTCAACCGTTGTTGACCGTTTACCATAAATACTTTTGCGCCGCCGGTGTTTTCTGAAGACAATGTATTGACGCTGTAAACATTTCCTTCCGGGCTTGCCGCATTGGCGGCGTTAATCTGATCCAACTGTCCTTTGCCCGTGGGCCGTGACACGTCAATGTATAGGGTTTTTCCAGTGGCATTATCTGTCACGACACGCAGGTCAGGCTTTGCCGTACCGAGTCTTAGAGCGGCCTCTTGTGTTGCCAGATCTAAGTCTTGTGCATACTTTTGTTGTGCCCCAGCTTGGCCAATACCTGCCTGAAGCGCACCTAAGCGCAGTTGCTGGTCTTGTGCACGAATAGCGTCTTTACGATCCTGTGCTTGTGCCCCGAGGGCCGCGATCTCTGCCGCAGTAGGCTCAAACGCCGAACCTATTTGAGAGGCTAGAGAGCCTCCGGATTTGGGGTCACCCGCCGCTAGACGTAAGCCGCCGCGCGCTAACGACAGCATTGCCTGCGCTTTGTCCATTTTTTCGCGTTCTACGGCTTGCGCGGCACGAGCGTCGGCGTCAACAATGCTTTCAAACAAAGGCATTAGAGACTCGTATTGAGTTTTTACTTCACTGCCAAAATCAAAAGTTAGGGGTGAAAAGCCCCCGGCGGTGGAAGTAGGAAGACTTCCATCCTGAAGATAAGCTACCTCACCGCCTTGTCTAAAATTTTGTGGAGCAGGGGCCTCCGGTGCCCCTGCCATCATCAAGCTTCCTACGCCCTGACCCATGTCAGTTGGTTGGCCGCCTTCAGTCATCATGTCAACTTCGCCGGTAATTTGTTGCATCAGGTTGCCAATCCCACTGTTCATGGCCCCCTCTTCAGTCATCATGATGACCGGCTGAACCATGGCCAGAACAGACTCTGGCGTTTGGTCCGCGTCCCCCTGTCCGACATAATCGGCCAGTTCATTACGGCGAGCGTCCAGCGGCATTTCGTTGCCCCGAAGAGCATTAATTAAGTCTTCTGTAGACTGAGCGCCGTCAATTCCCGCCATCATTTTCTGCGCGTATTCAGCCCCAAGCTCTTCGCCTGCGGTTCGCGCCTCCATTTCAGTTCTCTCCAACACGCCTGCCTGACGGGCCATCTCAGGGTCCATCTGCGGTTGTGGAGGAGCCATGGGCGGTGGTGCGGGGGCCATGTCCTGTGGCATGGGTTGCGCGGGGCCGCCCATTTGCCGAAATAACGGTCTACTTAGTACGCTCATTAAAACATTCCCATTGCTTTGGCACCGCCTGCGGCGCTAAGTCCTGCAATACCCAAACCTGCGATCTGCTGGAAGGTGGACGGGTCTTGCGTTTGGCTGATCTGTGTTACCTGCTGTGAAGAAGGTGTGCCTTTGTAAATGTCACTAAGGAACGAATACTGTTGATAAGGCGCTTGATACAGTTGTACGTTGCTTTGACGCTGGGCATCCAGAATAGCTTGCTGAAGTGCCTGATCACGTGCACCCAACGCCTCAATCGTCTTAACATCACCAAGGTTAAGCGCCTGCTGTAGCTGACCCATACCCGCTTGTTGTAGACCCATCTGGCTAAGTTGAGTGCCAAGTTGACCACCCGCCTGCGCCAAAGAGCCAAGGCCCTGACCCATTTGACCACTGGCCTGTGCCATGTCCATTAACTGCGCTACGTCTGCCTGACCAAGCTGACCATATTGCAAGCCCAAGTTACCGAGGCCCGTAGCGGCTGATAAAGCAGTGCCTGCCGCCTGCTGGCCAAGGCCGCCGTAAAGTTGAGCGGCATTTTGGCGTCGTCGCTGTGAATCTTCAAAAGCTTGCTGGGCCTGTTGACTAGCCTGTCCGTAACCCGCCATGCGAAGTTGAGCGGCGGTACGTGCTTTCTGCTCCGCCAGATTACGATTCATTTCTTGCTCTGCTACAGCCTGCCGAGAGCCGCCAAAGGCTCCCGACGCGGCGGCCTGTGCGCCAAGCTGTTGCCGTTGCATTTGACTGCCCCGATCAACATCTCGCATAGCCTGCTGAACCACCGCATCTTCATACGGGTTCATGTATAGACCCGTCATGAAGGGGTCATATTGCCGTCCGGTGCCGCCTAAAGCCTGAAATCCCGATTGTGCCGCTTCACGGGACATGCCTGCGGCTCGGCCCAAATCACCCCTAGCCGCCTCTTGATACGCGTAGGGCCGCGCTCGTTGTGCGGCGGCCAATTCTGAGGCACCGGCCAAAGCTCTTTGACCCTCACGTGCCGCACCAAATGCTTCTTGTAGACCGCCAAAGCCATATTGCTCGCCATAAGCTTCACCACGGCGCATGGCATTCAAGCCCGCTTGCATATAGGGCTGATAAGAACCAATTCCGCTACGTGCCAGCTCGGAAGCTTCTTGCTGAAGCCGCGTTAACCCCGCCACCTGATAGGCCGGGGGCAGAACTGGTGGCGGCGGCATGTCGTATAAATTGTTTGCAACAAATTCTGAAACATTTTTTAAAAGACCGAGGCGGTACGCTTCAATTTCAGGGTTTTCCTGAATTTGCTGAATTGTTGTTTCAGTAGCCACGTTAGACGCCTCTCTCAAAGGTTCGCATCATGTCGTACATTTTACGCATTCCAGCTTGTCTACTACCGTTACCGGCACCTCGGACAGCTTTGGCGGTCATGACAAACTCGCCGTCAGACAGCATAGCTGGGATATCGTCAGAAGTTTCTGTGCCGGGGCCATATATTGGTCCATTTTTGCGGGGGAAAGATTGAATGTCTCCGCCTTTTGCCGCGGCAAGGGGCTTATAACCTGATCCGGGTTGGGACAGGCCATACTTTTCAGGGTACATTCGTAGTAAATCCGATCCGGTCAAGCCACCATACATGCCTTCTATTGACTCCATTTCAGGC
>Ga0163180_10001200_pt1 | contig 14749 bp, 9 predicted proteins | sample AtlANTMetagenome_2_FD_109647 | JGI IMG/M metagenome (GOLD analysis project Ga0163180, IMG submission 109647) | Marine eukaryotic phytoplankton communities from the Atlantic Ocean - Atlantic ANT 4 Metagenome | ecosystem: Environmental > Aquatic > Marine > Oceanic | place: North Atlantic Ocean...
ACCGACCGCTGGACTGCTCTTGACACTGCCACCCCTACCCGACGCCCGGGCGCGGGCCGAGCCCGACTGCGGAAGTCGAATTCCACAATGTGCGTTTCTGCCAAGCAAGTGCCGCCGAGGCCACATCATGAACGGATGCGCATGGCTTGGGCCCGCCACCTCACCAGGAAAAGTATCGAGACATCAACCGCAATAAAGAAGTTCCCCAACCCAAGTGACATGTCGCCGCCACGAGCGTTTCACACATCGGATGAAAGAGCACACCAGACCCCAATTCCCGTCGAACATGTGCGCATAAATATGGCCGAGGAAAGGAGTGGAGCAAGGGCTGGCCGCGCACGCTGTGGAGGCCTTAGCGCGCCCACTTGGTTGCACACCCGCGAGCGTGTCGGTATAGCGCAGGTTCTGAGGTGACCGATGGCGGTAATGGAGAACATTCGCCTGGGCGCGAACAACCCCTGGATGAAGGCGCTTTTCGCCGTCATCGTTTTGGTGTTCGTGTTCTGGGGAATTGGCGCAAATGGCCCAACCAACCAGGAGATTGCTTTCGTCAATGGCGAGCGCATCACCGACACCCAATACCAACGGCTCATGCGCGTACGCGCCCGTGACCTCGATGGTGGTGGAACGGATGAAGAACAAAAGCGGATGGCACAGCAGGTCGTTCAAGAGCTGATTCAGACAAAAGTTCTCCTACAGGAAGCTCGCTCTGCGCAGATCACGGTCAGCTCCGAAGAGATCGCACGATTCGTTCTTCAGTACGACGCCTTCAAGGACTCCGACGGCAACTTCTCCCAGAAGCTCTACAAGAGAAATCTCAAGCGCATGGGACTGACGCAAGGAAAGTTTGAGGATCAGATTCGAGACGATTTGGCTATCCGAAAGCTCTTCGCTGCCGTCGCCAATGGCATCAAGATCTCCGACGGCCAGGTCCGCCGCCAGTACCTCCAGGAGTCCACAAAGGTCTCCCTCAAGGTTCTGCGGATCCCCGACGCCAGCCTGCTGGATGATGTCGAGGTGGACGACGATGCGCTCGACGCATTCGTCAGCGCCAACGAAGCCGACATCCGCAGCCGCTATGAGGCCGACTACCGCCGCCTCTACCGGAAGCCGCGGCGTGCCACGATCTCCCAAATCCTCCTGCGCACCGACCTAGAAGGCGAGCGCGAGGACCCCAGAGGCCGCCTGCAGAAGGTTCTAAAGAAGGCCCGCGACGGAGAGGACTTTGCCAAGCTCGCACGGATCCACAGCGAAGACATCAACGCTCGCCATGGTGGCGTGATGGGCACGGTTGCGGAAGAACAGCTGGAGAAGACCGTCGCCGAGGCAGTCTTCGCAACCGAGACCGGCGGAATCACCGATGTGCTCCCAGTGAAGAATGGACTGCTGATCGTGAAGGTCGACGCAGTCTTCCCATCTGAAGAGACCGCCTTCGACGATGTCAAGACGGCGATCGGGCGCACGCTCACGCAAGAGCGCAGCGTCGGCCCGGTTGCAGCAGCCTACGCATCAGAGGTCCTCGCCGACTGGAAGACCACCGGCGCGCCGTCCGCTGAGAAGCTCCTGGCGCAGAAATTGACCGCGCAAGACACTGGCGAGTTCGCGATCGGACGCCCAGCCTTCCCCGGCCTATCGGACAGCCCCGTTCTGATGAACAAGCTGGCCAGCACGACCGGCGTGGGACTCATCGACACCGTCTTTGCCGTTCCTGGCGGCCGGATGATCGTCGAGGTCACAAGCTTCGAACGTCCCGATGAAGAGACGATGAAGTCCGAGGAAGGACTCATTCGAAAGCGGCTTGAGTTCTCAGCGCAGCGCCAGTTCGTCCAAGTATGGACGGAGGATCTGGTCGCCCGTGCGGATATCGACCAGCGCTGGCGTCCATGAGTCAGCAGTTCCGCTCCATCTGATCTAAGATGAGAACTGGGATGCCGGTGAGGGCATGCCGGGGAGTGGGGATGCGAACAGTGGGCTTGGCCCTGTGGGCGCTTGTAGGCTGCACGAGCAAGGACGAGGTTCGTCCGGTGGCAGATGCAGGCCCCGATCAGTTGATCGTTGCAGGCACATCCGCAGCACTCGATGGAAGCGAGTCGCGAGATCAGTCGGGCGAGATTGCGACCTTTGCTTGGTCGCTGATATCGATGCCAGAGGGCAGCGTCGCCGGGCTTCTGGATGCCGAGGGCTCCAATCCGGCGCTCGCTACCGATCTGCCTGGCAACTATGTGGTGTCACTCGTGGTGACAGACAACGACGGCAACGAATCGGCCCCCGACGTGGTCGAAGTCGTGGCATCCACCCTGAGCGCCAGCCGCCCAGAGGCCCACATTGAGGCCCAAGGAGACCTCGGAATCGATCTCCCCCTCATGCTGGATGGCTCCGCCTCCACAGCGCCCGAAGGCCGAGACATCACCGCGTGGGACTACACCTTGGTGCAGGCACCCAAGGGCGCATCCGCGGGGATCGTCTTGGGGGACAAGCCGTGGCAAGCCTCGCTCACTCCCGATGCAGAAGGCACCTGGATCATTGGGCTTACCGTCGCAGATGACGAGGCCGACTCTCGCCAGGCGACTGTCGCATTGCCGGTTTCAGCATTTCCTGACCTTGCACCGATTGCACGCTGTGGCGCCGATCTGTCGGTCGCAACCGGCTCACTGGTTGAGCTGGATGGCACCGACTCCTTTGATCCCGAGGGTTCTGAGCTGACCTACAGCTGGAGCCTGGAAGCTCCAGCACGCTCAGAGACCGCCCTCTCTCGAGAGGACACGGCCACCCCCCGATTTATCGCCGACGTGAAGGGGGACTACACCGCCAGCCTGGTGGTCAGCGATGGCGCGATCAGCTCCGAGGCCTGCACTGCCACCATTGCTGCCAGCAAGAACCCAAGCAACCAAGTCCCCATCGCATTTGCAGGTGGGTCACAGTCCATCGCCCTGGCAGGCAGCACAGTCACCTTGGACGGCACCGACTCCTTCGATCCAGACGACGATCCGATCACCTTTCGCTGGACGATCCTCAGCGCACCCGTGGGCAGCAGTCTCACCGAATCCGACATCACCAGCGCGGATCAGTCGGTGGCCGAATTTGTCCCCGACGCCGGAGGCACATTCATCATCGGGCTCGAGGTCTGTGATGACGCACCCCTGTGCGCAGAGGACACTGCCGAGATCTCCGTCGGTAACCCCGGAGGCAATCAGCCTCCGGTCGCCGATGCGGGTGAGGACACCGCCACCGAGGTCGGACTCTCGGCAACAGTCGATGGCAGCAGCTCCTACGATCCGGATGGAGATCCCCTCACCTACAGCTGGACGATCGACACCCAACCAGCCGGCTCGACCGCAATCATTGAGGACCCCAATCAGAGCACATCCTCCATACAGCCAGACGTCGATGGCCTCTATGTGCTCCGGCTAACCGTCGATGATGGACTGGCCACAGACTCCGATCTCGTGCAAGTCGAGGTCGTGCCCGAGGGCACAAACCTACCGCCGGTGTGCAATGAACTCGACGACATCGATGTGGCGCTTGGAGATGTTGTCCTCCTAGATGGATCGGACACGACAGACCCCAATGGCGATGAGCTGAGCTTCCTGTGGACGATCCTCTCCTCTCCAGGCGGCTCCTCCATTGGCATCGACGATCCGACCGCGGAGATCACAGCACTGAGGCCCGATCTACCGGGCGAATACCGGGTGCAGTTCCAGGCGATGGATGGCACAGAGAATTGCTTCTTTCAATTCCTCGTGAACGTGGAAGACACCTCTCCCAACAACCCGCCAGACTGCGATGCGGGGGGCGACCTCACTGTGGCAGTCGGTGAACCCGTCGAGCTGGACGGAACCGGGTCCTCCGATCCGGATGGCGATCCCCTCACCTACAGCTGGGTCCTAGTGGACGCACCCGGCGGCATCACCTCCAGCATCACGGACTCGACATCTGCAGTCGCAACACTCATCCCCGAAGCGCCGGGGCTGTACACCGTGGAGCTGACCGTGAGCGACGGTGAGGACAGCTGTGCCACAGGCATCGTGATCTCTGCGGAGGTAGTCGTCGAGAACGATCCGCCCCTGTGCCGCCTGTCTGCTGACTCGATTGTTGAAGTCGGCCAAGAGGCCTCCATGGACGCCTCTGCGTCCAGCGATCCGGATGGAGACACCCTGAGTTACTCCTGGGCGCTCATCTCCAGCCCGGAGGGGGCCAGCAGCAGCTTTTCGGATGCAGCAGGCATCGCCACCACCTGGTCCGCAGATACACCCGGCGCCTACCAAATCCAGCTGGAGGTCAGCGACGGCATCGACTCGTGTTCGGAAGTCTTCGAGATCGATGTCACGGAGACCAGCAACAACCCGCCAGAGTGCGATGCAGGCTCCGACCTCACCGCCGAGCTGGGAGAAGAGGTGGAGCTCGACGCCAGCGCGACTACCGATCCCGATGGCGACTCAATGACCTTCCAGTGGCGCATCTTCGAGCGCCCAGAGGGCTCTACCGCCACCCTCTCCGACCTCACCTTGAAGGTCGCCCGCTTCACGGCGGATGTGGCAGGCGACTACATCATCCGCTTCAACGCAGATGACGGCACCGATACCTGCCAAGACGAGATGGTCCTCACCGTCACCGACGCCAGCACCAATACTCCACCATCCGCAGATGCGGGCGCCCCGATATCGCTATGCACCGCAGACACAGTGAGCCTGGACGGCTCTGGGTCGAGCGATGCAGATGGCGATGGCCTGACGTATTCCTGGTCGCTGATCAGCGTGCCATCCGGGTCCTCTCTGACCGACGCCGACATCGGCAGCGCCTCGTCCGCTCTGGCGAGCTTTACACCGGATGCCACGGGGACCTACGTAGCCGAGCTGACCGTCGACGACGGAATCGCCAGCGACACCGACTCGGTGACCGTCAGTATCGACGGCGATGACTCGGTGCTGATGCTCCACCTCGACGAGACCAGCGGCTCAAGCGCAGCGGATGGTAGCCCCTCCGGTCTCGACGGCACCCTCACTGGCGGCACATGGTCCGGCGGCCGATTCTTTGGCGCCCTCGGGTTTGACGGCTCCACCTGGGTCACCGTGCCGGACGATGACAGGCTGGACATCACAGACGACTTCACCATCGACTGGTGGATGCGCACCGATGACATCGACAGCACCTGGCAGGCCGTCCTCACCAAGGGCACCAGCTACAACTACAGCATCTGGACGTACCAAGACGAGGTGTACTTCTACGGCGTGACCACGTCGCTTGGCTACGTCAATGCAGGCGGCGCCGCATCGATTGGAGATGGGGCATGGCATCACTATGCTGTGACCGTGTCTGACGGGGTCATCACCGTCTACGAAGACGGCGTCGTTCTCGACAGCGCCGCGTACTCCGGAACATTGCGAACAACCGCGGAAGATCTGCATCTGGGCCGCCCCAACTACTCCACAGCCATCTACATGTTCGAAGGCGCCTTGGACGAGGTCGTGATCCGCGACCGGACGCTGAGCGAAGAGGAGATTGTCGCACTTTGGGATGCCGACACTCAGGTGTGCACCGACGAAGAGGACACCTCCGCACCGACGGTCTCGATCACCAGCCCGGGAGGCAGTGCGGACATCGGCTTCGTTCGCGTCGAAGGCACCGCAAGCGATGCCTCAGCGATCGTGGAGATCACCGTCGATGGCGCCCAAGCTGCAGCGACCAGTGAGAACTACAGTACCTGGGTGGCCTACGTGCCCCTCGCGGAAGGAAGCAGCACACTGGTTGTCCAGGCAGAGGATGTAGCGGGCAATATCAACAGCAGCGCCGACTCCATCTCGGTATCCTACGAGGACACCTGCGGAGACGACACCACCATCTTGCTCGCATTCGATGAAGAGTCAGGCGGGACTGCAGTGGACTGGTCCGAGGGCGGTCACGACGCATCCGAGAGCGGCACAGGACGTGTCATCGGACAGTTCGGGAATGCCTTGTCACTCGATGGAACCGGCTCCGCAGAGATCGCGCACGATGGCGCCTTGAGTCTCTCCGATGCGTTCTCGATTGAGACCTGGTACAGGCAGGACACCGCCTCGGCAACCGCCGAGACCATCATCCACAAGGGTGCTCCGGCCAACTACGGACTGGGCACCTGGGGCGGCTTCCTGCTGTTTGGCTTCACAGACACCACCGGAACCGACGTCAACATCTACTCCAGCGCCAGCTATGCCGATGGCAGCTGGCACCACATCGTCGGAGTCTACGACGGCACCGATCTCTCGCTGTACGTCGATGGCAGCCTTGTCGCGACATCCAGCACCGGTGGAGCTGTGCCCGCGACCAACACCTCCCCCATCCACATCGGCGCCTACTTGGGCGCCTCGCTGAACTTCACGGGAGAGTTGGACCAGCTCCGCCTGTTTGATGGCGCACTGAGCACATCCGAGGTGGTGGACCTCTTCGACGATGGAGAGGCCTGCCCGCTTGGCGACAACCTCAGCTCCGGGGCCACCGCGACGGCAAGCACGACGCTGAATCCGCTGTTCACCGCATCCAATACCGTGGATGGGAGCACCCAAGAGGCAAGCGAATTCGACTACACCATGTGGCTGACCCAAGATGGAGAGCCGGGGTGGATGGAGCTGGACTTCGGTGAGGTGGTTGGCGTACTTGGGGTTCGTTGGGCCAACACCCACAACCGCACCTTCTTCAATCGATCGACCGCAGACTACCGAATCATCGCCTCGAGAAGTCGCGCATTTGAGAGCGAAGGTGTGGAGATTGACAGCGGTACGGGCACCCTGGAGACAGACCTTGTCTTCCACACTGCCACCCCCACTGCACCGGTTGCGGCTCGGTACTTGCGCATCTACGTCGATAGCTTCGACGGCCTAGGCGGTGGCATCAACGAACTCGAAGTCTACGGGCTGGAGTGACCATGATGATTCTCTTTCTACAGATCATGGTCTCGACCGCGCTCGCTGTCGACGTGCCACCCAGAGAGCGAACCACCCCGACCTCAGTCCGCGGACGAGATGGCGAGCACGCCTACCACACGCTCACACCCAACCAGAGCCTGAGCTTCACAACCCCAGGCCCAGGCAAGTGGGGCCTCGAGGCTCGCCAGCGGGTGGCAGGTGCAGCACAGCGGGCCGCCGGCTCCATCGAGGTGCTCGGAAATGGCACCCACAAGATCATGACCATCAAGCTCAAGGCAAACGCCGACAGAAGAGCATCCATCGATGACACACTGGGTGGGAGTCCCACGACAGCGGAGCGCGCGTGGATCACCGTCCCCAGCGGCGGCGAATTCATCACCCTGCGCTCCCCTCCGGGCAGTCGAGACATCCTCGTTCGCCTGTACACCAACGAGCCCGCACCCGCCCCCTCGTTCGCGGCCGCACCCGCCGCGGCACTCCCAGCCGATGATCTCGACGAGGACCCGCCCGAGGATGGCGTCATCTCCAGCAATGTCCGCACCAACGATACGCTTGATGATGCGCCTCCGGAGAAGCCCCAGCGCAGAAACACAAAGAAGTCGGATGTGGAGTTCGGTGGCTCGATGGGCCTTGGGATTCCAGCACGCGGCACCAAGGCTGTGGGCTACATCGGCCTCGAGGCCCGCTACCCCGTCTATGGAGAGCTCATCAGCATTGGCGGCTCAACAGGCTGGTATCGAATCGGTGTGAAGGACGATCTCGAGGTGGCGGACCCGTACATGGGCCACACCACCATCCAAGCGGACTGGCGAACGGATGTGTTTCCGCTCATCACACGAGGACTCTTCCACGTGCCATACAAGCTGGGTCCCGCCGAGCCCCTGGCAGGCATCGGCTTGGCCATGTTCATCGCCAAGCGCGTAGACGGCACTCAGAAGACCACCCGCTTTGGTGTAGGCCCGGAGATTCTCGCAGGCACAGACTTCGATCTGAAGCACCTGGGAAGACTCGGTACCCACCTGACCTGGACCGAGGCGCGCATGCGCTTGGGAAACACCGGCCCAGATGGGGCTGAAGTCAAAGAAACCATCGCGCACACCCGCCTGAACCTCACCTGGATGACACGTTTCTGATGTCTGGAGTTGTCATGCTTCGCCTCATTTTTCTGGCTGCAATCACCCTGACTGGCTGCAAAGAACCTGTCGTCGTCAAGGGCTACCTGACCCTGGTGAACATCTCCCCGGCTTCCGGCGCCTCCGGAGTCAGCGTGGATGCAGCCGTCGTCGCGACATTCTCCGAGGATCTCGACCCATCCACCGTCGACTCGCAGACGGCATACCTGGAGGATGCAAGCCAGCTGCCCGTGGTCGCTACCGTCGTCTACGACGATGCCAGTCGCTCCGTCATGCTCACACCAGAGTCCTCACTCGCAGAAGGCACGGAATACAGGGTGACCTTCACCCGAGACATCGCTGGCAAGCAGAGCGGTCCGCTCGGTGCAGTAATCGCCACCACCTTCTCTACCGGCGGCGGAACCCTGCAGAACGAGCTGCCCATCGCGGCCGCAGGCGAGGACCAAGAGAGCAGCGTGGGCAGTCGAGTCCAGCTCGATGGACGCGAGAGCACCGATCCGGAAGGCGCATCCCTGAGCTACGCATGGAGAATGGTGTCGATGCCCACCGGCTCCATCACCGCCCTGTTGCGGGAAGACGCCATCAAGACAGCCTTCATTCCCGACCTCCCCGGAGAGTACATGGTTGGGCTGACGGTCAATGATGGCATCGAAGACTCATCGGAGGACTTCGTTGCCATCGAGGTATCCAGCGCCATCCCAACCGACGATACCGGGATGACCGACGACACGGGAAGCCCCGAGCCGGGCCCTGACACCGGCAGCCCGGCGCCCGACACCGGCGATGCCGGGGGCTCCGAAGACTAAGCGCGCACCACCACGACGCAGCCCACGATGCCCCCACTGCCCCAGACCTGTGGAAAAGTGCATCTGGGGATTCCTCTTGACATGTCAACTACTTATCTAAAGCCAGGCCCGAGATAGTAGGCCCAAGGCCCCAAAAACTTTACCTTTTTCCTGATCACGTGATACAAAAGACGTGTAGCCACTGTTGCCCCGGCATTGGGCCGAGTCAGCAGGCTCCTGAGCACTCTGCTCTCGAGCGAGTGGCCAGGATTGAAAAGGTTTGACAGGTCGTATTGAACGCTGAGTAGAAGCTGCTGTGGATTGGATTTCCTGGTGTGCTGAAGCCGTATACATCCCACGACGCTCCGGGCGTGGTGCTTTGTGGGAATCGCTCTTGCTGAACGCCCGCGATACGACCTGTCCACCTTCTCATTCCGCGCTGGAGCCCCAGTGCTGACGAAGACGCAACCCACCCCGCTCCCTCTTCCCGACCCTTCGCTGGAGATCGTGAAGGCTGTCGGGCGGGCAGCACTGGCTGCGGCGTGGGCCGCGAACAGCCCAGGGGTCCGAGAGGTGTTTCTCTCCCCGGCCAGCCAGCGTCAGCTGCAGCGAACATGGGTCCACACCGAGGACGGCTGGGAGATCCCGCTGTGGCGGAGGGCCCCGCGGGCCTCGGCAGACGGTGCCCCAGTGCTCCTGGCAACCGGACCTGGACTGAGACCGGGTGCACTCGACCTTCGGCCCGACAGGTCCCTTGTCGAGGCGCTGCACCGAGCCGGTTTTGATGTCTACCTCTTTAGTCACAGAGGCGATCGCGACGCCAGGCCACCGACCCGCCCCCAGCCCTTCGACTTTGATGACGTGGTCGCCCACGATCTTCAGGCCACCATCAACGCGATCCAGAAGCGGACAAATACGCAACGAGTGCTCTTCGCGGGCCATGGCCTGGGGGGACTACTGTTTGTCGCACACCTCGCGCGAGGCGGCCGCTCGGACCTGGCCAGCGGGGTGACGCTGGGTAGCCCTGTTCGGTTTGACAAGGACGTGAGCCACGCCAGGAGTGTCCACCGCGTGGCCCGCCTGCTTCCATCCCAGTGGCATGTTCCGCACCGCGCAATCCAGCGTTGGCTGCTGGCAACCGGGCACGACTCAGCGCTGCACAATGTGGCACAGCAAGTGGAAGGCCCCACGCTGCGAAGGATTGCACTGGACGAGTCGGCAGACCTCAGCGGTGGCCTGATACGTCAGATCGCAATGTGGCACAAGGCTGGTCACCTGTGCGACCGAGACAACCGGTTTGATGACCTCGCCGCACTCGAGGGCCAGTCCTTTCCGCTGCTGACCATCGCAGGCGACGCTGATCCCATCTGCACTCCCGAGGCAACCTCACCACTGACAGAGGCGCTCAAGGGCAGCAGCAGCCGCGTGCTGACTGGTGGCTGGTCCCACCTGGACACCATCGCCGGCCCCAATGCGGCCAGAGAGGTCTTTCCGCAGGTCGTCTCATGGTTGAGTGCGTCCCGCCGCCTTTGTTGGAAGCGGGATATGTAGAGCCCCATAAGGGGACCGCAGTGGCAAAGAAGCGCAAGAACCTCATCATCTGGCTGATAGCCTTCTCGATACTGATCCTGGTGGCAACTGGGGCCGGGCTGTTCATGTTGCTCGACGGTGGCCCGAGCATCGGCGACTCAAAGGCCCGATGGCTGCACGTGCGGATCACCCCGATGATCGCAGAAGCCCCTGGCAGCGAAGGACTGATCCTTGATCCGGCCGAGATGCCTCCACTCACAACAGAGATCTCAAAGGCCATCACGACCGCAGCGACAGATGACTCGATCGAGGGACTCCTGCTCGAGGTTGAGGGCGTGGGCATGGGCTGGGGCCAGGTTCAGGAAATTCGAGATGCGATCTTGCACTTCCGAGAGGGAGGCAAGCCATCGGTCGCCTGGGCAGAGCAATACGGCAACAAGGAATACTTCCTCGCCAGTGCGGCACAAGAAGTGCACCTGGCGCCCGAGGGCCTCACGCTGGTCAACGGCCTCTCCATGACCTCCATGTACTACGCCGGAACATTTGAGAAGTTCGGCGTTACCGCCAATTTTGAGCATGTAGGTGACTTTAAGAGCGCAGTGGAACCCTACGAGAGACGCGGACCCTCCCCCGCGGCAGCCGAGGCGACCAATGCACTCCTGGACAGCATCTATGGGCAATTCCTGCGAGGGATCGCTCAAGGCCGCAACATCGAGATCGACGCCGCTCGAGCGCTCGTCGATGATCCGCCCCTGACTGGAGCCGATGCGCTTGAGACAGGGCTGGTCGATTCGCTGAGCTACCGCGACGAGGTCGACGAGTTGATCGATGGCGACACCATCAAGATCGGCCGCTACATCCAAGACAGCGGCAGCGCATGGCTGGCCAACGGCAAGCGCATCGCGGTCGTTCACGCCGAGGGCACCATCGTCAGCGGCAGAGGCGGACCAGGCCTGATGGGAGGCCAACGAATTGGCTCCACCTCCCTGAACAAGCTCCTGAAGGAAGTACGGGAAGACGATGAGATCGCCGCCGTCGTGATTCGGGTCAATTCGCCCGGAGGCAGCGCGATGGCTTCGGATGCCATCTGGCGAGAAGTCGGCCGGACGCAAGATGAAAAGCCAGTCGTCATCAGCATGGGCGATCTAGCCGCCAGCGGCGGCTACTACATGTCGATGGGCGCAGATCAAATCATTGCCCAGCCCGGCACAATCACAGGCTCCATCGGCGTCCTGGGTGGCAAGCTCAACCTGAGCGGACTGTACGCAGAGGTTGGACTCAGCCTGCATCACTATGAGCGAGGCGCACGAGCGGATTTGCTGAGCAGCACCAAGGACTTCGATCCAGAAGACCGCGCAAAGTTCCGCACATTTCTCGAGGGCTTCTACACCACCTTTGTTCAAAAGGCGGCACAGGGACGAGGCATCACCTACGAAGAGCTTGAGGCGGTCGCACAGGGACGCGTATGGACCGGCGAGCAAGCGCTCAGCCTCGGCTTGGTGGACCAGCTGGGCGGCCTGGACTTGGCTGTCCACACCGCTGCAGACCTCGCCGGCGTCACTGGCCCTGTCGTGATCGAGCGCTACCCAGAACGTCTCGGTTTTGTCGATCAACTGGTCAAGGAGATGTCGAACCCCGAGTCCAGCCTGCCATCCGCCCACCAACTTCAGAGCGCCGCGCCGATTCAGGATGTGCTGCAGGCTGTGATGGTGCTCGAAGAGGTCCTCGCAGACGATGGCATAGCGGCCATCCTGCCCGGCCACTTCCGAATCGACTGACGCACAGGCCGAGGCGCTCTAAAAGCTTCCCGTATCAAATGAGCCCAGCGTACTGACGGGGAAGAGCGCCATGGTGCCAGCCAGCATGCCAGAGCCCAGTGCCTGCACCTCGTAGAAGTCTTCCTCGTCTGCGGCCTCGAGGCCGACCACCCCGACGACGTACAACCCACCATCCTTGAACACACTCCCAGGTATGGAGTGGGTCAGGTTGTCGCTGTCCCTGGGAGACGTGGGATCAATGTCCGACTCCCACACGGTGCCCCCCTCCCCGGAGACGTCAAACACCATCACAACCGCATTGTCATAGCCCTGCCCGCGAAGGTCGATGCTGATGCCCATGCCTGGCGTGTGGTCCTCTTCGATCGCCACATCCGCCGGATCGGGCGTGTTCATGGCGATGCGATGCCGGACGCCTCCGTAGTCGGCGACAACCTCCACATCATCACCCGCCCGGTAGTCGAGCCCATCCGAAGCGTCTGCGGCGTAGCTACCCGGCTCGCCTTCCGCCAAGCCAACACTTCCGAGCGATGCGCTGATGAGGGACACCTTCGCTCCCGTCGCTGGCGACGTGCCGGAGCTCAGATTCGCGTCATACACATATGCACTCACCGTGCTCCCACTGGACATCTCTGTCCCTGAGAGATCGATGCCTGCCGATGGATCGAGCTCCTCCACGCCGACATAGACCGCCTGGAGCAGCACCGGCTGAGTCAGCTCATCAACAGCGTCCTTGAGGCTCTCAAAGAGCTGGCACCCGCCGCACAGGAAGGGAAAAAACAACATGACTGAGGCTTGGCGCACAAGTTCTCCTGGTGTGACATCCCTGTACCACGCTAATTAAGCACTCCACCACTGCCATTGACAAGGGCACGGGCCTGCAATAGCTACCGGCGTCACAGATTCTTTGGAGGCCAAGATGGCCAGCAACACGAAGCAGACCAAGCACCGTCGCACCTTGCGCAAGGCCAAGGCCGGCAAGGAAACCAAGCGCGCCCGTCGTCGCGGCACGACTCCGACCTTCCCCGTTCACACGGAAGAAGCGGACAAGAACGCCCCGAATCAGGCAAAGCAAGCAAAGCAGGGCTGACTCGAGGAGCGCGACCGCTCTTCAGTCGATTCTAAAAAATTGGCGCGCGTTGTCGCTCGTCAGCTGGGCCACTGCGTCTGCAGTCAAGCCCCGTAGCTCGGCGACCTTTTCCGCCACCAGGCCCACACGGGCGGGTTCATTGCGCTTGCCTCGGTGGGGCACAGGCGTAAGAAACGGGCTGTCCGTCTCGATGAACACGCGGTCCAGCGGCACCTGACTAGCGACGTCCCGCATCACGGCGGCATTCTTAAACGTCACGATCCCTGGAATCGAGATGTACCCACCTGCGGCAACGATGCGCTGCATCGTCGGGACATCTCCCGTAAAGCAGTGCACGACCACCCCGCATCCTCCCCAGGCATCTTCCTCATCAAGGATGTCCAAGGTCTCGCCATCGCTGTCCCGGTCGTGGATGATGATGGGCATCTGCAGCTGCTTGGCCGTCTGAATTTGGGTCCGATACACCCGCCGCTGCACATCGCGCGGCGAGTTGTCGTAGTGAAAATCGAGTCCCATCTCGCCCAGCGCGACCACCCTTGGGTGCTCAGCGAGCTTCACCATGGCCGCCCACTCCTCCTCGGTCCACTCCTTGGCGTCATGCGGGTGCACTCCAACCGACGCCCACACATCATCATGCCGGGCGGCCACATCTACAGCCCGCTGAGCACCCGCCAAGCCGTAGCCAGAGCCGATGGTGATCATTCGAACGACCCCGGCTTCACGGGCGCGCTGCACGGCCGCATCCACCCCTTCCGCCCCATCAAAGGCATCCACATCCAAGTGGCAGTGGCTATCAAAGAGCGTCATACATGCCTCGCAGAGCCCGCCAGAGCTGCAGAAAGATGGGCTATGAAGCCATCCGCGAGCAGGCGGCCATTGATGTTGTGATCGAGATTGTCACGTGCAGCGCCAACAACTCCCGCAAGCCGGGCAATTCCCGCAGGGCCAAGTCGTTCACTCCAGTCCGCGACCAAGTCGGGCCTGTCCGTGTTGTAAATAGGGGCGCCACCGCCCTCTACAGCGAGCGCGTCCCGCAAGATCGAAGAGACGGCCATCAGAACCTCGTCGACGCGTCCCACCCAAGTGGATCGGTCTCCACGCGCCAGCTTCTCGCTGAACTTGAATCGCTGCTCCATCGGATGCTGAAGCGCCTCCAGGAGCGCATCGCGACTCCCTCGCCACTTGCCCACCTCATCGACATTCAGGCCAAGGGCGCGGCCAGGGCAGCCCTCGGAGAGTCGAGCCACCTCCTCGGACTGCTCCACGCCACGCTCAGCGAGCCAGGCCGCCAGCTCATCCTGCGCAACAGGCCCGAAGCGAATGCGCTGAGAGCGGGAACGCACTGTCGGCAACAGGGATGCAGAAGCAGAGGAGATCAAGATGAACCCCGTCGCCTCCGGCGGCTCCTCAAATGTCTTCAGCATTGCATTGGCCGCAGGAGGAGTCATCGCATCCATCGGATCGATGATCACAAAACGCCGCCGGGCATGAAACGGTCGCAACGTCAGCTGCTGCAGCACACTGCGGGCTTGTTCCA
>Ga0163180_10001201_pt1 | contig 14747 bp, 23 predicted proteins | sample AtlANTMetagenome_2_FD_109647 | JGI IMG/M metagenome (GOLD analysis project Ga0163180, IMG submission 109647) | Marine eukaryotic phytoplankton communities from the Atlantic Ocean - Atlantic ANT 4 Metagenome | ecosystem: Environmental > Aquatic > Marine > Oceanic | place: North Atlantic Ocean...
AGAGGGCAGGGCAAGGTGACGTTTCGAGAACTCTTTGAGGGCATGGCTGCTGCAGGTATGAGCCGTGAGCAGGCGCTCGGCGCTGCTCAGTCCATGGGCATTGAAATGTCACCGGGCATGCTCGACGCTGAGATACCGGCCCAACCTGAAGCCGCACCACCAACAACCATCAGGGCGCTTTCGCCAGGTCGGCCAGTAGTTGCCGGGGTCACGCAACAGGGGCTGGTGCCTGTTGAGAGCATCACGTTCGACGAGTCTGAGGCGGCACTTCCAGGAATGCCCACTGAGCCACCGTCCGAGCCCGTGTTTAGCGACCCCATTCCAGCAGCCCCAGCACCCGCCCGCAAAGCGACACAGCCTACCCGCCCAGCCGAGCGTTACCGCATTGCCGAGAGCACGAACATGCCCGGCGGGGTTGTTCGGAGTGTCGGGGAGGCAGGGAAGCTTGCGTTAAGAGAGCTTACATCTGGATTGACTGGCAGCGCCCTTGCTGACCCGTCTCTTGAGATGGCGCTTGCGCAAGATCGTGGAGAGCTGACCCCTCCTGATAAGCCTGAGACCAAGCCCGAGGTCGACCCCGACCTTTTGTCTCGAGCCATCGCCCGAACACTCAAGTCCGGTCAGCGCTTATCCATATCAAACGTCGCTAAGGCTGGAGTTGCAGAGGCCATCGAGTCACCGGTGCATTATACGGCAGACCTTCTCGGCACCACAGCCGGGGTGGCGGTTGGTGCGACGGAGCCTGTTGCGGCAGGTCTTCTTGGGGTGGGCGCTGCCCTGGGTATCCCGGGGATAGAGGAGGCATATGACGCATCCGTCACCAGGATGGAGCGCACTATGCTGGACCTTAGTAACTTCTACGAAGGCAAGCTCTCCGAGACCCTGGCCAAGAACATCAGAAGCAATGCGTCAGAGATCCCATCTGCGATATTTCACATCATAGAGGGCTTGGCGGGAGGCGCGCTCACTGCCGAAGAGCTTGAGGCCACCAACGCGATAGACCGCGCGACCGCCGGGTTCAAGCTTGGGCGTGAGATGGGCGCGCAGATGACAGAGGGGACTATCGCTGCGTTCGCCATGCTCGCCTCCAACGCACCGCGCGCTGCCTTTGCTGACCCCATTGGCACATTCATGACCATCGCCCCGGTAATGCACGCGATACGCTCCGGCAAGATGTCCATTGATGCGTCAAGGCTCCCGAGCGGAACGTTGGCTGTTATCGACAAGACAGCCGACCTGTATGAGGCAATGGTGGATGACTTGGTGAAGAACCAGTCATTTAACGCGGAGGCGATTACCGCCGCCAAGCGGCTACATGCGAAGGTGGACAGAACCTTGAGCCGCGAGGGCTCATCCGTGGAGCGGCTTGAGCAAGACTTCTTTGATGCCGCCTATAGAGAGCCAGAGAGCCAGCGCTCTGCGACCCGAAGCGCGGGTGAGCAGCTTGGTAGGGAGGTCAGGCGTGGTGTTGAGTCGGACTGGCCGGAGACCGGATGGGTTGACGACCCTGTCGTCTCAAGAGAGGCAATGGCTGGCACGCCAGGCCCAGACGTCCGATCCATATTCCGTCCTGATGAGCCCGTCTCAGACAGGTCTCCCATTGTGGAGAGAGAGTTTGAGGTCTTTAAGGCGAAGCTAGATCCTGAGACAGGGCTCGTTGAGCTTAGCCCCACCGAATCGAGGTCGGCTTTAGTCAAGTCCCTGACAGAGAAGTATGAGCGTTCTGGCATGAGCCCAAAGAGGGCCGCATCTAGGGCTCGAAAAGAGTCACGAGAGATGGCGTCTCGTGGCGTCCAGTCTTTGAAGAGGGTTGACCTTAGAGCGTCTAGAGACCGACTCCTGTCGTCCCTCGGGAGGGATGGGCGCCGGATTATTGAGGAGCTCGGTGGCGCAGGCCTTATTCGCAAAGGGGATGACGGCCCGACGTCTGGCCTTGTTGATATAGACAGTGATGAGTTTCTTGTCGCGATGGCAGAGGCGGTGGATGCAGAGGTGCCGAACATTCTTGCGTCAGCAAAGCTGCGTCGACTGGTCTCATCCTCAATCACAAAGAAGATCGAGGAGGCGCAAGGCTTCCCTGCGTCCAGGTCTCAGAAGGAGAGCGTGTCGAAGCTTGTGCACTCAGCCGCTTCGCGCTTACCGCCAGAGCGTGGCCTGCTTGGGTCTCCAAAGACCTATGACATTGACATAGACCTGCCTAACGGGGAGAGCGTCAGCCTTCTTGGCGTGGCTCGCTCCATCATAGCAGGCGACAAGGCGATCGCCGGGCGTGTGTTTGAGGAGAGCATCCTCTCCGCAACCGAGCGGCTTGCCCACACTGTCAAGCAGAGGCGAACCCAGAGGGGTTGGCTTGATGCGTTCGGAGGGAGGGAGTCCTTAAAGAGGGGCAGGCGCCCGTCTGCAGCTGACGAGGCAAGCCTTCTCGCATCTAACTGGATTGAGTCTAGCCGTGCTGGTGAGCCACCCTCTCTTCCTCCTGGCTTCATGAACGACCCAGTCAAGATACATGCGGAGCTTCAGAAGCTACCCAGGGATGTGCAGTCGTCCCTCCCTCCAGCTTTCTGGGCGAGGTTTATGGGCCAGCCGGGTACATCACCAGGCCCGATAAGGCGCGGGCGCTACAAGCCTATGAGCGTGGAGATGATGCAGCACGTCGGGCTAGTGGATGCCCCTGACCCTGTTGGTGGTGTCCGAAAGGTGCAGATCAAGGCTCCGTTTAATAGCGAGAAGCAGGTCACGCCGTTGTGGATACCGGAGCACGTGCACAGCTTTCTGGAGATGCAGATAGGGTCAGACAAGTGGATGAAGAACCCGTCCATCGGGGGGAGGCTCTTCAGACTAGTCAAGACAAACACGGTCGCCCGCAACGCTTCATCACTTTTCAACGCCCTGCAGGGTAACGTGCTTTACCAAATGGTTCGGCGTGGAGACCCGACAATCCCAGCAAAAATGCTTAGGACAGTTGGCAGGTATAGGGATTGGAAGAACGGGAAAGTGTCTGACCCTAAAGAGGCGCGGATGTTTGAGTCGATTGACCGCACAGGCGTCATCGGGTCGAACTTTGTTGAGAGTGAACTCAACCAAGTGTTTGGCACGTCCAACCGAAGCATGTTCAAAGGCGCGCTCAGCAAGAGCGAAGCTGGCCGCCTCATCAATGACATGGTCGGCAAGCACGAGGATGCGTTTGCATGGACAGACTCTGGCGCAAAGCTTGAGGATGCGGTCCACAACTACAAGCAGCTCGATAAATACATGGGGATGATTAAGAAGGGGGAGTGGCTCCAGGGCAGCATCGGCCCGAACAAGGCTGTGCGCATATACAAGGGTGATGGGGGGCGATGGCGAATGGACTCGCCAGATGGCCGGGTGCTCTCAGATGCGCAGCTCTCAATGATCCAGGCCAGGATGGCCGTGCGTCCCGGGCTCGCCGCGTTCTTTGATTACGGTGACGTCGGCAGGATGGCTCGAGCTTTGCGCGGCGGCTCCAAAGCGGGCGCGTTTGCGGTCACGTTCATGAATCCCTACTGGACCTGGCAGAACAAGGCCATGACGATCCCAGGCATTCAGCGCGGACTGGCCGGGCATGCCATGACTGACGGCGTTCCTGTACTTACAAACAACAAGGCCGTCAGGGTGGACCAAGCAAACAGTCATGCGCTTGTCGGGTTCAGGCGAGCAGCCTTGGTGCAGGGTGCGAGGAACACGCTTGGCGACAGAGAGTTTCACGAGACACTGCGAGACTCTTCGCAGTATGCGAGCAGTCAGTTCGAGAAAGCAGTGGCCACATTCAACAGAATGGCAGACCCCAACTACATCGCCGTAAAGCAGTGGGGTAATGCCAGCTTCCTGCAGCCGTTTGACAACATGATGGGCGTCATCGATGCGCTGATTAGCTCCCCAGACCAGCCGGGGGCCAAGGCCATAAAGTCTATCTCTCGCAAGAACAAAGATGTCCGAGACGCAGACACTGATTACTCCGGCTATGACGACATGACCATGCTGTTTGGCTCATTAGATCCAAACAACGAGCACGACCTCCAGTCTGTATTCCCAGTCATTGCACCATCAGAAAGGGGTCGAGCGTCCACCACAATGGATGCGGCGTTTGCAGGGGCTGATGGCCTGACATTAAAGGCGGTCCCTGCAGAGAACCTGAACGAGGTGAAGCGCATCAGAAATATATGGAGAGACGCATGGTCTGGGAAGACGTCGCTTATCGCCTCGGCCTCCTCTCTCGCAGGTATGACTGGTGGGATCATGGAGCGCGCGCTTAGCGCATGGAAGGCGTTTAGCGAGAATGACATCTCTGGCGATGAAGCCTGGCAACGAGTCACTGACCAGATCGGTCCCATGATTATGGGCGGAACAACCTACAAGGTTGGCGAAAAAGTCATCGCACCGGCGTTATTGGGCGACCCCCTTAGCGGCGGCATCCATTGGCGCTACCTGCCCAAAGATGCGTCTGTTAGGGATGCACTGGACATCATGTGGGCTGCGGTTACAGGCATGGGCAAGCTGCACATTCGCGCAGTCGGAAAGCCAAACTCATCCCTGGGTGAGCGCCGTGGGATACTTGATAGGGATATCTCTAACATCAAGCGGAAGATGCGCAAGTCCTTCTCCAAGACCTTGGGCAAGGAAATCATCGGCATGAACCAGCAGATTGATTCGTACATGTCGTCTGCAGGTAATGATGCTGAGGCCGTGGTATCCGACCCTCGAGTTGGCATCTCGGACATGTCTCGGTCGGACTTTGATGAGCTCGTGAGCCAGAGGGACAACGCTCTCCATCACTGGCACAAGATAATGGGGTCGTCTGCGCCAGGCGAGATGAAGTCTTCAAAGGGTGGGCTGATCAATGAGATCGCCAACAAGTATGAGAGATATATTCTGGATGGCTGGTCCAGGACGCCAACAGACATACTTACCCCAGGGACACGCCGCAAAGGCGTGCCCGCGCACACAACCTATAACCTGTTCTAACGGGTGGACTGATGAGTAAGATCATACCCGAGGCCCTGGCCAGCTACGCAGAGTCCTGGCTTGGAGCTAAGGAGACCACCAGCAACAGAGGTCCAGAGGTGGACTTCTTCGTCCGCATTGCTGGGGGCAGGCCATCATCACGCCCGCCTTGGTGTGCTTACTTCGTGACATTTTGTTGCGATGCGCTGCGTCGTATGGGATTCGATTTACATGAGGTCCGCACCGGCCGAGCGGTGAACCATTGGCTTAAGGCGGACGAGTCCAGGCGGATAGAGCGAGACGCTGTTTGGGATATAGAGCATCCGCGTGGACTCATTTACATCCGCACCCGCACCAGCAAGCCGGCGACAGATGCCGACAAGGTGCGGCGTGGCATCTCAAGAACAGGGCATGTTGGCATCGTCGTATCAATAGATGGAGACACCATCACAGGCGTGGCTGGCAACAGCTCTGGGGCCGGACACTCGGCGGGCAGCGGTGCTGTCTGCCATGAAACAATCACAAAGGGAGACAGGGCCTACGAACGTATCGTAGGATTCGTCTCAGCGGTCGATCTTCCCGAGGAGGACCAGTGAATAAGCTAGTTGCAGCCGTGTTGCTGATGTTGATGGCAGGGTGTGGAAGCACCTACAACCTCAAGAAGGGTGGCTGGGCCATCGAGAAGGACGAGAAGAAGGGCACGTGCCTGACCGTCCATGGCGATGGCGACCCTGAGGTTGTGATTGTCTGCATCGCAGACCCGGAGCCTGTGAAGATCCCCAAGGCTGTCATCGAGGCCTCGTGCCCCAAGTGCCCCGCCGAGTGCCCCAGCAGCGCCCCGGCGAGCAGTGGCCCGACTGATGCGGGTGCCCCGGCACCGCCCCAGGGCGCAGAGGAGAAGACCGATGGCGCTGAGTGACCAGGAGAAGGATGTCCTTGGCTGGGCGATGCTCGTGCCTGGCTTTCTCCACATGATCGGAGAGCTCACCGGTGAAGAAGGCTTCAGCAACGCCGCTGACAAGCTGGCCGAGGTCCCGGTTGAGAAGATTGCCGAGGTCATGGGCGCTCTGCGTACTGACTATGCCAACATCTCCGAGGGCACGATGGAGATCGGCGAGGGCGTTGCGATCGAGATCGTAGAGTGATGCTCGCGGAACTTGCCAGCGGCTCGCAAGAGGCGTTCAACAACGCTATCTGGCAGTACCCTGTGGCAGCCCTTTTGCTGCTGGTCACTGGCATGTTCCTGCGTCACCTCACAAAGAGCGAGGAGCGCAACCAGGAGGACCGGAGGCACATCCAGTCTGCCTTTGCCGACTCCCTGAAGAGCGACCGAGAAGAGCTTAGTGGTGCGCTTGATCGCATGGGCGCCCGCCATCAGGCGGTGAGCGAGTCGTTCAACAAGACCATGAGCGAGGCATCGGCCCACAACTCCACGATGCAGGCGCAGATCATCGAGGCGCTTGCCAAGGTCCGCAAGGACTGATGAGCAACAAGAACGCCGATCTCCGGTCCAAGGTCGCCAAGGGCAAACTCAAGAGCGTAGGGGTGGCTGGGTTTAACCAACCTAAACGCACGCCGAACCACCCGAAGAGCAGCCACGTCGTGGTGGCCAAGAAGGGTGACAAGACCAAGACCATCCGGTTTGGCCAGCAGGGCGTTCAAGGTGCGGGCAAGAGCCCCAAGACAGAGAAGGATAAAGCCCGTAAGCGCAGTTATTACGCACGGCACAACGCGCAAGACGCCAGCCCAGACAAGTTCTCTGCTCGATATTGGTCGCACAAGGTTAAGTGGTAGCAGCATGAACCACGACGAGCGCATCCGTCAGCTGCTGGGACAGAAGCCTGACCTTAGCGACCAGGAGTTCGACCGTGGGTGCTTACCAGCCACGCTCTACCTGATCGCAGTGCTGGTGGTTGGCGTGTCTGCGGAGCTCTGCTCCATGCAATAAGAAAGCCCCGGCTGCGCGGGAGGATAGATCCGCACTGCCGAGGCCATGGAGCTAGACCACTAGCACCCCCCGATTAGAAGGGGATGTCGTCGTGGTTGTCAATAGTCGTGGCGTGTCGTGGCGTGTCATCACGTGTCGCCCCGGGCTGTCCCTTCTGCCTAGCTCCGAGCTTGAAGCTCGCCTTGCTGATGTCGTTGTAGACCTTGTCACCCTTGTTCACCTGGTCGTATTCACCAGTGACAGTGACGAACGTCCCCCGCTGCGCCTTGGACATCAGGTAGGCCATCTGCCCCTCATTCCAGATGGACACCCGGTAGAAGGTGGGCTGTTCGGCCCCTGACTCCCGCCTCCACCTGCCGTTGGCCACCGTGAACTCGACGACACTTCGTCCGCCTCCGGTGGTCTTCTGTTCAGGGTCTCGGGTCATGTTGCCTGTGATGGTGATCGTGCTGATGTCGCTCATGCGCTTGTCCCCTTGTCGTTGTTGTTCATCCACTCTTCAGCGAGTGAACGCATGAGCTTGCTGCGGTCGAGCTTGAGACCGAACTTGCTCTCTCTGTTGTATGCCTGCAGGTGCGTCTCCAGTCGGTCCAAGAACGACTGTGTGACCCTGATGTTGATGACGAGGCGTTCGTTATCCACGGTTCGCCCTCCATGCGTCGAAGTGGTTGCGGATGTCGGAGCCGGACGCCGAGAGCCCCGCGAGGAGCTTGTCAGCGTCGGCCTTGTTGAGACCACTCAGGCGCGGACGCTTGCAGTGGTCGGTGTAGGCGTTGACCTCGTCCATGGTCAGCCCGATCTCTTTGAGCCGGGGGAACATGAACTTGGTCTTGCCGTCCTTGAAGTCCTGGGAGTGCTTGGCCTTGCGCCGCGCCTCGACAGCCGCGTTGCCGTCGTCGTCCTCGTCGGCAGCGATGCCCAGGATGGCGCTCAGGGCGTAGCGTCGGGCGTAGGTGATGCCTGAGCCGTACCCGTGGGCGTTGTCCTTACTGGCGATGATGCGCGTCTCGGTGGAGACATACTCGCCACTGCTGTGGCAGAGCAGCGTGGTGACGACATCGCCGCCAACGAGCTGCGTGACGGATAGGCCGAACTCAGCCGCCCCTCGAGCCACGTCGGTGACGCTCGCGAGGGTGGCGTACTTGGACCGGAAGTGCGGGTTGACCCCGTCCATCTTGGCCGTCGGCCTCGTGGCCTGGAACTCGGCCAGCGCCTTGAAGAGCTCAGGCCCTCCGCGTCCGCTGGTGGTAGTGGTCTGCTCATTCATTAGTTCTTCTCCTGTGGGAACCCGAGGTTGTCGGGCTGGTTGTCGACAAGCCACTGATACAGTGGCCGGTACATGGTCATATGGAGCGGGTGGTCAGGGAAGTTGGCGCGCATCCGCACCAGCTCAGCCCATGCCTCGACCTTGCGCACCCAGGTCTCGATGTCGCTCATCACTTCCTCCTCGTGTGCGTGGGGTCGACCCACTCGACGGTAACGATTGGCTCCCCGTGCTCGTCGTAGATGGGGGCGCCGGTCTCTGTCCACTCCAGGAGCAGGTCCTTGTCGACGCGCATGACGGTCTCCTCGACCTTCACCGAGTCGGGGAGCTTGCTCTCGTGCTTCTTGGCGACCACCGCCTTGGGGTGGCACTCACGCTGCACGAGCCAGGCGTTGCTACCATCGGGCAGCTTGACCTTTCGGCCCGTGTCACCGACGAGCTTCATGTTGGCGTGAAACAGGGTGATGCGGAGACCCTTGACCCTGTCGATGCTGCGCTGAGCCGCCTTGACGTGGTGCTGGATGGTGGCGATCTGCTTCTTGAGCAGGTCGATCTCTGCCTTCAGCCGGTCCTCGGCGCAGAAGAGCGCCATCACCTTGGTGGGCATGTCCGAGCTGTAGCGCTCGAACTTGTCCATCACATCCTGGATGTCCTCAAGGCTGGCGTCATCGCCCTGACCCTCAAGGAAGGCCAGCGCCATGCCGAGTTCGGCGGCGTCCTGCATGATGTTGTATGTGGACTTCTTGGGTTTCATGCCATCACCCCCGCGCTCTCCACCAGTTGGTGCGCCAGCCACGCAACGCCGCACCATTCCCACTGGCTACCACCACGGGACTCGAAGCGCGCGAGCACGCCCAACAGGTTCAGCATGGCCGTGTCGCTGGGCGCGGAGAGCTGCACCGCGTCGTCGTAGCCCTCGCCACCCCTAAGGGTGACGCTGATGCTCCCACACTCGAGGTCGTGCTGCACCGTGGCGCTGATGGTCTCTCCGCTGAAGCGCTCGCCGTGGTAGTGGGCGATCTTGGCGGTCGCTTCAACCACTCCGGGCTTCAGGGCTGGCGCCCACGGGGAGACCTCCAGGTCATCCCTGCAGTCGTCCCAGTCGTTGATGAGTAGTTCTCTAAGCTTCATGGTCTGCTCCTAAAAGTTGACCGACTCGTCGTCGGTGGGTGGTGTTGTGGTTGTGGTCTCGGGTGCTGGCGGGTTCTCGATCTCACTGATCACCTCGTCAAGCTCAGAACCGACCACCGTGTTGGGCCAGTAGGAACTGAGCAGGTGGCTCATGGCCTTGAGCAGGGGCAGAAGCTCCTGCTCTCGGGCGTGCCGCCCGAAGCTCTCGCCCTGGTCGAATGCCTCGGCGTGGCGCTGAAAGAAGAGGTCGGTGTTGTTCTTGATGGCGCCCATGGTCTAGCCCTCCTCTGATGCGCGTTGTGAGACCCACCTGGTCCGGGAGTGGTAAGACTTCCCGGTCTCATCGCAGACAGTGCGCCATGTGGTTTCCAGGTAGACGTCACCCGCCTTCACCCTGCCATCGGCGTGGTCTCGGCGGCACGTTCGCCGCTTGCATGAGACCTGTATCTCCCACTCATTCGTGGGCTCGTCGTACTCATAGCCGGAGTCAAGCAGCCATGGCCGCTTGGTCTCGGTCCTGGGGTCGGGCTGGTCGCGCTCTCCGGCGCAAGGCCCGTAGCAAGTGGTGCAGTCTGTGGCACCGCACATCATGTCAAAGCATCCCATCGTGGGACCTCCTGTGTAGTGGTCTGGGGTCGAGTATAGTCAGCGTGCGCACGACGTCAACACCTGAGCCTTAGAATAAATCTGTGCTTACTGTATCGCCCTGCCACGTAGTGGCCGAGCGCCTTCATCTCTGCGTTTGTGCGGGTGCGCGTGGCCTTGCGTGCTACCTGCGCCCCGTCTTTGCTCAGCCATCTGGGTTCTGGCTTAGTCTTGCCAGCGGGTGCCCAGTTGGTGGCCTTGTAGATAGCACCAGTGTGGCCCTGGCTCTCGTCTGCATAGGTGACCAGCAGGTGGTAGACATTGGCCTTGCGAAGAACTCTGACGCAGCGCCCGATCATGAAGCTCGCCCCGTTGGTTGGCACGTCTGGGTGTACCGCCAGCCGAGACAGCGCGAGCACCCCGCGCCAGCGCTCCGGGTCTTTGCCGTCGAGCTTGCACGCATTGATGGCCGCGAGCTTCGTTGGCGGGAGCCAGACGGAGGCACCCATGAGCGCCCCGTCTGACCTCCTGCGAAGCCCGAACATCTGGCCGGTGTTGCTGCACCCCTTGGCGTAGTGGTGGGCCTTGATGAAGGCCGCACCCTCTGCGTGGGGGATGCGCTCGACCAGCCAGTCATCTGCTCGTAGGTGCACGGTGCCGCTTGATTCGCAGCCAATCAGTACCCTCATGGCTCTAGCCCTCCTCGGTCATGCAGTGGTTCACGTCGTGGCCTTGCTCGATGCACTCGAACAGCCGGGCCGGCTCCCATAGGTCGGCGATCTCCGGCACCTGCTCCACGCAGAGCGCTCGACCTTCGCGCACAGACTCGCGGACGAAGGGCGGCAGGTCGTCCATTGCGACCCCCTCCCCGTCCTCAAAGACGGCCCATTGCGGCTGGCCTGGTCCGCTGGACTCGATGCGGTCGACGATCTCGCAGTCCATGCGATCATGCATGGCAGAGTAAAGCCGATCGGTGATGGCCTCCTCGATCTCGGTCATCTGGTCAGGGCTGATGCGCTGGGGGCTGCTGGCGCAGCCGCTCAAGACAAGGGCAATCAGTAGCAGTATCATGGTCTTCTCCTCTGGTGGTGGTCTGTTAGTTGGTTAGCCTTATTTCCCATCCACGACCGTGTGCGTACTCGGACGTGAATCGAACCCCTGCTCGTGACAACTCGGCGCAGATCTCAACCATCGTTGTGATGTCGTCCGCGTAGATGGCGCTGCTCATGGCCTGAACTCCTGATCTGGTGGTGGTCTGAAGTCGCGCAGAATCGCACGCCTGGCGCCCCGACCGGCTAAGGTCGGGACACCCGCGCGTGAGAGCCTACGCTGCGACGTATGCGCCGACGGTGCGCCCCTTGCTGTTCAGGATGAGAGAGCCGAGCACACCGCGACGGACCAGGCCAGCCACGCGCGAGGCGTCTCCGTTACCATGTCGGATGTTCAAGATGGACCGCCGCTTGTCTCCGTCGGTCGAGCCGTCGCACAGTCCGCATTCGGTGCACGAGATGCGCTTGCGCCCAGCGTTCTCGTGATACCTCGAACCAGGACACATGGTGAATCCGTCGGGCATGGTGTTGCCGATGTCCTCCGCAGGTGCCGACAGAAACACGCGCCATCCGAGCGCCATCGCTTCGCGCGCATCGTCCATCGTCGCGCAAGACGCCATGTGCGTAGACTTCAGATCAGGACGGTCGCGCCATGCCTCGACATAGGCCAGCGGCGAGACCCTCCGCCCATCCATAGTGCGCTTGATTGCGTTCATGACGTAGCGGGGGAGTGCGGCGGCGGAGCCGACGATCATCGATCGCCAGTAGTCGCCAGCTCCCATGTTGGCGAGGTCGAGCATGCGCCAGATCGTGCGCTTGACCGCTGCGGCCGATTGCGGGACTTCCGGCGCGACGATGGGCGTACGCTTGAACGCATCACGCACCATCTTGACGGCCTCCGTCGTGCTCTGAGCGTTAAACTGAGCGTAGCACTTGCCGTTTTTCTTCAGTGCGCATGCGTCGTCGCACACGCTGTCGATCGTCGGGCGAATGGCGTTCAAGTAGACTCCGCCCATATGCCCCGTGTGCTTGTCCTTGTGCTCGTCTGCGAGCACTTGCTCGACAAGTGCGAGACTCACGACGGCAAAACCGATCACCTGACCGCCCCCGTTGTTCACCTTGCCATTGCCTCCGATCTTGGCCAGTAGCGCGATCGGCTTACCGTCGAGCGCCGACGGTCCTATCCAAATGATGCGTGCGTTCATGTTCTATCCTCTGCGCATCCCTGCGCTGTTAGTGGTCTCGGACGGCTGTCCGGGTCAGGACGCCGCGAGGTGCGACGCCCTGAGCCTGAGAGCCGTTCGTGCTAGCTGCGAGTGGTGGGCAGGGTCAACGTGTACGTGGGTGCTGCGTGGTCCTTGCATCCAGCGTGCGCCAGGATCGCCCCGTCGCAGACGAGGCGCGCGACAGCACCGTTCCATGCGTCAGGTTCCACGGTGATCCCGCTGCGCCGCGCCCACTCGTTCCGCAGCTGCTCAGCTGTGAGCGTGGCCATGCTGCGCTTTGCAGCGTATCGGATGGCGCTAATCACGGACCGCTCGTTGATTTGGTCTCCGTTGGTGAGGGTGTCGAGCGCGTTGCCGCATGCGGTCAGGGCCTCTTCGACGACGACGCCCTGGAAACCGATCAGGTGTGTCTTTGCGTGCTTGGCGATTCGGTGAGCGAGGTCGTGCGGGTAGTCCGACCAGCGGCACTCTGGGCTGATGACTCCGCCGCGACACTCCGCCGCAGGGTGGACGAGTGTGATAAGCCCGTCTTTCAGGGTCACGAACCGGTCCCCTACCCTGACGATGTAGCCGCCCTGGTTGCTGAGCACGTGCATGCCGTCGACCGGAGTGTAGTGGCTTCGGGCGATCTTGAGTCCGGCTGTCTTTGCTTCTGCTGTGTACTTGGTCTCGTTCATGGTCTGTCTCCTCTCAGCTGGGGTTGATGGCGAAGGCGCCGTTTACGGTGAAGATGACGGCATCGGCGCGGGTGACCTTGCCGTGCTTCGGGTCATAGTAGCGGTAGAACCCGAGGCTGCGCATCGGGTCGTGAGGATCCAAGGAGACGCGGACCCCGTCGCGCTCTGCAGTGGCGCGCAAGGTGGACGCCTCGGACAACGTCCCGCGCATCTTCGCAAAGACCTTGCGCGGCGCCTTGCCGTCGGGGTGGGCGTCGTTCTCCGCGTGGAACTTGCGCATCGCCTTTTCGGTGCAGTGGAACGTGACGTCGAGCAGCACGAAGTCACTGCCGTGACCCTCTACCCTTCCACCGTGACGCTGGAGGGACCATACGTGAACGGGACCAGTGCCTTTGAGAAGGTTGCGGTAGATGTCGTACGTGGTCGTCATGTCTAGTTCTCCTCAGTGGTGACGAAGTGACCGGCAAGGGGCTCGCCGTTGTGGTCCGCGGGACGCATGTCGCCATCGGTGCCACCCCAGTACTCGCATGCGGTGTGAAACGTCATGTCGACGAGGTCAGGGTCGAGGTTGTCGACCCACGCACCGCCGACGCGGTAGAGGGTGTAGCCGTCAGACGTTCGGAACGTCAGTGTGTGTGTCGGTGTCGGTGTCGACATCATGCTAGCAGCCCTCCAAAATGGCTTCGATGTCAGTCATCAGGTCCACCTCGCACATGCCCATGTAGTCGACGTGGGGCTCGTAGCCGACGTCGATGACCTGCAGCCATGCGAGGTAGTCGTCGGCGTCGCTGCTACCGCTGAGCACGGGCACGGTGAAGGTCGGGTCGTCGTAGCGTTCGATCAGAGCGCTGGCGTAGAGGTTGGCGAGACGTGCCAGACGTGCGTGGTAGGTCTCGCTGTGGGTCGCGTGGGCGGTGGGCTTACCGCACCCGTTGCAGTCGCTGACTGTGATTATGGTCTCGAACATGTGGTCTCTCCGTGAAACGCAGAAAAGCGCCTCGGCAACTGTCGGGATGTCTCTCCCGCAGTGCCGAGGCTTCACCACACTACACCGACCACACATGCTGTCAACACACAGTGCACACAGAGAGGAGAGAAACATGCCTGGTTGGAGACCAGTGCAACGTTTAGCCTGACGTACCATCACAACGAAACAGACAGCACCGTTGACCGGTTGTGATCAGCACTGCAGTCTAGCGTTTATGGATGTCAGACCACAGGATGTGAAGCGGTACGGATCGAGTGCTGCGATCGTGCTTTCGATCTTACGTGATCAGGGATGCAGTGCGTCGATTGCAGTGGCTGTGACTCACTCTCAGATCGCCGCGCTAGCAGGGCTCTCCAGACCAGCTGTTTCACGTGCGCTAGACACCCTGTCAGACAAGGGCGCAGTGAGACGGCAGCGCAACAGGGTGCTACGGCGTGTGGTGCTGAGACTGACGCACGGGGCTGCTGTGTGTGATGCACCGGACGCAGGGCTAGCAGACCGCACGACGCATGGTGACGTGGAGTTGCTGCCCCGCCCCACCGCCCTTCGAAGGCTAGACAGTCTGCGGTCCCTGCTTGAGCTAGCGGGGTAGGCGCCCCGTCAGTTCAAACCAACGGCACCCCCTCCTGCGTGAAGAATGCGTGAGCGGTTGTGCGTCAGTCTGCAAAACAGTCCCCGTCCGGCCAAGGCTGGGGGGTCGTCGCCCCCTCCCCCCCGTCCGTCCCGCCCAAACAGACACCTCCCTACGCGCGCAGATTTTGACCTTGTGCCTATAAGGAGAGAGAGAAGCCCAAGAATAACGGGGTGTTACGACCCGACATGCCTTCCCTTGCTAGCAGCCACCCGATGGAAGCTTGCTTCCAAGGCGGCGTTGCCGACGCAAGGGTAACACGTGTGTCAAAAACGGTCAATCTTGG
>Ga0163180_10001202_pt1 | contig 14742 bp, 22 predicted proteins | sample AtlANTMetagenome_2_FD_109647 | JGI IMG/M metagenome (GOLD analysis project Ga0163180, IMG submission 109647) | Marine eukaryotic phytoplankton communities from the Atlantic Ocean - Atlantic ANT 4 Metagenome | ecosystem: Environmental > Aquatic > Marine > Oceanic | place: North Atlantic Ocean...
TGCTGCACGTTGAAAACGTGAATCGACTTACCAGTCGGGTCTCAGACAGTGAGGTAAAAATCTACTAATGTAGCAATGCCCCTTACTTGTTGGTACACATTAATCCAACCTCCCACCCTCTTTTAGGGATAGTAGTTCAGTGGTTTAGAACGCTGCCCTGTCACGGCAGAGGTCGTGGGTTCAAATCCCATCTGTCCCGTTCCCTCTTTACGAGGGTCTTTTTGTGTGGTACTATATACTTACAGAGGTTGGTATCTATGCTTACAGACGAAGAACTTAAGTTGAGAGAAACAATTCTACTTGTACTACTGAAACAATTTGGTTCAGAAGTAGAACAAAAATATATCTACCAGTGTGCTGATGAATGGATTTCTAAAGGACATAAGATCACATCTGGTATCGTTGCTTACTTTAAAGCATACTATTTACCTCGTTATGGAGACAAGAGATGTTAACTATGCGATTGAAAGCACAATTAAAATTAATAAACAAGGCATTAAAGGAGCTAGACGAGCGACCTTTTTTGTATAGTGATGAAGAGATTGCTTATATGAAAAAGCAAAGACTTGAAATAAAAACTTCTCTCTATGAGAAGAAGCAAGAAAGACGTAGAAAGAAAGGATTTTCTAAATGAGAGTGACTCCCGACAAGGTGGAATCAATTTTTCCTATGCCTGTCGCTTATTATACCTATCCTGAAGATAAGCACGAAGAACTTAAGGTTGCTGTACGTGGTGCTTTAGATCGTGTTAGAGGTAGTAACAATGAAGATAGTGCTGAGTTGTTACATTTCTATCAGAATTTTAAGCAGCATCTTTTATATGATAATGATGATCCTATCTTCCAGCATTTTCACGACTGGTTGCAGGATTGTTATACCAGTATGGTGGATGAGGTTCAAGGTTATAAAATGAATCAGACTCATATGGCTAAAACGACTTGCTATATAACTGATTGTTGGGTTAATGTAGCATCAGATAATGGTGAGCAACCACCTCACTTTCACGTTAACGCATTTATTTCTGGTACATATTATTTAAGTACACCACCAGGTTCGGGTAAACTACAATTTATTAATCAGGATACGACACCAAACCATCCTAACTTAGGGTTTGATAAGTATAAACATACTGGTTTTAATGATCGATCGCACGACATCGATGTAAAAGCAAGGACTCTTCTTTTATGGCCAAGTCATCTGGTTCATTGTACTGAGAAGACTAAAGGAAATGATAGAAGAGTTTCTATTTCTATGAATTTCTTACCGAAAACATTCTGTGCAGGTGCTTATAACTTTAAGGTTGTTAAGCACGATATAGAAGATATGGGTAACACTTACCGCACTTCAACACAGTTGTTCGATGAGAATTGATCCAAATAGAATAGACGTACGTCGTATGTTCTCTACACCTCTTGCAAGATATAAAATGCTTGAGGATAAGCACGAAGAACTTAAGGTTGCTGTGCGTGAATCAATAAAAAAGTCTGACGTAAGAATTAATGATGCAGCACCATCTCTAAAACATTATTATCAGAAGAGTGCAGAGCATTTACTGTATGATAATGATGAACCTATCTTTAAATATTTTCATAGGTGGTTGGAAGAATGTTATTGTGATTTTGTTGTAGATTTGCAGGGATATAATACCACTCAGGATGTATTTGTTACTGACTGTTGGGTTAATGTAGCAGCAGAGGGTGGTCATCAAATAATGCATTCACACGCTAATTCTTTTGTATCTGGTACGTACTACGTACATATGGAAGGACAGTGTGGTGATGTGGTGTTCTGTAACCCTTCAAATTCTGCTAATAAACCTTACTTAACACATCAAGTGATGAAGCAGACAGAGTTTAGTTCTACACAAGAGTTAGGTAATGCTACTGAAGGTCATTTAATATTATGGCCAGGTCATTTAAATCATTACACCTTGCCAACTGGATCAAATTCTGCTAGAGTATCAGTCTCTATGAACTTTATGCCACAGGTACTTACGTACGGTGGATACAATTATAGGTTAACAAAAGATGAGTAAAGTAACACTTGTTACCGTCACCCCTGAAGCTGAAAAGACTATGGGGTATGTTGCTAGGGTAAGTAATCCTAACAATCAAGATAACCCTAAGGTCGCAGGACTCTTAGGGTATTGTATTAAGCACGGTCACTGGTCTGTATTTGAACAGGCACATATGACAGTGGAAATAGAAACTACACGTGGTCTTGCTGCTCAGATACTAAGACACAGATCATTTACATATCAAGAGTTCTCTCAAAGATATGCTGACAGTAGTTTACTAGGAGATACTATTCCTTTACCAGAACTACGTAGTCAAGATACAAAGAACAGACAGAATAGTATTGATGATGTAGATCCTTTTGTTAATCAGGATTTTCAATTGAAAATGCAAAGACATTTCGTTGCTGGAATGAAACTCTACAAAGAAATGCTTGAAGCAGGTATTGCTAAGGAGTGTGCAAGGTTTGTACTACCACTTGCTACACCGACTCGGTTATATATGACTGGTAGTGTACGTTCTTGGATACATTACATTGATCTTAGAAGTGCTCACGGTACACAGAAAGAACATATGGATATTGCTAATGAATGTAAGTGTATTTTTGCTGGCCAGTTTCCTATAGTGGCAGAGGCATTGGAATGGATATAAAAGTTTATGATTATGTGATAGATCCAGTAACGATAGAACAGACATTTCAATTTCTTTCAAAGACATTCTATTCTTTTGGATCTACTTCTGATGATATGGTAGCGTCTGATGTTAGTTGGGTGAGGAATCATAAGGGTGATAGTATAGTCAAACCATTGTATGAAGCACTTAGAAACGTCTGTGACGTTCCTTCTTATGAATCTATAGCAACTACCTATACAGATCTACTGCGTGCTGGAGACCTTCCTAGGACTGTTAGAAGTATATCTAAATCTGTTAATATCTTTTGTGTTAACCCAGAGTGGAGTTGTTATTGGGGTGGAGAGATTGTTTTTTATGATGATGAAGAGATTTATAAAGCAATAGTACCAAAGCCAGGTAGAGTGATATCATTTGATGGTAGGATACCGTACGCTACTAGGCCACCTTTAAGACCATCACACCAACCTAGATATAATACAGTGATAGAATTCTGATGCCTTTATATGAATTTATGAACAAGGAGACAGGTGAATCTGTTGGAGAGTTGTATCTTACTCTTGAAAAGAGAGAGGATTTTCTAAGACAGAACCCTAAACTCTGTGTTAAGCCAGGTAAGTTGAGGTATGCAGCACATAAGTCTGCTGATTCCTTCCCTAGTTATCCTGATATGGATAATGAGACTAGAACTAAAGAAGAAAGAGGAGGTGATTACAAACCGAAAGAACCTGCCTCTTGGAATGATAATGATGTAGATACTGGTAGTAAGAAGTATAAAGTTGTCGATAAAAGAGCAGTTAAAATAAGTCATTTTGATGAAGACATCAAAAAGTATGGTAGAATAGTAGGAGCACCCAAGATGTTGGGTAGAAGTGAATCTAACTTTGAATATGAAAGTATTGATTCAAATGAACCACAGACTTGGGAAGAGGATCAACAACGAAATGAACAATCTCGTAAAGATGATAAAAGAGGTGCTAGAGATACTGATAATAGATTGAAAGGGAGTCACTCTATGGATCCTATTCATCTGACAGATTCACAATCAAGAATGCCTTGGGAAAAGGGATTCATTGAGGAGAACAAAGACAAGTACACCTCTGGTGATGATGAGGACAGAGCACGTCGTCAGAAAGATCATTATCGTGAGCGTAAAATTCTAGGAATAGATCCTGACGATGATGAAGATTCACCTTTAGATTTATAAATAAATTTATGCCAACATACCCTGTAAAAAACAACAAGACTGGAGAGACTAAAGAACTTTCTATGTCTATGAAAGCCTACACTGAATGGCGAGAAGAGAACCCTGACTGGGATAAAGACTGGTCTAAAGGTTGTGCTTCTGCTGGTGAAGTAGGCGACTGGAGAATGAAAACCGATGGTGGATGGAATGAAGTCTTACATAAAGTAAGCCAACAACCTGGTGCCAACGTTAAACCATACAAATATTACTAAATGCCACGTAAGAAGTCCGTATCTACGTTGTCCACTAAGCAGATGAAACGTACTAAACCTGTTAACAAAGATCTATTAAAACCAATAGAACCTCTGACTCCTGCTCAGGAATCGTTATGGGAACAGTATGCTACTGGAAAGAATCTAGTTGCTTATGGATGTGCTGGTACAGGTAAGACATTCTGCCTTTTGTATCAAGCATTGAAGGAGGTCTTGACAGAAGACACTCCTTATGAGAAAATATACATTGTAAGATCATTAGTTCCCACTAGGGAGATAGGATTCTTACCTGGCACCCACGAGGACAAATCATATTTGTATCAGATTCCTTACAGGAATATGGTCAAGCATATGTTCTCGATGTATACGGACAAAGAATTTGACACGTTATACGATGACCTCCAAAGACAAGAGACCATATCTTTTTGGTCTACTTCTTTTCTTAGGGGTACGACTCTTGATAATGCTATTATAATCGTAGATGAATTCGAGAACTTGAATTTTCACGAGTTAGATAGTATAATGACAAGAGTTGGCGAGAACAGCAAGATTTTCTTTGCTGGTGACGCTAGCCAGTCTGACCTACTTAAGGTCACAGAACGCACTGGCATTCTAGATTTTATGCAGATCCTACAAGGTATGCCTGAGTTCGGTAAAATCGAATTCGGTCTTGAGGATATCGTGAGGTCTGGTCTGGTTAGATCGTATCTGGTCTCCAAGATCAACCTAGGTTACAATGAAAACATTTGATCATTCTGAATTAATTGACTCGGTAAACTTGAAGAGACAAATGGTGGAAGGCAAACGCCTTTACGCTGTGGAGGGTGCACACTATCCTTCAGTCACTACAGTACTATCTAATCAAAAGAAAAAGAAAGCTATCATTAACAGGTGGCGTAAGAGAGTTGGTAAAGAGGAAGCAGACCGTGTAACTAAGCGATCTACTACCAGAGGTACCAACTTTCACGCTATCTGTGAAGATTATATTATGAACAGGTTAGATCTTGAGAAGCATAAAGCATCTCCTCTACCTGTACAGATGTTTCGCACTTCACAGAGTGTTATAGATAGAATAGATAGACCTAGACTTGTCGAGTCTATGTTATGGTCTGATAAGTTAAAGATCGCAGGACAGGTTGACATTATTGCTGAACTTGATGGAGTACTATCCGTCATTGATTTCAAGACATCAAAGTCACCTAAGAAACAATACATTTTGGATGGATATTTCACTCAGATGTGTGCCTATGGCTATATGTTTTACGAAAGATATGGTATAGAGGTAGAACAGTTTGCTGTTCTTGTTGCTTGTGAAGATGGTGAGTGTCAGTTAGTTAAGACTACTGATAAAGCAACTCATTATTCTAATCTTAAGGCCGCCATTGAAGAATATGAGATGAGTTATGCCACAGCCACCTGAAGACATTGAAAATAAATTTATGACTGCTACAAAATTTGCTGGTGAAATTGAAAAATTAGTTTCAGATAATGCTGATATGAATTACATCGATGCTATCATTCATTTTTGTGAACAGAATAGTATTGAAGTAGATAGTATTAATAAACTAGTTTCTAAACCTCTTAAAGAGAAACTTAAGTATGACGCACAACGTCTTAACTTTATCAAGAAAACATCCCGTGCTAAATTAATGTTCTAATGGGCTTCCAAGATTCTGAATTCGTACAGACAGAGATCAAGACTATCAATGCTCTGCAAGATCGTCTAGCAGAAATGACTATGGCATTTCCAGAACTAGATGATGATGAGAAGGAAGAGTATATTGAGATAGTAACTGAACTGTTGAACAAACAACGTGTCTTGTGGACACGTGTGGAACTATCTAAGAAAGATGATCCTGCTGCACAGAAGATGGCAGATGAGGTTCGTAAGGTTATGAATGCTGTTGGTATCCCAAAGGATGTTAGTGTTAGTGAGGTGTTTGGTAATATAGATCAAATGGTTGAGGCACTTAAGAAGACCGTAGCAGAGATGGAATGAAGGTATGTCCTAAGTGTGGTGCAACGTGGATAGAAGATCAGTTGTACTGGTCTACAGGTAAGGAAGGAGATCCCCACGACCTAGCAGGACTAGTATGTAATGAGTTCTCTGACAATATGTGTGTAAACCCTTGCAAAGGGAGTACGTCAGGGCAGACGTGGGAACATAGAAAAGAATTTCTTGACAAGTTAGACGAAGAGTATTATAATTGAGAAGTCGTTTAGAAAAGATACGAATGCTTTGAGCATAGCAGTATCCCAGTACATACAGATCCCTAAGGAAGGCGTTCCGCCTAAGAAACTTATGGATCTCATCGAACGTGCTCTTCCAGCACCAAGAGTAATTCCTGGTTGGAAGTTTAAGAGGTATGTATGGCCTCGTGTTAAACAATTGAGGACTCGTAATGAAGACGGGAACTCAGATAACACTGTTCGATTGGGTGGTACCAAAGATCACGAGACTTTGGAAGTAACAATTCCAAAGGGTGTCGATGTTACTAAACACCCACCATCTCTCCGACAGGACGGTGAAGAACAAGCCGTTCTAAATGGTTTTAATAGAACCAAGGAGATACCAGTCCACGGTTACGAACATTGGATCTACGCTGAGTACGAAGAAGATTTATCTACACGTACTGAATTCCAAGACACAACAGAAGAAGCTGTTGATGACTTGCGTGCTACTTTCAATCGTGACGAAGGTGCTGTAACAATTACGGAGGAGGAAGTCAAAGAACTAATCCGTAATAGATTTACAAGTCGAGTTGACTTTGAATCTGGAGTTACAGATGCTGACAAGGATGCGATGGTTCGTTACGTGGAGTCGCTTGACCTTAATCTCTCTGGTAACAAGGAGAAAGGATTAGTCAACGCTGTCATCAAGCAATTCAAAAGAGTTGGTAGAGTGGAAGCGTACACACGTGAGGATGCAGAAACCTTCGTTAATAATGGAGGATTCGGTGCTGATCTGATTAACACAAAGGATAGCACTCGTGTTCTTCGTTTATGGAAGAAGATTATGCTGAACTACATCGCTAGTCGGAATCCTCTAAAGTTAATTGACTTTAGTACGGGTGCTACTTCACACGAGATGATAGACAAGGATCTCAAGGAGATGCAAGAGGAACTAGAGGAACTGTATAACATAACTATACGGTTTGTCTCTCTTGTGTTGGTAGATAAGATCACAGATCCTCTACGTAGACCTTGGACGTGGTTTGGTTCAATCTTTCAGAAGATTGGTACTCCAAAACCTTCAGATGGTCTTGTGAAGCACGACTAAATACTAGGGAGGACTTTATATCCTCCCTTTTAAATTCAATCTAATTTAATCTAACTAAATCCGATGTCATTTTCATCACTTAAAAAGCGTTCAGGTACATCACTTGAAAAGCTAGTCCAAGAAGCAGAGAAGTTAAATAAGCAATCAGGAGGTGCAGACGAGAGATTCTGGAAACCAGAACTCGATAAGTCTGGTAACGGTTACGCAGTAATTCGTTTCCTACCAGCACCAGATGGAGAAGAGTTACCGTGGGCAAAGGTTTATTCCCACGCATTTCAAGGTCCAGGAGGATGGTACATCGAAAACTCCTTGACCACAGTGAACAAGAAAGATCCAGTAGGTGAAGTCAACCGCAAGTTGTGGAACTCTGGTCTTGATTCCGATAAGGACATAGCACGTAAGCAGAAGCGTAAGCTTTCTTACTACACTAACATCCAAGTCGTTCGTGATCCAGCACACCCTGAGAATGAGGGTAAGGTATTCTTATACAAATTCGGTAAGAAGATCTACGATAAGATCACTGCTGCAATGCAACCTGAGTTTGAAGATGAGACTCCTATCAATCCTTTCGATCTATGGGAAGGTGCTAACTTCAAGTTAAAAATTTGTAAGGTAGCGGGGTTCTGGAACTATGACAAGTCTGAGTTTGATAGCACTAGTGCTCTTGCTTCAGATGATGCTGAACTTGAAGCCGTATGGAAGAAGGAGTACTCACTAACCGCTTTCACTGCTGAAGATCAGTTCAAATCTTATGAGGAGTTATCGACTAGGTTAAACGAAGTGCTTGGCACTAACAAACGTGCTGCTGCACCAACAGTAGACAGTGAAGAGTATGAACCAGTTGCTGTTGCAGCTGCCACTCCTACTCCTGCTACTAGACGTGCTGAAACTGCACCAACTACGTCAGAAGATGATCAACTATCATACTTCGCACGACTAGCAGAAGAGGACTAAAATCCACTTCTGAATACTAAAATACCCCCAAAAAAATTGGGGGTATTTTTTTGTCCTTTAGATTTTTTTAAACTGCTGATCTCTTAAGAGATACACTTATAAAGTCAGAAGATTCTTTGTATGGTAACTGTGCCTTCATCTCTTCTATGAATTGTAATAGATATTGTTCACGTAATACATATATTTTTCTCTTATCATCATTCAATCTAGTTTCATACTCGTGATGAGTTATGGCATTTACTATTGATGATCCTTGCAAGGTAACAATAGATCCATCATTCTCTCTGTATCTAAAACTATCTCTAACTAATTTTTGCCATCCTGTTGTACCATCTTCTCTTGTTAGCCTGTATCTGAATTTATTACCTAAAGTATTATCAGCATAGGTTGGTTCTGTAAAATCACTAGAGTTAAATGTTCTTACCACAGATTTAGCACCAGTATTCTCACCAACAAATAACATACCTTCTGTTACTGGGTTGTTATTATCCCAAGAAGTTAAGTTTAACTGAACGTCAGCACCATCGTCACCAAACACACCAGAACGTGCATCGTATGAAGTTATTACACCCTCTGCACCGTTACTGAAGGTAACTTTCTCACCTACTTGGAATAGAGGACCAGATTCTGATACTACTATTAGTGTGTCTAGATAAGCACCACCAGTAAGAGAGTAAGATGGATACCACTCACGAGTACCTGGATTACCGTGACCTCCATAAGGAGGCCAGTACCCAAATATTAAGTCCTCTAGAGGACCAGTGTATGATCCTGGATTGTCTATAGTAATACTTTCAATTGATTTACCAAGATATACTACGGCTTCTGCACCACTTCCAGTTGTGTCTAAAGGATTGTTGCTAAAGGTTATTGTACTATCTGTATAATATGCGTCGTTGTTTATAAAGTTAACTGTTGTGATAGCAAAGTGATCGTATTGAGGACCACTGTTTCCAGGTTGTTGTAACTGGAAGTGTATATTATCTACTCTAACTTCTGGTGGTACTGTGAAATCATATGGTTCTAGGTTACCTGAACCAGTACCATTAGGAGTAGCAGGAATAACAACACCTAATGTAGTCCAGTCGTTAGGATCTAACCATTGAACTTGATTGTCTGTACCAGTACCAGCTTGGGTTTTCATCCAGAGTCCTTTCTGAGTACTCTGTGCTATGTTCCAGACTATTCTGTCTCCTTTATAAAATCTAAGGGTTGTGTTTACAACTCCACGTTCTTCTATGCTTTGTCCTCCCTCGAAGTATATTCTATCACCACCGTAAGCACCTCCACCAGGTCCGCCCCCATATGGATTATCTGTAGTTAGATGCCAAACAAATTGATTACCATATCCAGGAACATCAGCAATTGCTTCTTGAATATCAACATAGAAGGTCGAAGGAGCCCAACTACCAGTTCCATCATTATTAGGACCATCCCAAACTTCTATCTGCCCACTCATATGTTCTTCAACATCATTGGTGTAGTAGAAAGTACCAGACTCGTTCATATCATAATGAATATATTGTGCACCAGTTGCACCGTTATACTGAAGATTCTGAGGGAATTGATATCTTAAACGAAGTTCCTCAACACCTGGAATGTCTGGTGTTTCACCACCATTATTACCATTACCACGAATAGCATACACCCGAATAGTGTCGAAGTTAGTCATATCAACTTTGTTTAGGGTAGCATATCTTTCACCATAACTATCACCAAATCTTAGGTGTGTGCCTCCCACATTAAAACCACCCCACGAACCATAACCAGTACCATTTGGTGCAATTGTTACTCCATTACTGAACTCATAGATGTTAGTTGCATCTGTTGTGTCGAATTTAGTACCATCTAGTCGTACTTCTGTTACCACTCCATCTTCAATGATTGCTGTGGCAGATTCACTTGCCATACCGCCACTTAGTGTTACGAGTGGAGCGTATGTATAATTAGAACCACCATTAGTAACTTCAAATCTCTTGAGGTATCCTGTACTTGATAGGTTTGCACTCCATTCAGCAGGAAAAATTGGGAACTCACCATTAGGTGCACTTGGACTACCAGCATCAAACAAAGGTTGTGTTTCAAATCCACTGCTACTTGTAATTACAGTTGCAGATGTTACTGTGTATTGTCTGTTGGCCTCAAAGTCAAGACTGTTAACTGGTTCTGGTGCATCCTCTAGAGGTTCATCATAGTTAGTCCAGAAGGGTGCTTTGTAAAAGTCTTCTCCAACTAGTTGGTTTGCTGGTAGTACCACATCACCATTGGCATTCTTTACTTCATTGGTTGTGTAGTGTTTGATATCAAATGGTTTTTCATATTTGTTAGCAATATAATCCTCCAGTACAGGTGTGGACATAGGCCAATCAAAGTATGGATTGATTATATTATTTGCTAACAATATAATCCAATCATAATCAGAGTCACCGTATATTTTTTCTGCTATTAAATCTGGACGGTCAGAATCTGTTACTGTATATCTTTTGTAATAAAGTAGACTATCTAATGCTGCATCAGATATTTTAAACCTTCTGAAGATATTTTTTGCAGTCTCGTACTGTTGCGACGACCAAGGAAATCTTATAGGTCTAGTAGCAAGAGATATGTTAGGTAAGTAATTAAAATATCCCATTAGTAGTACTGTTTTGTGTATTGGAAACTGTCACCGTAATCATCAGCAAGGATGGTCTTAATCTCCATAAACGAAAGGTCTAAACCTACTGCTGTTGGTGCACCATCTTCTAGTGTTGACCACATACCACTAGCTGTATAGTTAACTGATATATTAGTCAAAGCACACGCTTTTATTTTATTTAACCAGTGATTGTCATTAGCACCAGTCTTATACTGTATTTTAAATACGTTAGGTACTTTCAAGAACCATCCACCACTTGCTAGTTCTGGTGCTGCTGCTCTCTTGAATGTCCATATCATTTCTTTAATGATCCTTGATTCTCTTTGATTTCTTGGTACTAATGTCCAATTAAATCTAAAGCTCCTTAGTTCTGGTTTGTCAAAGAATACTTCTAGGTTAGGGTTGATGACTTGACCAATTATACCTCCAGATGCAACGTTTGAATCTACTTGTCCAAATTTAGAACCTTGAGTAACTGCTAGAGTTTTTAAAATTCCCGATACACCTAACTTTCCTGCACTATCCTTGGCACTCTTTATACCTTCATTAAAATCTATTCCCGTCTTACCAGCAGTACCAGCAGAAATTGCTTTCATTGCTTCAACTTGTAGGTTGTTGGGTGTTTTTCCACTCCAACTAACACCTTGATCCATTCTTATATCCTCTGGCATATAGAGGACCATTCTTTTAAATTCACTTCCTGATAGATCACCACCACCTAATCCAGTAGTATCATAGTCAGCATACTTTCCACCATACACACTACCAGCAGCATCGTCTAGACACTTCGCCTTTCTGAAGGGTGGTTGGTATTCATATATGCTAAACATAATATAGTCATCAGCATTCTCTACCTTGTCCAGTGGAAACCTTAAAGATGCTTTACTTGATGACAGAACGTCGCTAAAATTAATATGCCGATTGCTCATTAGATGATCTTACGTGTAGCACGGAACCTGTATTTTGTTGCAGGGTCATTACGAAGCCATACTTTACGAGATTCTACAGGTACTTCTAATGTTCCTACAGATGATACGAATCTTTCTATAGGCATATAGATTGCTGAATCCCAATCCGTCTCTGCTATTTCTATATAGAGACGATTTTTTACATCTTCACGTTTGTATTTATGAATTACTTTTCGGGGTACATCTATCTTCCCTTCAGATAGTGCACCAATAGTCTTTAATCTCTTCTTTGGACTGACATAATGTAAGTTTGCAAGGTGAAAATGATGATCAGTTCTATTTAAAACTAAACCTACTGGTAGTTGATCGTAAAATGGTAGTCTGTCTTTGGTTGTCTTAGCATCATACTCAAAGAGTACTATCGTACCTACTCGTGGTGTATATCTGACACCGTTTCCGTCATCTAGATTACCTCTTTCTCTTTCTATAATATTATCTTTATTTGTTTCAGCAAATGAAGAACGCATTGCTATACTAGCTGCCTTCTTCCACCAAGATAGGGATCTGTCTTGACCATCTTGTGCTGATTCTAGTTTTTCAAATACGGATTCCAAGTTCTTTCTCTGTGAAGATTAAAAATTCTGCTTGTCTTTTCTTACAATACTTTCTAGCTGCTTTCCATTTTGCTTGGTTCTTTAAGAAAGTATTTGATTCATATAAGAATTGTTTTCTAGTTTTCTTACCTTGAACAGGTGCTCTGGTTTGTTTGTCTGGTTTGATTTCAATTATATATTTCTTTAACTCACCAGTCTGTTCACGTACTTTGATGTAGAAGTCTGGGTAATAACGACGAACCTTACCATCAGGAGCACGGTATGGTATAAAGAATTCTTCACTTCCCCACTCAATTATATTCTGATTTCTATCACACCATCTCATAAAAATCTTTTCCCACGAGGAGCGATAGAATATATTTCTATGATTTCCTCGGTACTTACTCGCATTTGCTGGAATGTATACTCCCTGCTTGTACATAAATAAGATGTATTCCTTTAGCCTATTTAGATGGCAAACCTATACTCTAAGCTTCAGGAAAAGATAATACGTGGTGGTGGTGTTGCTAAGTCCAACCAGTTTCGTGTTGTTTTCCCTGATTTAACGGGAGGAATCTTTAACTACCCTGACTTCCCAGTTAATTTCGATAGAAGTACACTGGAAGTTTTGTGTAACCAAGCATCATTACCTAGTGCAACAGCAGCTACCCAACAAGTCAATGGATATTATACGGGGTCATCCTATAAGTATCCAACGATGAAATTGTTTGGAGATTTAAGTCTTAGTTTTATTTGTGATTCAAATATGACTGCGTTCAAAGTAATGAACTCTTGGTTTGATAGAATATTTCAAGAGAAGAGTATGTTTAATCAGAAGGAAAAGATTCCTGAAGATATGTCTCATTATCCTGAGCGTGATAGGAATAGATTTACTCGTATAGCATACCCTGAGTCATACCAGAGAACAATAATTGTAGATAAGTTTGAAGCAGGCCCAAGATATAGTGAGCAAGGTAGGAGTGTAAGATACTTCTTTACTAATGCTTATCCTTATTCTATTGATGCAGTACCTTTGGATGCAGGTATAGCAACTCTAATGACTTGTACAGTTAACTTTCATTATGAAAGGTATGAGTTACAGTATGAAGATGCGAGAAAAAATTTGGAGAGTACTACTAATAATATTACTGGCTCTGGAGCACCCACTGATATTCAAGGTGCAATTGACAACGTGAAGGATGCATTCAATAGTTTTACCTCCACATTCAATAACCTATTCTAAAAAAACCCGAAAAAAAACTCGGCAATTTTTTTGCCCCTTTAGGTTTTTATAAACAGTCTAAATAAAGATACTGAACTGAACATACTATGCCTTTACCAACCATTGAGGTGCCAACCTATACTACTGCTCTTCCTTCAACTGGCCAAACAATTAAGTTCCGTCCCTTCTTGGTAAAAGAAGAAAAGATACTTCTAATGGCTATGGAGTCGGAGGATGAGAAACAAATAACAGATGCCGTTGTTACTCTTCTTACTAATTGTATTCAGAGTAGAATAAAAGTTAGGCACTTGCCTATGTTTGATTTGGAATATCTATTCCTTCAAATACGTGGTAAGTCTGTAAGTGAGGAGTTAGAACTCAAGATCACTTGTAATGATGATAATGAGACACAGGTGGATGTGACTATTAATCTTGAGGATGTTGAGGTTGTAAAACCAAAGGGAGTTAAGGATACTATCAAAATTACTGATGATATTGCTATCAAGTTACAGTACCCTCGGTTAGATACCTTTATTAAATCTAATTTCACACAGAATGCTAAACCTGAACAAGCATTTGATATTATAACGCAGTGTATAGACAAGATTATTGAAGGTGATCAAGTTCACGAGGCTGCTAACGCAACCAAGAAAGAACTGACTGCTTTCCTAGATAGTTTGACATCTAAACAGTTTGAAAAACTGCAAGAGTTCTTTGCCAATATGCCTAAGTTAACTCACACATTTAATGTGAAGAACCCTAACACTGGCGTTGATAATGAGTATACACTGGAGGGACTAGCATCTTTTTTCGGATAGTGATGTCGTATAACAGTCTTGAGAATTATTTCAGGACTAACTTCTCTCTTATGCAACATCATAAGTACTCTTTAACAGAACTTGAAAGTATGGTGCCTTGGGAACGAGAGATCTATGTGACTTTATTAATACAGCATCTTGAGGAAGAAAAACTCAAGCAACAACAGAACCAATAGTTAATCTAATGGCAATAGTAACAGGTGGGAATACAGAACCAAATCCCAACGAA
>Ga0163180_10001203_pt1 | contig 14739 bp, 14 predicted proteins | sample AtlANTMetagenome_2_FD_109647 | JGI IMG/M metagenome (GOLD analysis project Ga0163180, IMG submission 109647) | Marine eukaryotic phytoplankton communities from the Atlantic Ocean - Atlantic ANT 4 Metagenome | ecosystem: Environmental > Aquatic > Marine > Oceanic | place: North Atlantic Ocean...
AACAATCCAGATAAACAATATGGTGTTAATGGTTATAACTTACCACTGACCAAACAGTTTCCTTATCGTTTGATTGAATGTGAATTTACAAATCCTTCCAATATATCAGAAATTACTGAATCGGATGTAGCAAATGTTTTTCCGAAACCATCACAAGAAGAATTTAACCAAACATTATTGGAATATTTGAGTTCTAAATAATAATTACTTGATTATAGAAAAATTATTTAAATAGTAACATTTAAATAATTAACCAATATCTAAAAATGTCTAGACAAAATCAATTAAAAGAAATTTATCCATTACGGGTAGGTACAACAGCAATTATGGTATCTAGTATTGATAATATAGTACGTACGGGTACTATAGAAAATAATGATTCTTTTATACATGCAATTCTTACATCATTTTCAAAGAAATATAGAGATTATAAACATGATGAAAAATTAAATTATGTTAATAATATGAAAGATCGGATTATTAATGAAATGACATCTAATCAATGGTTTGAACAATGGAATGAAAATCTTACAGAAATAATCAAAAAAAAATTGCGTGATAATTTTATCAAAATTTATAAATATCTTGAAAATAAAATTAATGATGCGAAAATTTCAGATTCTTTATCAAAAATTATAGAAGATCATGTTAAACCACGACAAGATTATTTTGAATCCATTATTGAAATGATTCCTATCAAAAAAATAGACAAAGAATTTATTAATAATGCTTTTAAATTATATGAAGAATCAGAAAAATCTCAAAATAAAACAGCTAAAGATATAATTACACAATCAATTTCTAATGATTTTAATAAAGAATTGGACAATATTCCTGACATTAAATGTCTAAAATCAACTATTTACAAAAATTTTCAAAATTACTTCAAAATATTAACTTCTAAAATTATTGATATGGCCGAAAATGAAGAATTCGATAAAATTATTAAAAAATTCAGTTTATCTTCTAACTGGATCGACGAAAATATTATCAATTTTTTCTCAAATTTTTTCAAACGAAATATTTATTTCATTTCTAAAAATAATAGATTACCCATTAAATTTTCATCATTTTCTAAAAATCAACATTTTAACAAATGCACACTCGAATCACAACCATTTTCTAAATCAATCGTTTTATTAATAATAAATGATCACTTTGAATCAATCGGTTCCATTGATGATAATAGAATCGTCACACGTGATTTCAAAAATTCAGATAACACCATCAGAACTATCAAAGAATATGTAAGTAATAATTCTTTATCTTTTTCTGATCTTGATAATAATCTCAAATTATCAAATACTATCCCTATCGTAACATCCATCAATCATACAACAACACAACAAAACACAAAATCAACAAATACTAATAAAACAAACAACAAAACTAATAATGAACAATCAACCAAACAAACAGATGCACAAACAGAAGAGCAATCAACAAAACAAACAGAGGAACAAACAGAGGAACAAACAGAGGAACAAACAGAGGAACAAACAGAGGAACAAACAGAGGAACAAACAGAGGAACAAACAGAGGAACAACCAAACAAACAAACAGAAGAACAATCAACCAAACAAACAGAGGAACAAACAGAGGAACAAACAGAGGAACAAACAGAGGAACAAACAACCAAACAAACAACCAAACAAACAACCAAACAAACAACCAAACAAACAACTAAACAAACAGAGGAACAAACAGAGGAACAAACAGAGGAACAGACAGAGGTACAAACAGAGGAACAAACAGAGGAACAAACAGAGGAACAAACAGAGGATGATTCAAATACAATGGCTATAGAGATTGAAAGATTACAAAAAAATCTTGAAAAAAATAATACAGAGCATGAATTAGATAATGAAAAAAATGAATTAATATATGCGAGTGATGATAGTGATGGAGAATATTCTGATGAATCAGAATAATTTGAATATTCTGATGAATCAGAATTTATTAAATAAATTAATGATTAATTTATTTAATTGTTTAACTTGAAATGTGATTATTCTGTATTATTGGTCATTTCCATAAATTTATATAGAATTTGTTGTAGTTTTTCTGGACAATTATCAATATCAAATTTTAATCCGGCTTTTTGTTCTTTGCCACTAAATGGCAAAGAAGTTTTTGAAGAATTTTCAGTACGGATTTGGTGAATTTTTAATAAAATATAAATCAATTCATGTTTATCATTATCGGCTGTTTTTACAAAGTTAACAAATTCTTGTTTTTCATCGGTTGTTAGTTGATTTTCTAATTGTTTTTCATCAAGTTTTTCTAAAATGCTATTATAAAGAGGAAAATTGCTCATGTTTGTATTATGATTATTAATTATTTAAAAATCATTTTTATCATAAATTTTTTGATTGATTTTGTAGCGGCACTCCGATATGTAATCAACATACCATCCTTTAATTAAATAATTTAACATAATATCTTCTTGATTTTTTGTTAATTTGTTTGAATCATTAGCTGAATGATTTTCTGAATGATTTTCTGAATGATTCAGAGAATCATTTGTGTTAATTTTACTAAATTGATACAAAAAACTAAATAATTTTGATTTTTCTTCGGTAGTTATTTCATTGTTTTTTATTTTTTGTATTAAATTTTCTAAAAATGGTATTATAATTTCTGTATTCATACAATTGATTATCATAACTATATATTTAAATTAAAATTTTAATCAATCAAATTACTAAGTACTTCTTCCACAATCATATTTGCTATCATTTTTGCTTCAAATTCATAATATCTTGTATCTATTAATTCTATCATTACTTTCTTAAATCCAATCTTATGATGTAACTTCCAAATATAATCTTGTAACTCTAACGGTAACATATCTAAATAATTAACTGACATCTGTGATTTATCTATATTGAATATTTTTATTATGTTATTCTTAAGAATTTTCTTAATAAAAATATTTATTTTTTCCATTCCATACCACATGCATAAAAGTCTGAACTAATACCATCATAATCTTTTGTATGTGGATTCATTTTACGTATTTTGATTAGATAAATCAAAATATCTGTATAATCTTTGTGACAGGCTGCATGAATAGCAGTACGACCAAAAGAATCAGGTTTTGTTAAGATTTCATCAGGTAATGATTTTAATTGATCGATATCTTGATCAAAAACAGCCATGATAGCAATATTTGTTGTTTTATTGTTTGTTAGATTGTTTTGTATTTTATTTGATGTATTATTGAATCTAATAGTAAACATTAGGAAAGTGTTATATATGTTATATGTTATATATGTTATATGTTATATATGTTATATGTTATATATGTTATATGTTATATATGTTATATGTTATATATGTTTAAAATATGATTAGACCATACCGGCATTTTTCATATTACTTTCGGCTTTAAGATAAACTTGCATCATACCTGCCATGCGATTATTTTGTGAAGTAATTGCCATATCATTTGCACCGATATTGTTACAAGGTTGTTGATATTTTAAGTTATCTGGATGATAAGACATTTTATTAGAGTAAGATTCAACTGCAGGATATCCGGTTAATCCAGGATATTGAGGTATGTGAGAGTTTTTAGGGAACCATTGATGATTTATGGTGTCACCTTTGATACCGAAGGTATTAAGTAAGTTACTGGATATGGTTGGACGATTGTCGTTTTCGTCGGTGACACGATCAAGAGGATTATGACAAGTGGGTGATTTTAGGTGAGGTAAGGAGTTTTGACAGGCAATACGGCCGTAATTGTCAAAGGAATTGGCATTAAAACATGCGACATTGTTGGAGTTGATCCAAGTGTTTGATTGATTACGATTGGCCCATCCAGTGCTAACCTTATTGAATGCTATATTTTTTTGTAAACTCATTTTTTATTTTATGAAATAAAAAATAAATAAAATTTGAACAAAATTAGGCGACTTGATTTTGTTGACGGGCCATTTGTTGCATACCTTGTTGGTAAGCACGATTGGGGCAATTGCCTAATACATTAGCAGAGTTTTGTTGACCCCATGATCCATGATGATTGTAACCTTCAGCCATATGATTAGTATGGAGTTGAGAGTTTACAGCGGCAGCATTATTACTACCATTACCAGCGGCACCAGTGACACCATTCATACCATCTTGGACGATTGCTGCAACGTTCAAGTTAACATATGTAGCATATTGGGGTCTTGAAACGGTATTTTCAACCATAACACGATCGAGAGGACTGTTGCAGCCAGCGCGTTTAGTATAAAAAGAGTCAGCGCATACAACGCGTCCAGTCATATCCATATGATGCCAAGTAGGGCATACCATTAAAGATGGGTCTTGGAAACGATCAGATTGGTTTCTATTAGCCCATCCAGTATTAACTTTACAAGTTCTTAAATTTTTTTCTAAACTTAATGGAGACATTTTTTTTATTATTGTGAATATAAAAAAAAAATTTATTAAAAAATATTAATAAAAATCACATAAAAATAAGAAAAATTGTATAAATAATTGAAAATAATTATAATGGAGAAAATTTGATAAAAAATACAATTTTAATATGGAAAAAGTATAAGATGATTAATATAAATAGAATATAAAAATGAAAAAAAATATAAAATATATAAGAAATATAAATATGTTATCTGAAAAATATATAAAAGATCTTATAAAGCAATATTATGAAACAGATAGTGGTGCTAAATTACAATTAGATTCATTTAATCATTTAATAATGTTTGGATTACAAGCAATAATAGATGAGGAGCCTGAATTGGTAGTAGAAGTAAATAAAAATATAACATATATAGTCCGTTATACTGATGTTACTGTGGATAATCCATATATAATTGAATCTGATAGAACAATACGACAAATAACACCTTCAGAAGCGAGATTACGAGAATTAACATATGATGGTCCGGTATGTGTTAATATTGTGACACAGTTGCTGGAAAATGGGCAAGTGATAGAAAAACAAGAATATAACAAAATTCCGTTAGCACGTATACCTATTATGTTAAAATCAATTAAATGTAATCTGTATGATAAAAATGTTGAAACGAATAAAAAAAATGGAGAATGTCGGATGGATCCAGGTGGATATTTTATTATTAGAGGTAAAGAACGTGCATTAATAACACAAGAGCGTGTTGCATATAATACAGTTTTTGTTTTTGGACAAAAACCACAATCAAAATATAAGCATGTTGCAGAAATAAGGTCAATGTCAGATGAAACTGGTCATTCTATTATGATTCAAGCAAAGATTTTGCCGACAGGTAAAAATTTGGTATTTTCATTGCCATATATAACACAAGAAATACCTGCAGGGATAGTGTTTAAAGCAATTGGATACACAACAGAAGAAGAAATAAAGAAAATATTGGTTCAAAGAAATATTAATGAGACATATGTGAATGATATAATAATGGAATCAAAGATAATAGATACACAAGAAGAAGCATTGACATATATAGGTAAATTTGCAATGCATGTATTACCTAAAGAGAAACGTGAGATTTATGCGGAACAGATGTTTAAAAACGAGTTATTTCCACATTTGGGCACAACATGTAGTATGTTAGAGAAAGCGTTATTTATGGGACATATGTTGAATAAATTGATAAATACTCATTTAAGTATTAGACCTGAAGATGATAGGGATCATGTTTCAACAAAAAGATTAGAAACATCTGGTATTTTAATTGGTGATATATTTAGAGCGTTATTTAAAAGAAATAACAATATGATAAAGCAATATTTATTAAAAAGACAAGAAATAGTTCCGGCAATTAATAGAACCAATCAGATAACAAATGGTATTAGACATTGTTTCGCAACAGGGAATTGGGGTTTACAGAAAACAACATATGTGAGAACAGGTGTTTCACAAGTTATGAGTAGATTAACTTGGGGTGCTGTACTATCACATTTGAAAAGAATTGTGATACCTATAGGTAAAGAGGGTAAGAATACAAAAATTCGTCAAATTCATTCATCTCAGTGGGGATTAATATGTCCATCTGAGACTCCAGAAGGTCAGTCATCAGGTATAGTGAAGAATTTTGCGTTTATGGCAGGTGTGACAAATTCGATTAAATCTTTATATATTAAGGAATTGATAAAAGATTATAAAGATATGATCAAGTTGGATGAGATAAAATTGTCTGATTATGATTTTGAGAAAAATAATTTAGCGGATTATTATAAAATTATGATAAATGGAATATGGTATGCGATTATTAAAGATGTTAATAAAATGGTTGAACAATTTAAAAATGATAGAAATAAGGGGTTAATACCTAAAACTGTTTCTATTTGTATAAATAAACAAGATCAAGAAATATTGATATATAGTGATGAAGGTAGAATGATCAGACCAGTTTTCAAACTTCATAATAACAAATTATTGTTTGAAGCATCGAATGCATTTACTTGGTCAGAATTAATTCAAAAAAATTATATACAATATTTAGATAGTTATGAAATAGAAAATCAAGTGATAGCTACAAGTATTCAGGATTTAACTGAACAATATCGTAAATTTAATTATTGTGAAATACATCCATCAATGATATTAGGAACAATGGCAAGTATGATTCCATATCCTGATCATACACAATCACCAAGAAATTGTTACCAAGCTGCTATGGGAAAACAAGCATTAGGTGTATTTAGCCTTGCTCATGAAATTAGAACAGATACAGTTGTGCATTTATTGCAATACCCTGAAAAACCACTTACGTATACTCATGCATCAGATTGTATGGGTTTCAATGATATGCCATCTGGAATAAATGCAATAGTTGCTCTCGCTTGTTGGACTGGTTTTAATCAAGAAGATTCCGTTATTATTAATGAAGCGTCCATACAGAAAGGATTATTTCGTTCATTCGTATACAAGACAATTATGGCTGAAGAGAAAAAACGTGCTGCAAACTCTTTTGAAAATATCATGATTCCTCCTGCTTCTGTTAAAATTAAATCATATAATTATCAAAAATTAGATAAATATGGTATCATAGCAGAAGGTAAAAAAGTGTATAGTGGAGATGTAATCATCGGAAAAGTTATTAACAAGTCAACAAAAACCGCAGGTGAACAACTTCTTGATAACTCTATTGTCATCAAACATGGTGAAGAAGGAATTGTTGATAAAGTCTTTATTTCACTTACTCCTGATGGTTACAAACTTGTAAAAGTAAAAATCAGAAGCCAAAGAATTCCTGAGATCGGTGACAAATTTGCATCGCGTCATGCACAAAAGGGTACATGTGGGATGGTATTACCAATGGAGGATATGCCATTTACACAAGATGGAATTGTACCAGATATTATAGTAAATCCTCATGCATTACCATCAAGAATGACAATTAACATGTTTTTGGAATGTTTGGGATCTAAATCAGCAGTACATAAAGGAATATTTAGAGATTGTACTGCATTTTCAGAATCAAGTACAGGTATTGTTAACCATTTGACAAAAGAATTAGGAGAACTTGGTTTTGAAAATAATGGTTATCAAACTATGTTTTCTGGTTTTACTGGTGAAGAAATCGGTGCTAAAATCTTCATAGGACCCATTTATTATCAACGTCTCAAACACTTAGTTGCCGATAAAATTCACGCACGTGACGCCGGCAACGTTCAATCACTCACCAGACAACCTCTTGAAGGACGATCTCGCGAAGGTGGTTTACGGTTTGGTGAAATGGAACGTGATTGTATGATAAGTCATGGTGTTTCTGGGTTCTTAAAAGAAAGATTGTTTAATATGTCAGATAAATATGCAGTACATTTGTGTTGTGATTGTGGACAGATAGTGGTATCATCGAAACAGTGTAATGTGTGTAAATCTGATAACATTAAGTTGACGAATATACCGTATGCTTGTAAGTTGTTGTTTCAGGAATTGATGGCAATGGGAATTAAGATAGAATTGAAGCCAAATTAAAAGGTTTTAAAAATTTTATTTAACAATTAAATAAAATTTGACAATTATTTGATAATTTTTTTGATAGATTTCTTAAAATCTTCCACAAAATTTTTATCATTATCATATCTATCTTTCGTACTATTATCACCTTCTTCACCAATATGATCAACAACACCTTCATTCAAAACACTAAAATAATATCCTTTTTGTTTGACATATTCGGATATACCCCAATCTAAATTATTTTTCCAACCTTTATATATAGATTTTATAAATTGTAAATTAAAAAAATAACATACAGCACCCACACTATATTTTAAATGAAAATTTTTATACTTTGTAATTTCATTATCCGAATATTGATGTGCGTTTGTTGGATTAAATCCCGACATAACAATATTTGTACTTTTTAATTCTTTTTCAGCTTCTTTATATATATTATATAATTTATTAAGCCATTGCTTCTTTACCACAATGTCGTTATCAACGATGCATACGTAACCGTATTTGGCATTTTTCTTAATATAATTAAGTAAATTCAAGTACGATTGTTTACAACCTTCATTTTTTTTATTGTAAATAACAGTATATAGTTTTTCTGATTCTTTTAAAATATTAAGTGTTTCTTCATCTGTAGAACAATCATCATATATAATAATATTATTGCACAATAACGTGTCACTCTTTTTAATAGAATTTAAAGTTTTTTCAAGATATTTAGGCCTATTATAAGAACGAATTGCTAAAAAAATTGGTTTGTTGATTTGTTTCATTACACTGAATTTTTCATATTCGTTATTTTTGTTTTGACAATAATAAAATAATGATATAAATATAATAAATAAAATTGATAAAAATATAACCATCATTAAAATTTTATCCAGATTTGTAATATTATTTGATTCCATTTATTCATAAAAATATTAAAAAATATTTTTATGAATAAATGGAATCAAATGATTTATTAAATAATGAAAATAATTCTTTAAAAACCGATCGTCACATTGTTAAATCAAAAATTAAAATGATCGGTCATAATTGGATACTTTTTCCAATTACAAAAATTCATAAAACACAAGAATTCATCACTGGATGGAAATTACAATTTACTTACGATTCTGAAGCTTATTATAAAAATATTTGTAATATTGTTCCAGAAATTGATCCCATCATTATAACAACTAAAATTATAGAAGCTGATATTGACAGAAAAGATGGTTATTCTATCTTTAAAACAATTTCTGGATTTTACTATATGGTTAAAGATATTAATAAAGAATTTTACAAAAATCATTGGATAAATGAATCCCCTGACAATTTGTTACATAAATTACAAACATCACAACTTATTTCACACACCGATATAGAAGATTTATCTAATTTAATTGAAACAAATCAAAATAAATCAACTATTAAAAACAAACCAAATTATACATATTGTATCAAATCAGTAAATTACATTATATCTGATGATTTAAATGAAAGTGATTCAATGTTTAGTTATTTTGATAATATGATATCCGAAGATATTAAAAAATCATCTTAATTTAAACCATCGAATGAATATCTTGTTCTTCTTCAATATCAGGAAAATTATCTTTCCATGAATACTTATTTTTTGTATTTCCTATTTTATTTTCATTCCCTACAACTTCCTTAAATGAATTAAATATATCATTTTGTTTTTCACGCGCCGTTTCACGCGCCGTTTCACGCGATGTGTCGATCATAGAACGTTCAGAATTATCAACAGAGTTTACTCTTGAATTATTAGTAGAACTTATATTAGAACGTGGTGTTTTCATTTGTCTTTTCATCATAATATTATTAAATCGTGCAAGATCAGATTTCTTAAAATTTTTCATACTATAATTGTTTAAACTAAACATATCTAATCTAACAACATCATTTTTAAGTTCTTTTTTCGCTTCATTCTTTAACATTTTAACATTTTTTTGATACATTTCTTGCAATTCTTGTTCACGATTTTTATGTACAGATTCATCAATCAAAATACCAACCTCTCCTGGTATCTTGAAATTATATTTTTCAGCATGTTTACGATAACGTGTCATTACATATTCAGGTATTATAGGTGATTCATCAAATAAATCACCATATGATGTAGTAAACCATATTACATATTGCTTTGCATCTTCTCTATCTTCTTTATCTAAATTTAATTGAACTCTTGCATTATTTGCTAATGAAGTATATCTACCAGCAGTTGTTTTGTATTTATTAATTTGTGCTTCATAATTACCAAATTTAATTATACTAATCAATATACCAGTCATAAAAGATACAATTGTTACAATGATCGGAATCGTAAAATGATCTTGTAAATAAGAATTAATAGTATTTAAAACTCCAGCCATAGGAGCAAAAAATATACTACAATACATCAATCTATTATACATTAATGATTTTTCTTTTGCTAATTCACAATGCATCCATTTATATCCTAAACATAATTCTGCTAATGATTGTACAGACTTTTCTATTTTCGTATTCCAAATAGAATTTGATTCTTCAATCGAACTAATTGGTATATTCATACCCATTGAATTATTTCGTGGAAAACTCATTTATTACAAACAAAATATAATTTTCAAAATATAATTTAAAATTATATTTTGAATTTATCTACACTTTTATTTTTAACATAATTGGACAATGATCTGATCCCATCACCTCTTTCAATATAACTGATTCTTCCATCAATTCACCAATACTTTTATCAACCAAACAATAATCTATTCTCCACCCCCTATTCAACTCTCTAAATGTCTTAATTTTTGGATTCCACCATGTATATTGATCAGTAGACTGATTAAATTGTCGTAAACTATCAATCATACCATTTTCAATATATTTATTAAAACCTTCACGTTCTTCCGGTAATAAACCAGCAATTCTTTGTTTTGGATTTACTGGAAATCCAGAATATATATCTATCTCTTCTTTACAAACATTCATATCACCAACCAATATCACCGGTTTTTTATCAGATGACTCTTTACTCAAATAATTATACCAATTCAACATCGCATCATCCCAGACTGTTGTTCTATATTCTTCATTTGTACCTGAATTTGGTGTATATACATTAATTAAATAAAATGAATCATATTCCACTGTAATAACACGTCCTTCATCATTATCAAGAGATGGTAAACCAAAAATAACATCTTTTGGTTCTATTTTAGAAAAGATCGCAGTCCCAGAATACCCAGAACCACGACCTCTTTCAGGATTCGTTGATGGATTTATGTAACGAAATGGAAATAATGGACCATCCGAAATATCTGGTTCATATATTCTATCAAAAATTTCTTGACTACATCTTGTTTCTTGTAAACATATAATATCTGGGGTATATTCGGTAACCATTCGATAAAAATTGCTGTCAGGTTCCATAATAATCGGTTTTTTGTTATTTGGTGTTTTTTCATTAATAATATGAGATCTTATCCCATTAACATTCCAAGATATAATAGATAAACTCTTTCTTTTCATAATATATTGTTATTTTTCATACAAAAATAACAATTTTTTCATTTTTTTATAAAAAACATTAAATTATTGCATTATTTTACCACATGGTTTATCAGGTACAGGTAAACCAACTAATGAATCAATCTCCTCTAAATTATCCGGTAAATAATTCTCATATGTATAATAATTCGATTTTATGTATTTTTTTTGATTTTGATAATTACTTGTGTTTTGATTATTTTTTAACATGTAATCATTATCTTCTGTATAATATTCTTTAATCATACCACCGTTATTATCCATCATATTCCTTTCAATACCATAATTATTATCACCTGATTGTTCTATCAATTCATTAATATTATATGGAATTATACCAGGTGGAAATTCATAATTTTGTTCAATCTTATTTGGTTGTCTTAACACATTTTTATTTGTTAAAACATCAATTGAATTCTCATTAATTTCTTGTTTGTGTTCCGATTGTTGTTCCGATTGTTGTTCCGCTTGTTGTTCCGCTTGTTGTTCCGCTTGTTGTTCCGCTTGTTGTTCCGCTTGTTGTTCCGCTTGTTGTTCCGCTTGTTGTTCCGCTGGTTGTTCCGCTTGTTGTATGGGTGGTTCGATTGGTACATGTTTTGTAGACGGTTCAATTGGTATATGTTGTTTTGTAGACGGTTCAATTGGTACATGTTGTTTTGTAGACGGTTCAATTGGTATATGTTGTTTTGTAGGTGGTTCAATTGGTAAATGTTGTTTTGTAGGTGGTTTATTTTCAATTTTAGTATTTAAATCATTCATATTTTTTTGATTATTTATTAATGTATCAGATTTAAAACCTTCTGCAGTAGGTGTAACAGATGTATTAAAAATATTATCAATCATATTATTAAATTCATTACATTGTTTAAAACCAATTTCAGCTTGACCTATCCGTGTATTACCGTCAACTTGTTGCCACATTGGGAATCCTTTAACATCTTTACAAATATCTTTATTTTTGTCTAACTCACAATTAACATATATATCAGAATCATTATCCGATAAGTTTAGTAGATCTAATTGTTTTGTAGTATAACCACACCAATTTGCACCAAATAGTTTCCATTTGTTTGCTTTTAATTGATCTATTTTATTCAATATATTTTGGTCACATATTTTGTTTGGTGATTGATATGTTTCTTTTTTATAATATCCAGTACCTTTGGAACATGTTTTAAATATATAATTAGAATTTTGACAATCAGGTATGTTATCTAAAGCTGATTGAACAAAATCATTTCCTTCAAGACAACCATTTTGCTGATCGTGTTGAGTGAATTGTTCATTTTTTGTATAATAACCCTTACCATGTGACCATCTACCTGTTTGGCAAACTTTATATTCATATTCAGAATTATTTTTACAATTTTGATGATTAGGATCATCAGGATCATCAGTTAAATAATATGGTTTATCAATACCTGATACTGGGCATGTTTCTATTTGATATTTTTCTTTTATGTTTTTTTCTGATGATTGGTATTTTAATTTAAGTTTTTCTACAAAATCATCTAAACTGTTTGGTAAACCAGTCATAGAATATCCATCTTTTGTTTCAAAATAAGGTACACTTGATACATTTTTAGATTTTAAGTAATCTTTATGTTCAACTGCATTATTAATATTTATATATTGTAAAACATTGTTATTTTTTAGAAGTTCTTTTGTTTTTTTGCATGCTGGACAATTTTCCATAATGTACATTTTTACAAATTGATCATTCGATTTGATAATATCAACTGGATTTGTAGAATCATACTTTTCGTTGGTTGTGTTTGTCTTATTTTGAGTTGATGGTTTGTTTTGGGATGATGATTTATTTTCATTATAATGATGATCAGGTCTATTATATTCTTTTCTATATGTATTATTTGCAGTTCTTGCGTTAAAATGTTTTTCACAATTACAAGATGTATTTGGGTTTGGATTTTGAGATACTGCTTCTTTTTGACAATTTGCGATATTTTCTGATAATTTAAATTCTAAATTTTCTTTATTAGAACCAAATATTTTATCTTTCCACAAAATATATGAAATAAATAAAATTGCACAAATAGGTATTAGATATAAAAATAATGTTCTCATAATATATCCGAATACAGAACTTTTTCCTACATTTTCTGGTGTCTTATCATCACTATATATTTTAAATAGCGGGAAAACACTTAGTGTTTTATTTGGTCCTGTACAATATAAAGCAAATGAATAACATATAGTGATGTACAAAACCAATATGGTAATTATAATTTTATTTTGTATTTCTAACATTTTAAAATATGGGTAATTTATTTAAATAAATCAAATAAATTATTTTATTTTTTTATATTTATTATGCGATTTATTAATAATTAATTATTAATAATTAATTATTAATAAATCATTTATTCATCTGTAGCTTTGTCTTTGTCTTTGTCTTTACCATTAGAATAAAGTTTAAAATATTTATATGATGTAAAACCATATGCAATACATCCAATACAGCATAATATTATGTAGATTATTGGCCAACGTTTATTTTTTAAACTATTCTTATAATTAGTACTGATATTGAAAAAACATGTAATACCAATAAAACCTAATCCTAACACAACTGCGAATATTGCGTATATTAAACATACTGTTGTATTGTTATCATAAAGTAAAGTTTTTATAAAAGGAAAATTTTTACTAATCCATTCATAAGTTTTTTTATTAAAAATTGAAGCATCTGGATCTGGTACATATTCATCTAAACTTTCGGGTAAATTATTGGCTGGTACTTTATTTGCTTCTTTACAATTATATTTTTTACTTTGCATTGACAAATATGTTCTCAGTCCATATATAGAATGGATAGAAATGGTAACAAAAAATAATAATGCGGTAATTCCACTACCTATAATAGTTACACCAGTAGTGGTTGAAGGACTTATTCCCCAAATAATTATACACCAGCATATTAATGCGATAGCAAGTAAAATAATAATTATTAAATCAAGAGTTGAGATTAAAAATGTATTTTTACATTTATCTAATTTTTCTCCAATTGTCCTATAATCGGTAGAAGGATCATCTGTTTGATAAAATTCTAACATAACTTTTATAATAACAAAATATAATTTTTGTTATTATAATTTTTAGATTACACGTAAAATTATTCATTATATTTTTACATCATATTAAATATTGTTTTTACTTTTTCACCGTATTTCGAATCAATATTAATAGAACTAAAAAAAATCATCCACATATTAATTTGTAACAATGTCAATATAAATATTAATGGTATCATAAACCATAATACA
>Ga0163180_10001204_pt1 | contig 14736 bp, 29 predicted proteins | sample AtlANTMetagenome_2_FD_109647 | JGI IMG/M metagenome (GOLD analysis project Ga0163180, IMG submission 109647) | Marine eukaryotic phytoplankton communities from the Atlantic Ocean - Atlantic ANT 4 Metagenome | ecosystem: Environmental > Aquatic > Marine > Oceanic | place: North Atlantic Ocean...
GTAACTATTTGCTACTATTAATTGTGGATTTATTAAATCACCTTTTTCAACCTTTACTTCGGTTTTAGGAAAATTCCATTTCCAAATAGCTTTTGAACCATTGGAAAATGTTCTAGCTTCTGACAACTCAGCACCAGAACCTTTTAATACTTTTTCAACTTTGTTAACAACTGATTTATTGTCAACTACTTTATATTCATCAGTCATACAAGACAATACTTCTCCTGTATCTTCTCTTATGATAAATTTATGACCTGTTCCAGACACTAAAGTTCTTTTCTTACCTTCAGCTTTCATAAATGTTGCTGGAACTTCTTTAACTGGAAATAGAGTCTCCTCCATTGCTACTATAGACATTTTTATACTCTCCTCTTTCTACTTTAACTTTCTTTGGTGTTCTACCAAACTTTCTTATTTCATTTTCTAACATTTTTTCTTCATTCTGATAACCAGATATAATCATTTGCTGTAAATAAGCAAATCCTTTACCTTGGTATACGTGTTCATCCATATTATATTGATGAATTATTCTTTCTACAGTCTTATCAGGTATCTTAGATATTGCTTGCAGAAAGTAAAATGTTTTCTGATTGTTTTTATCGGAATTTATATTTTCACGAATTAGTTTGATAACTCGTTTCAATCTTCTTTGACAAATTGTATTGCTTCCTCTTTCTTCCAAAAGCGAAATGATACGCTTTGTTGGATTGTATTTTCTTCCCGTTTCGTGTCCACATGCTTCGCATTTCATTGTTCCTCCACAAGTGTACCAGCTGACCAAGTATGTTTACCTTTATAATAACTTTCGTTTTCATTATAATGTTCAATATTTGGTAAGCTATAAACCATAACCTCTGCATTAATACCAATACTCAATAATACACCTTCTGTACCACTTTTATTAAATCTTGCACCTGGTTTTAATGTTCTCAATTCAACTTTTTTACCCAATCGTAACCTCTCTACTTTCCATTAATTTGTTTTCTCTTCTTCTTAATGCTACCATATCTAATATAGCTACTAAATCATCTTCTAATCTTTGTAATGGTTTTTTCATTTCGCCATTAAGCTCACTATTTTTAAGTGTTTCAACCATTAAGTTTACTTCACTATCTGTTAATTTAATTGTTATTACTGCTTCGTTCATTCCGTACTTCCTTCGCCCATTCATTATGCACAATATCATCTATAATGTCTTTATCGCTAGAACCAATATCTAAATTATCTTTAATTTTTTCTATAATTCTATTCCAGACAACGTTGACACGCAACAATTCTTGTGCTTGTTTTAATTTATCCAAGATTCCTCCTTATATATGCGGACTTAGTAGCCAACCTTTCTACATTGATATTCCATATTTGGACCACAATGCTGAAACAAGTCCGCACATAATATACGATTTTATGATTAGAAAACAAAGAGAAATAGTAAACCCACTGACTTATTTTACTTGTTTTGTACTGTGGAGTTTCGCTATATACGTTGATAAGCTTTCTCTTTATCTTCTAATTTTTTGAGGATTAGCTATCCCATCGACTCTATATAGCTTCGTTGCAAATGGAATCCTCAAACTTATAAGCTGAGTGCCTGCTTAAGACCTAGTAGATAACCGATAGTTAAACTAGGTGAGGCACCGCCGCTTGGTTAACTACCATTTAGAATGGTAAGTCATCAACTTCTACTTCTTCTTCAGATAATCTATCACCGTCATCCCATTTGTGAACATTAGTCACTTTAAGAGAGGTTCTTTCTTTACCTTCTGAATTAGTAAATGAAGTTTCTTTTAATTCAATTAAACAAGGAAATCCGATAACATCTTTTTCTTCTACTTCAGCTAAAGTTGTATCTCCATTATCATTACTTGGAAATTTAACTCCTAAGCCTTCAAAGAACTCTTTGTATCTTCTATTTTTCCATCCTTCACCTTCTGCAGGATTAGGAGTCAGCCAAACACCTTTATCTACACGATATGTGTTTCCTGATACAAAACCAGCGTTAACTACATCTCCTGTTGGTACATAATTACCATTAGAATCTTTAGTTAGCTTTGGTATTTCTATTTCCTTTGCTTCTTCTGCTACTTTGAATGTTAGGTTAAACACAATGCTACCATTGTATTCGTTAGATTCAAACTTGCTAACATGAGCAGGATAAGTTCCTTCTGCTACTGGTACAAATCCGTCATCTTTTTCGTTATACGTTGCTTTTACTTCTTTCACTTAGCTTCCCCTTCCGTATATTTTTCTATTACTTTATTTACTTCCATTTTAAGCTTAGTCATCTCTTCAGAATACTTTGCTCCTTTTAAACCCGCAAAATACAACATAGGTGATACCCAAGTACCATCTCCTGTTTTAACATATCTACGAGTTGTGCCTCTACCTGCACTAATCAAACCATCTGATTGCATTTTTTCAAGGTCTGATTGTGTAAAGACGCCATCTTTTACAAGTTCTTCCGCTTGTTTTAAGGTTAATTTACCCATCTTGTTTATCCTCCATAGGTTCTTCTATACTATAAGACAAATAACTTTGATTAATATTTAAATTAATATGTTCATTATCTTCTGTTTTCATAACAAATGTTAACATTGGTTTGCCATGATATAGTTTAGTTCCTGTAAATATTGCATTACGAAACTCTTTACCATCATTTACACCAATAGTGTAACTATTATGTGTTTGATACAGTTCATCTCTATAGTTTTCTTTTGCTTTTCCAATTTCACTTAGTTTCATTTAGCCGCTCTCTTTTCATCAAGTTCGTCTATAGCTTTCTTTACTTTATCCGCTTTACGCTTCAATTTATTAAAAGCCGCTTTATAGTTACCATCGTTAATTGTTTCATCACCGATTTGTGCAACTATTTTAGCTTCAAACTCTTTATCGCCAATAATAGCAAGTAAATCTAACATTGATTTGTATTGTTCTTTATTTAACGCATCTGGAGCTTGTGGTAAATCTTCACCAGCATAGATATATAAACCTAATCCATGCAATGCTATCGCTTTTGCTAAACAACGTTGTATTGATGTGTTTATTTGAAAAGCATTAGGTTCATCTACAGTTTTATTCATGTGGTCTAATACTGGATGTATTTGAGTTCTAATTACTTTATCTATTTCAACAGATACTTGTACAAAACAACCAGCGTCAGTACGCATATAAGGTGATTCTATACCATTATCTACAAAAGTATGTATTTGCCATGTAGCTTTAGGAAATTCCTCAAGCAATACTTTAACAGCCCACGCCCAAGAAAGGTAAGTATAATTACCCTTCTTTTCAGTATGCTCACTTACATCTATTTTACTTAATACACTAAACGCACTCATTTAAGTCCCCCCATTTATCATACAAATTGTCAAAGTTACTCATAATTTGTTTCCAAGTATCTTTGTCTATGCTAGCACTATTTCTAGCTTCAGGGCTATACATATTGTATTGTCCATCTTGTCTAACTTCTAGAAATGCTATCCATTCATCTTTGTATATTTTGTTTATTGGATTGTTATCTTTTCCGTCTCCAACTATTGCATAATTATCTTCATTTGTAACTTTTAACATATTGAAAACCCTCCTGATTGTTCTGCAAACTCAGCAAAGTGTTCTATATTTTCTCTGCTTATTGGATAACTAGAAGCCCAATCTCTTTTATCCATTAACTCATCAAATTTCTTCTTTAAGTCTTTTGGATAATCAATTGGTGCTACATCTTTATTACCAGTTATTGCAACAGCTATTTCATCTAAAGCTTTCTTTTCTTGTTCAATCATTTCATTATGTTTTTTTGCTTTTTCCATAGCTTTCATATGATTGTCAAGATATACTTGAGTTTCAGGTTCTTCTAAAGCTTCTTTTAATCTTTTAGCTATTGCTACTGCTTTATCTTCAGTAATGATATAACTATCATTATAACATCCACCATTCATATCATCTTCTGTTAAGAAATCTGCACAATGGTCGCAAGTGAATGACCATAAAGGTCTCCACCACCAAACATTATTTCTAAAATAACTTCCTGGGTTATTATTTTCCCATTCAGTTTGTAATTCCCAATACTCATCATTAAGGTCTTGTTTTTCTCTATCGCTATAACTCATAGCGCTTAACTCTTCATATCGTTCACTCTTTTCATCAGATAAGAGTTTTACTAATTTTGGATTTTCTCCATATAAATCAAATCCCATTTGTTATTCCTCCAACTTTCTTTGTTTAACTTGTTTTACTATCATTTCGGCAACTTTATTGCCTTTATCTGCAAACATTAATCTAATTCTTGTAGGCAAGACCACATCAAAATTACAGACTGCACAACATCTACCATCATTGATAGGTTCTGCATTGTGTCCATAAGGGTCGTCATGCTCCTGTCCACATATACTACATTCTAGTTTCATATTATCTCCAATTAGTTATCAGCGTTATTAGATAAACAATACATAATTTTTATCATATACGTTGTTTATAATTATGCCACTGGGCATTCGATTCCCAAGACTGTTTCGTTATCCAGCCATTTAAATGTTTATGTTTATCTAAATATTATAATAGATAGATAAAATCCACAGCGGCCAATCTACAAAATCTAGATTATCTCATTAGAGTAAAGTGTTCTTGCTTTTCAACCTATGTAGTAATAATCCTCATACGATTTGTTATTACCCTGTTTACTAAACATTCTATTTTTATCTATCTAAATACTATATAATCCAGGACAATATTTGCCCTGAAATTCACAATACTTACATTCCCAATTATATACGGGAACATTTTCTGTACCAGGTTTAAGCATTTCCGCTTCACCCTGTATACTATCGCTTGTTTCATTTAAGTCAGTCCAATAATTAAATGCTTCTTCAAGATATAATTCACTAATCTTTTCTTCACGCATCATTGAATTGTCTTTATTATACCACATAATAGATAGTCTTATATCAGTAATATCTTCTTCATTACCTAATCCTATCGCATAAGTAGCTAATTGTAATTCATAGTTCACACTTGGGTTCTTGTCTGGATTTCTACCAAATTTCATACGCCACTTCCAAGCTCCTGCTGTCTTAATATCGTATACATGAATCATTTCACCTTCTCTATTGATAACACCTACATCTAAGTGTCCTACTACATTAAGTTCAGGTATTTCTATTCTATGTTCTGTAACAACTTGTAATTCATCAGGTTTATCTGCTCTTTCTTGTATGTCGTAATCTTTCATCGCTTCTTCAAAATCAGCGTGTACAAGAGTTCCAAGTCTTAGTAGTCTAGCACTCTTTTCATCTAATGCTCCAACTTCTAAACCTTGTGTTCTATGTATTTGTTTTCTATAACAACTACCAGCACTACTAGCTGAGAACCAACCTAAATGGTCTTTGTACTTTTCACGATTCTCATCACTCTTTTTTTGCAAGTATTCGTTATATATTTTAGGTATGTCTATCATAGATTCCTCCGACAATAATATACGAATATTTCAGGTTATATGCAACACCTATTCAGGCTATATTAACCTTCTCAAATCATATAATAATTGATTGTTATTTTGAGTATCTTCTAACACATACTTACCAAAGTTTGCTTCTTTGTGTTGTATTCTTCTAGTATCAATATCAAAGCCTTCTTCTCTAAGTCTATATATAATAGCACTTAGCCTTGTTGCACGATAATTTTCAAATGCATCCAAGCTAGTAATACTTCCATATTTCTTTAAGTGTCTTAATATCTTTAACGTCTTAGTGTCTTTACCAACTGTAAATCTTAACATTAGTTCCTCTCAATCTTAATTGTAATTGACTTTTTAAAGAACGCACGAGTATCTTGCATTAATCTAACAAACCAATGTGTTCTTCTGTAATTATTTAAAGCTCCAACTATTGCTGTTGCTTTACCACTACCATTGCTTTCAAATTTATATGGATGTTTGTATTCATAATATCCATAATAATCTCTTTCACTTTGAGTAATATTTCTCATTTTCTTTCACCTCCTAAGGCTGAAATGCCCATGGTTTAACTGGAAACCATAATCTTGCTTTATTTTTTATAGTTCCATTTTTATTTATATCTTGATGAAATATATAATAATTTTTCTTTAGCACAAATCTTGTATCAGTTTTAAATGGAATGATTTTAGTTTTTGGTATAAAATAATAAGGTCTACCATGTTGGTCTTCATGTAAATTTAACCAAGATACTTTAGTAAACTTTTTATCTATTATTCTCCACATTTGATAACGTGGAATAGTATGTATACTTCTGTAATGTTTTCTATATTCTTTTACTTCATCTGTTACAACTATATTATCATCCCACATAGTATGAAACTTTTTTATTGTTTCTTCATAATAATCATTAGGAGTTATATGATATATATATTTATTGTTAAATTTTACCATATAATATGTTTTATTATGTTTATCTTTAGTTCTTCTACACCAAGCCATAGAATTTAACATTGTATCATATCCTTGACTACTGCTTTGTGTAAATGGTGCTAATAAATCTTTCATTACATTCTTCCCCATTTAGCTAAATACTCTTGTACTAATTTAGGAAGTTTGTGTAAACCAACTTTTTTAGCTTGTGCTATTATGGCTGATTCTACTTTATATACTGCTTTATCAAATTTCATATCTACCTCTTTCTGTTTATCTAGTTAAGTTTTTGGAATCCTGAGATTATGGATTACAATGATATAACTTTAAATTCCCTTATTGGTTAGGAATTATATCCACTTAGTTTTTATTCACCAAGTATTATATCAAGCCCAATAGGTATCGCCTATCACTCTTACTTCTGAGTTATTTCTACTCCTAATAATTTAATACTACACCGCCATGCAATACATAAACTTTCGGAATACCTAGCGAACTTGGAAGTTCATCTAGACATCTTCTATTTCAAAGATGCTCGAGGGCTCTATGCTCTCAGAAGTTTCAAGTCTTTTCCCGATTGGTTCTGCCAATCACTCGTCATTGTTTATAACACGTAATGTGTCTCTGTTTGCATTAGAGTAGACTATCAAAATGAAACATGTGCTTGAAATAGCAACCAGGACTTCCTTTTGGGAAATCTATTGATTAACATGTCTCTATGTTCCTTATAGGAAAAGGTTTACATGGTCTTGGCTGTCTTATACTTACACTTTCGCATAAGCATCTATACACCGACTGAATACAACAACCTGGCTCCTACACCATTATGTCATACCCTATGGATTATTCCTATTGCTATTGCTAGCTCAATTGATGTTGATTCACCAATATAGACTCCTACCAAGTGCCTGTAAGGACTTACTCAGTAGTTTTCTATGTATTCCAATTGTATACTCAAACACTATAAATAATGTCGCATTGAATATCTCTACAATAAGCTATCAATACTTTATCCTTGTTTCCAAGTTTATTTAACGAGTATATACACCCGATTCTTTTATGGTAGAATGGACCAAATCTTATATCAAAAATGTAAGGCGCACATAGAGGTAATATATAATGTACATAAACTAACTAGGTTTAAGGTATTATGTACGCCTAAGTTTAACTGGTATTATATTCCAACTCCTATGACCGATTAATGTTGAAAACACGTCTCTTTCGTTTATGTCATCAACAAATTCAACTCCGTTAACTTCTTTGATAGGTTAATAAGTAATCTATGACGTCAAATAAGCTATTACAAGCGTGGAACACCACCTCTTATAATATAACACCAGTAGAGTATTACCTAATGTGATAGAATGTAATACGTATTTAGTAAACGCTATGAAGGGTTCTTTTAATCATCATAAGGTCCAACTCATTGATTAGTTCTTTCAATTGTTGAACGCTCATACCACTACGAATGATAATTAACTCTTCAGTATAAGGCAATGGATAACCATGTACCTCTAAATATAATCTTTTATATGTAATAAATAATAAATCTCTTTCATTATAACTAATATCTTCAAACATCTAATTACCTCTTTCTTTGTTTATTTCGGATTTTTGCATACCTATACCGCCCGCCTCATAGAGTACTTTCATCTAATCACAATGTATAGTATTTTTATTATGTCTAAGCATAATTCACAGCTGTTACTGCATGAACCATCTTGTATACATAATCCCAATTTGTATATGTTCTAGTTTATCCCCATGTTATCCACATAATGTGTATATATATAGGGTTATATTTATCTATTTATATAGTTATGCACAATATATCAACGTGTTATCCACATATCTGTATATATATGATAATGATAATAGATTAATAAAGTAAAAAAGATAGAACGATGAACTTCCGTTGCCAGGCTCATCACACCCCGAATCTTATTCAGATTCAAATAGTCTATCACCTCTATTTGAACATCGCTTTTAACGACTCAAGAGCATCGCTCCCACCTGGAGTCTCCAGAACGTCTAACTCGACGCCTAAGTCTACAAGAGACTTAAATAGGGAAATGACACGCCAATCTGGTACTCCACGCTTAGAAAGCGCTGACTGACGTTGTAAGTTACCAATAGCCATTGCGACTGCACTCTTGAACATAGACAAGCGCATCTCTTGGCTTAACTTACTCTTGGTGTTAGTAGCATTTGCTTTCGCCATGATACTTCCTCCAATTTGGTTTACAACTAAAAATTTTTATTCGATAATCCCAGGAAAGGGGGTACCACATAGATATATGAGTGCATTTCAAAATCCTACAATTTTTTCTTGCAAATAACATGGGGTATGCTTAGATTGAATGTAAACAAAGGAGTCTGTATGACGATAACTAGTAAAGATTTAGGTGGCGGCAATGCTCTAACTGGAGTAGCTAGAAAAGAGCAGGAAGAAAGAATGAAAAATCAACAGCTACTAGAATCTGCAATTCAAAAAGTAATATCTGAAATGGAAGTAGAAGAAGAGTTAGAAAAAGAACTTGAAGAAGAAGTAGATTTAAAGAAAAAGAAAGAAGCAAAGAAAAAGAAATCTACATAATCTACTATTATCTACTAGTATCTGCGGTAGCTACGTAGACTACTTGAAGATAAAGTGTTTTATATAGTATGTCAAGGAAAAAATGTATGGGTACATCAATTAATTGGTTAGCTAAGTTATCACAAGAGGACCAGGAACGAATCTTGGGACATATTGAACGCTTGGTTAAATTAGAAAGGAAGTTGTCTAAACAGATTCTAGAAGATGAAGATATGACAATGGAATATGTTGAAAATGATGGCGATGCTGACGAAGGAACTAATAGTGTACCCATAGAAATCAATGGTAGAAAATATTTTATACACAAAGATGTTATGTATTTAATAGAATCTCTACACAAACAATTATCAAAACGTGGAAAGTAAAAAGATTAAACACGTAAGACATTACGTCTATGATACGAAAAAGGAGTTTTTAAAGGACCATCCCAAAGGGATACTTCACTCCGAATGGAGAGATGCTAAACAAGGTGATTGGGTTAAGAGTGATGATGGTCGTATTGTCCAGCTTTTAAAGGTTTCCAACAATCTATCGCATCCAAAAGATTCTAAAAACTATAAACAATCTAAAGGCTATGTAAGAACCATAGTTGGCACATTTATCAATTCTAAAAAAACTTACATGGACACAGACTTTGAAAAACACCCGAATCGCTACACATTTAGCACTAAAATCAAGAATACTTCTAGTAGGGTGAAGGAGAGGTCCAAATGTACAAACAGGGAGAAAATTTTTGCCACTAGCGTGGCAGTAGGAAAAGACGCTGTAAGTGCTTATATGAAAGCATTTACTGAAAAAAATCGTAACACGGCTAGAAAAAAAGCTGTAGTTTTACTTAAACAGGAGCGAGTAATGAGTGAAATAGAAAAAACTTCAAAAGAAATAGCGAAAGAGCTAGGGATTGACCATGCATATATATTAGGTTCCCTAAAGCAATTAGCTGATACAAGTGAAGACCAGAATATTGCATTGCAATCTTTAAAAGAACTAGGAAAAGCAATCGGTACGCTAGGTAATCAAGTTAAGAAAATAGAAACTGGAGTAGTTGGAATGTTCCAAGGGTTTAGTCCCGAAGAAATAGAAGGAGCTTCTAGAGCTATACTTCCAGAAACAACTTCCGAGGAGGAAAGAAAATGATATGTCCACATTGTAGTAGTATGTTGACAAAAAAAGAAGGTAAAAAGCGAACTAAAAAAGGCTTAAAACAACAATATAGTTGTAAGTCTTGTGGGAAATGGTTTTCTATACCAATACCTTCTGATGTAAAAGAATACGACAAGAAGCACATAGAGCCAGGAAAATTATTTCAAGTAAAAAGTGATGAAAAACTACGAGTACACGGATTGACGGATATACACGTAGGAGCACACGAATTTGATTTGAAAAAATTTCAAGAGGCAATTAAAATTATATATGAAGACCCAAATGCACGATGGTTTGGTAATGGAGATATGATAGAACTGATTCCCCCTAATTATAAAATAAATCAAAGAGGGCAAAGTATTCCACCAGAAGAGCAATATCTAAGCTTCTTAAAACTGGTACAACCCATACAGGATAAGTGCCTATTTATAAGAGGAGGGAATCACGACTATCTAAGAAGTTTTAATATACTAGATTTTGATGTATGTAAAACGTTAGCAAGTGAAATGGATGTTCCATATTTCAGATTGCCTGGATACGCACAAATTACTATTGGCGACAAAGATTGGTTTCTTGTTAGTGGACACGGAAAGAGTGGAGCTAAGAACGGAGACACAGAATTGGATAAAATGGCTTCGGTTTATTCTGATGGAGATGTATACTTTTTAGGACATAATCATCAGTTGTATTGTAAGCCAATTGATTCATTAACAATAGAAGACGGAGAAGAAAGTCTAAAACGAAAATGGTATGTAAGAGGAGGGTCGTTCCTCAGATATGCAGATTATGCTCGTTATAGCTTCTATGGGATTCAACGTACGGGTTGGATTACTATGGAATTTACTAAAGATAAAATAAACTGTTGGGAGAATTAAAATGCCAAAAGGACCAGGAACATACGGCGGTAAAGTCGGTAGACCAAAAAAGAAAAAGAAAAAGAAGAAATAAATGAGAAGAAGAATATTCGGAACCTTCCAAAAGAGGGTTAAAAGAAAGAAGAAGACTAGACAAGGTATGAGTAATAATACTAAATACTATACTAAGGAAAGTCCTAATTACAAAAAAAGAAAGGTAGGACAAGGTGGCTAAAGCAAAAAAACCCACATTATCTAAACATGATTTAGTAAGAGCAATTAAAGAACTAAATATGCAATTACAAATATTGCAAAGACATGTAATGATGATGGACAATGTAGTTGATAAATATATTCGTATGAATAAAGATGAAGATAATTTAAAAAACTATATGGATAAAATATTAAAAGAAGAAACTAAAAATGCACAAGATACAGAACATAAGCAAAGCGGAAGAAGCGCTAAGACTAGCAAGTAAAGACATGATTGCATTTGGGAAGTTATTTCTTCCTGACGATTTTATGCGAAGTGAAACACCTGCATTTCATTACGAAATGGCTGATGCTATTGATAACCCAGAAGTTAAACAACTAGCAGTTATTTTGCCTCGTGGTCATGGAAAAACTGTGCTTACTAAATGCTCAATTATTAAAGACTTTGTTTTTTGCCCTAAAGACGATATGTTATTTTATGCATGGGTATCTGCTACGCAAAAACTTAGTACTGGTAATATGGATTATATCAAATACCATTTTGAGTTTAACGATAAAATAAAATATTACTTTGGTAATTTGAAAGGGAAAAAATGGACAGAAGAAGATGTGGAGTTATCCAATGGATGTAAACTCATTAGTAAATCAAATGTTGCGGGTATTAGAGGAGGTGCTAAATTGCATAAAAGATACGACCTCATCATACTTGACGACTTCGAACACGAAGCAAATACTATCACGGCTGAAGCAAGGTCTAAAAACAGTAACCTCGTTACTGCTGTTGTTTATCCTGCTATTGAGCCTCATACTGGTCGTCTTAGGGTCAATGGTACTCCTGTGCACTTTGATAGCTTTATCAATAATCTTATCATTAATTATGAACGTCAAAAAGAAAGCAAAGATGATTTTGCGTGGAGAGTAATTACTTATAAAGCAATTCTCCCAGATGGAAGTTCTTTGTGGCCTGGTTGGTTTCCATTGGAAAAATTAGAAGAAAAGAAAAAATTCTATCAAGATAGTGGAACGCCTTCTAAGTTTTATCAAGAGTATATGATGCAAGTACAATCTGAAGAAGATTCTATTTGGACACAAAAACATATAAAATATTGGGAAGGTTATTACGAATATGACGACAATGAAGGTATGGGATACATTGTAAAAGATGGAGAAAAAACTCCAGTAAATACTTTTATTGGATGCGACCCAGCTACTGATATTGATACAAAAGAATCAGACTTTAGTGTTATTATGGTTATCGCAGTTGATGCAAACAATAATCGTTATGTGTTAGAATACGAAAGACATCGTAGTATTCCAACATTAGGAGCAAAAGATGAAAATGGTAAAATATTTGATAAAAAAGGAGTAGTAGATTACATTATTGAATTGTATAAAAAATACCATTGTAGTAGCGCAACAGTAGAAGATGTCGCTATGAATCGTAGTGTTTTTCAAGCTCTTAATGATGAAAGGAGGAGAATTAATCGTTACGATATTAGCGTAATTCCTGAAAAACCAGGAGGAACACAGAAAAGAAATAGAATTTATTCAGGTTTATCTGGCATTTTTAGTGTAGGTTCCTTATATTTTAGAGAAAATATGTTTGATTTAATTAATGAAATCATTACATTTGGACCAAGAATGGCTCATGATGACACAATTGAGGGACTATATTATGCTAATTTACATGCTTTTCCCCCTAATTATAAACAAAATAGGTCAGAAAATAAGCCAAGATGGTATAAACCAAAGAAAAAAGCTAAAAATTGGTTAATAGCTTAAAGGAGAAGAAAGATGTGGGCAATATTTAAAGATAAGAATGAATATAATGAAAAATCTATTATTGGATTTATTTCTTTTGCACTTATGTGTGTATTTGGAGTTGTAGATTTAGTAACAGGTTTATTAGGACAAGAAATTATAATTAACGATAATATTTATAATTCATTTGTTTGGGTAACATTAGGTTCTTTTGGAATTGCTGGAGCAGAAAAAGTTTATAAAAAATAAGGAATAAATTATGCCACAAGTAGGAAATAAAAAATATCCATATACAAAAGAAGGTATGAAACAAGCTGAAGAGGCACAAGCCAAACAAGAAGACTTTAACTGGGATGAAATTAAAAAATCAATGGGTGAGGGAGAAATTAAATTAATGGAAAAACCTTTATATGATGGAACTCCTCCTCAAGTAGATAAAATCGGAACAGCTCCTCCTTCAACTGGAAAACCTACTATTGCAACTCCAATGATTGCAACTCCTATGACTCCAGATGAAACTTCTTTTTATCAAGAAAGATTAAATGATTTAGGTTTTGAATTAGAAGTAGATGGTGTATATGGAGCAAAAACCGCAGAAGCTGATTCTTTATATAACGCTTATAGTTTAAAAAACTTTGATGATAATTATATACAACAAATAAACTATGCTAAAAAAATGGGTTTTCCAGCTCATTTGTTAGAAGATGGCAATGAAGCATTATACAATAAATGGAAAAAAGGTACTTGGGGATTAAGTGACGAAGAATATAAAACAGTTTATCCTGATGCAAAAAGTAATGCGGAAATTTTATCAGAAGTTCAAAATAGATTATTTAATGCAATCAAAAAGGTTAAATAATGGCTAGTTTTGGTAAAAAATCACAAGAAAGATTAAATACTTGCGACCCAAGATTAATAGAGCTATTTGAAAGAGTAGTAGAAGATTTTGATTGTACTGTTTTACAAGGACATCGTGGAAAAGAAGAACAGGACAAATTATTTGAAGAAGGTTTTAGTAAACTTAAATATCCAAAAGGTAAACATAACCAATATCCATCATTGGCTGTAGACGTTGCTCCTTATCCGATAGATTGGAAAGATAGAGAACGATTTACATATTTTGCTGGATTTGTTATGGGGATTGCAGCTTCAATGGGACTTACTGTTCGTTGGGGTGGAGATTGGGATAGAGATACAGAATTAAAAGATAACAATTTTGATGACTTACCTCATTTTGAGATAAGAGATTAATTAAAAGAATTTATAAATAGTTAACAAACGGAGAATATTATGAGTGATGCAAAAGAAGCCCGCAGAACAGCAAAAATGTTGGCAAGAATTTCAAAAGAAATGGCTGCAAGACCAAACTTAGTAAAAGCTGGAAAAGGAGCTATTGCAGTAGCAGATTTGTTTGCACCAGTTCCAGGTGGAAAAGCAAGAACTGTGGTTAGAACAGGTAAATTGCTTAAAAAAGTTAAAGATGCAGCAGTTTTAAGAAACACAATGCAAGTATCTACACCAGCATTAAGAAAAGCTTATCAAGAAATGATGAAAGCTAATCTTATTAATCAAGGACAAAAAGCTGCTCTTGGTGGCATGGGAATAGGTGCAGCCGCTAAAACGGTTTATGATAAAGTACAGTCAAAAAGAAAGAAAAAGTAATAAGGTAACACATGGCTAAACGTGGAAGAAAAAACAAAGCCGATGTAAATAGACATTTATTTAATCAGGCTAATAGTTATTTTAGAAAAAAATGGTTTACTGATTCTCAAAAAAGTATGGACTTTTATTTA
>Ga0163180_10001209_pt1 | contig 14708 bp, 18 predicted proteins | sample AtlANTMetagenome_2_FD_109647 | JGI IMG/M metagenome (GOLD analysis project Ga0163180, IMG submission 109647) | Marine eukaryotic phytoplankton communities from the Atlantic Ocean - Atlantic ANT 4 Metagenome | ecosystem: Environmental > Aquatic > Marine > Oceanic | place: North Atlantic Ocean...
ACACAACCCTAATACCATCTGTATTGTCTGCAAGTTCTACAAGGTAAGTCGGCACATACCAACCTCTATTTTGCGAAGCACGCACCAAGGCTACTAAATTAACAAACAGACGTGGCCTACCGCCTACGTTTATCTGCCTTGTGTGGCGCGTTAACTTGTTCTTATTAATTAAGATCCTGATTGATGCTTCGGACTTGTTAAGCAGTTCTGCTGCCTCTTGTACAGATATCAACGTCATGATTACCCCCTGACAATAAAGCCTACACTATAAAATAGTAGTGTAGGCTTTAAAGGTGTTTTTTAAATGTGGCTTGGGTCTGTCAGTCTTGGTCGTAGGTTCCTATCATGAAACCCTGAGCCATACACTCTATTATAACAACGTGGGTGCTTTTTACCACACCGAAACTGCGGTTAGACATGTGGTGAATACCGCAAACGCATGGTTCTATACTTCTGTGAGTAACACGCATCACTTGACCTGCCAAGACCCCCAATTCGCTTTTCATGGGCAGCCTAAAGTAATCTGGATGATCTGCCACTATGAACTCTGTACACTCGTCTAAACCATCAGACTCTATCGTCCTGCTGCGCTCTGCTACATAGACTTCACCAGGCTCTTGCGGACGCGTAGTAGACCAGAAAATATGGCCGTCTACCTTTGTGTGTTGATCTCCCATTTCTTTAATTTCCTTTTTATTGTTTTATTCGGATGGATAAAGAGATTCATCTTATTCAAAATCTCATCTAGACTGACGTAATGGATCGGTGCGGTGGACATCCAAAAGGACCCTCCCATGGTCCAAAATGATTATACGCTATCAAATACTGTAACGCCTGATCACGATTGTAATACATGCACTCGTCTACTGTAATCTTACCAGCATGGTAGTACATCGCCTTAAAGAAGTTCTTACCCGTGTTCAAATCTAAGCAATAGTCCATGCTAACTTCTTGCTTAATAAACTCTAACTTTACTCCATCAAGATCTTCTATCGCGTCACCAGACAACAAAGGCACCTCTACTTTACTGGTTAACGAATACTCTATCCAAGCATGACCGTAACGCTTGTGCGGTGGCCTACTTAGCGTTGCGACACCATGTACCAAAAAAATCTTATCCGCGTTTACCATCTTGGATAACTCTATTGGTGGCGGCGCCCATGGAAACTTCCATTTACCATACAATAAATAACGAGCGCTGTCCTCATAACAGTTGCCCCGTGGCTGCATTGCTTGTTTAATATCCATATCTATCTTCCCCGGACTAGTGTAATTCCATAAGAATTATACCACGCCAAAAACACCACTTCAAATGCAAGCAGGCAATAGAGAAACTCCATGGACCTTATCGAATTCACTGCCCTAATGTATGTCGCCTGTATCATTACTCTATGGCATTCTGGTCTGGACTGGTAGACTCTCAATTAGAAATTCTCTCAAAAATTTTTCACACCCTAAAACACCATGAAGATTACTTTTTTACTGATCCTTCTCTATGGAATTGTCGTCCTCAGTATCTGGTGGAACACCATTAAATGGTAGAGTAAGTCGCTCTCTAATTAAAAAATAGAACAAAAATTTTTTGGGGTCGGGAGCATTCAGAGAGAAAAAAAATTGCGCGTTTGGACCATAAGAAAGACAAGAAAAGCAATCTTTTTTGGGGGCGCCCCCCTTGGCCTTGGTGCTGACTTTACAGGCTTTTTGTTTGTATTCAGCTTGAACTTTTTTTAAAAGCGCTGATTTTAAAGATAAATAAATCTTGTCAGTAAAATCTTTTATCGCTTCGAAACAAAGGAAAATAAAGTGAATTCAGATCTTGAAAAAATCATCGGCCGACAATCCTTGCGAACCCAGGCCCGAATTCGTGCCGCGCTTCTTAAGTGGTCTATTGATCACCTAACAAGTCAAGATCTTGAAGATCTTGAAGATGATTCAACGGCCTGGGGTAAAGCCAAAAAGCGCGCTGGTGGGGGATTTGCCAAGGAACATTGTAGGGGCCGCGCCCTTAAGGCGGCCGCCGTCGACGTCGTCAACGTTGACGTCGAAAACGATAGCCTTAAGGCTATCTTGGCCACCGCGGGTGCCCCACGATGCACCTGCTGCGGCGTAGCCGTCAACACGCGAAAAAGTGATAAAAAATTAGCTGAAGATTACGAATTAGGCCACGCGTTCGTACCACTGAACGCGCAACATGCTGGTAGCGCGTTGTTAGAATATGCTGGCTGGACGGCATACGATGCTAAGCATGTTGTCGGCACCAAGGGCAAAAAGGCAAGCGCGTCATATAATGTGCAGGTGCAATGCGCATCCTGCAACGCGTCACAAAAGGACGCAAGCGTCCTTAGCTACCTTGACAAAAAAGGTGGGCGCGGCCGGCCATCACCCCTAAGCAAAAAAGGTGTGGTGATTGACCGCGATACTTTTATCGTAGAATCAGTCCTGCGCTGGATTCTGATGGCACGAATCGACAACGCCATCGCGCAGGACGCATACGCCAAGCGCTAAAAAAGGGGGGCCGAAAGGCCCCTTTTATTTGTCCCCCGTTCACGCCCGCCAAGGGCGAATGGGGGTGCTGGGGTTTTTGTCCGCGCGAAACGCCGCGAAAAAAGTTGGCCCGAAAAAGTTCACCACGGGGAACTTTCTCTCTCTGGGTCTCTCTGTGTCTCTCTGTGACTCTGAGAGAGAGCGGCCAGAGAGAAGTCTGGGCGCCGAGAGAGAGTGGGATGACGACACGATGAAAGCCGGAAGAGAGAGAGGCGATGAAGCAAGAGAGAGAGCGAAAGCGCACACGCGAAACAGCGAAAGGAAAAGGGGACGTTCGCTTACTTAATTATATATACATACAATTAATATATATATATATATATATATATACAATTAACATTAATTGTATTTAAAAGAATAACCTTGGATGCGTGACCGAACGCGGCTCTCTGAAATTAAGTCTCTCTTGTTCTTGGCCGCAATTGGTGTGCCTTGATGAATCCGCATCAACATACAATATATATATATGTGTAATCAATCCCATTGATCCTTTCATCAACCACCAACAGATAGGTAGCTATCACCTGACTCTATCTCTATCTCTCTCTTCCTCTCTATCTCTGGATTCACCTGTATCCCGAAGCATCGTTGATTGTTCTTTCGCGTATCTCTAATTTATCTTCTATATTGAGATGGTTCACGAGAAATAGATAAGACTGAAAGACGCTTAGTAAAGCTACATTCAATATAAATCCATTCAAAGAAATGAATAGGAATTCATTACACAAGTCCAGTTAGTTGTGTTTCACGTGTCTTTTGTGTCTCTCTCTTTATTCTGTCTCTCTATATATTAGCGCGCCTTCTCTCTCTAAAGAATGCTGATCGTGGCCAATGCGGAAGACGCTGTTCCTGATGGCCATCTCTGTTCACCTATACTAAAACACAACGTTATATAGAAGCTTGATATGCAAATTGGTTGCACGCAATGCAATTTGATATTGAAGTGACCAGACAGGTCCAAGGAAGTTCATCGCTTGATCGCAAGCGGGGTGACGGCGACACTAAAGTAGTAGTGTGACTCTATCTCTCTCTTTGCAATGACAAAGACAACAGAAGTGAAGCGACTTGGTTTGGCGGCATTTTCTGACACCGAACCACGGATAGGCATATCCCTACATGCAGGAGGATGTTAGCGGCACCATGTACACATGGAAGCGGTCGCGTCGACCGGCGCAAACACTTCTTGTTCTCTCTCTTGCTCTTCCTCTCTCCCTCTCTCTTTATTCTATCTCTCTCTTTATTCTTCCTCTCTCTTCCTCTCTAAAACGGGTTCCCCACGGGGCACTATTTTGTGCCCAATCAGCACATGCTGTTTGTTTTAAAACAAACAGGGCGCCCGAACGGACACCCCTTTAAAACTTAAGGTAGCGCGAACCCTAACAAATAGGGTCGCTGCTTTTGTGGTGCGTGCTGACATAGTAGTCAACCGCGCCGGTCTTGGTGACGTTGTAGTGATACATGCGCTGGCTACCTTGAACAGGCTTGTAGGCCGCGTCAAGTTGACCAACCACCACAACCACCCCGCCGGTGAAAACGCGGGTGCTGAAGATGGTACGACCTATGATGTGGTCTGTGTTGTACAGGGGCCGATAGGCCGCGTCAGGGGTTGCTTTGGAAAGTCCAAGGTCAAGGATAGTCTGAACTGGTTTGGGGAATGACATCATGATATTTTATCCGTTTATTTTAGTGTAGTGATAGTGGGGGATAGTGGGGGGAATAACCCCCCGAAGGTTGGTTAGGAAGCGTTAAGTACCATCATAACGAAGGTAGCGTAGCCAGCGACATAAGAAGCGATAACGATAGAAGAAGCGATGAAGTTAGACATTTGATTTTTATCCGTGGTTTATTTTATTTTAGTCAGTGTGGTTGGTTTCCCTTCCCACATATATATAATATCATTAACGTGGCGTTAAGCAAGCTTTTTTTTGATTAAATACAAATAAAATGAACGGGCGCCGAAGAGAGAGTGCCCCGCAGGGCACTATTTTTTCGTCCTGACCACGCAAAATAAATCAAAATAATACTTGCTTAACGCTGTGTTAATGATATTATATATATATGGAAAGCAAACAAGCTGACCTAAAAACTAAAATAAAATAAACCACGGGTAGAAAATGACTAACGAATCTATGATGACCTTTGTTCTTATGCTTCACAACACTGCTATCGGCGCGCTTAGGGAAGACCCTAACATTGACATCTTCGAAGATGAAACCCAAGACCGTCGCCGAATTGTAGTCCGTCAAGGTCAATCCCAAATGATTAATTACTATGATGGTTATAGCCGTTCTGTTCCTTACAGAACAGTAGTCAAGCGCGCTGGCAAAATCGTATTTTCCAAAATGGTTGACGCCGATCCAAAGACTGACAAGCTAGCCTTGAATCAATCAGTCGCGTTGACTGAAACCTTAAGCAACCCAGGGAATAGCTTCACTGTTTCAGGCGCTATGGTTCGGTTACGTTAGTAGCCGTCCATTGTTTTAAAACATAACTTAAGGGCGTCGACAGCGGCGCCCCTATTTGTTTTAAAACAAACATGTTGGCGCGAACATTTAGTTCCCCATGGGGCACTCTGTGTGGCATATTGGATATGCAGCGCGGTTATCGGCAGCCGCCATATCACCAGCAGCGCGGCATAATGCCGATGCTGTGCAGCCTATGTGCTGTCAGGTGTTGATTCTTGGTAGTGGCGCCCCAACAAGTCAAGGAAACGGAAAGCGGGCCACCGCTGAAAGGGAAGCGGCGGGAAAAGAATAAAAGCAATTAGTTGTATTACTTCAATTAAGTCCTTGACTTAAGAACAAAATTAATGATATTATATATATAGGTCAAATAAGACCTGACATCATTAAACTAAACCAAAATAAGGAAAAGACTATCATGTTCAGTAACTGTTTTACTAAGCACCCAGAAGTCGACGGACTAACCATCATCAATCGTGAAGACAATTGGCATACCGCCAAATCAATCGCTATGGCAGTAAGGAAGACCCTTAACGCGGTCCATCCTTTTGACCTTAACGAAAAGCAATCAACACACCTGTTGAAAGACGCTATGAATACTTACTGCAGTGATCCGCGCGGGGGCCACTGGTCCAAGGGTTGGCTTGTGGAACGCGCGACCCATATGGGCGCTGACGTGTTTGGCGTTATGCCAGCCGCTGACTATCTGCACCATCACACAAGCGCTATTCCATGGAACGCCGGCGCTGTAGCCTGTCACGGTATGTATCGCGTGTATGCAGTCGCCCGCTTTCACGATATCAAGCACGCGCGTTGGACTGACGGCACCATGAAGACGCATCCTGTTAGTCCAACCGCTGGCCCTGGCTATCAATTGGTGGTTGAAAAGTTCTACAGTAGCGCTGTGCGCTGTGCGCTGTTGAATCTGTGGGTACCGCAGGATCAGGCGCTGTCAGAATGGGGTGAAAGCTACCAGTAGGTAGCGACAGGGGGGGGCCTTGGATGTCCCCCCCGCTTTCAAAGTGATACCCAAAACCATTCACACGCAACCCGCCGATGGGCGGCCACAAGCCGCAAGAGAGAGTGCCCCATGGTGCACCATTATGCTAACCAGAATGGCTGTATAGTAGTGAAGACCTTATGCATTCCCTGCTGATTGATTGCAATTGTTGATAATAAAACCGTAAAGGATAGGCACAGGCATACAACAACATATGTCAAGCGCTTGTTTCTCTCGCTCTCTCTTTACGTGCCTCTCTCTCGCTCTCTCTTGAAACGGGTGCCCCATGCGGACCTCTCTCTCGGCGCCACCAAGGCGCAAAGAGAGGTGCCCGCGAACCCGCCATGACAGCCGTTCTCTCTGGACAAATAAATCAAAATAAAGCTTGACGCGCGGCGCTAAACCGTGCTATTATAATTAGGAACGGGATACCGACACACTAAATTAAAAGGAAACGACTATCATGACTGCACTTTCTATCTTCCGCGTTGGCGACTTTGACCTTAACCTTCACGCTGCCGATTCCCTGCCACAGTGGGTTCACAGCCTTGTAAACAATATCGGACTATTCAAGCCTACCCGCTTAATCAGCCATGGCGGCCAATCTATGTTCTTCTTCTGTGACCTGCTTGGTAGCCGATTCGCGGACAAGCATTGCCCCAGTCACCTTAGCGACGAAAGCAATGACCTGCGAAACGACTGCCTAAGCCAGATGGCAGACACCCGCCAGATCCTGATTGACTGCGCGCCCGCAGGCGTTGACGTTCGCGCGCTGACTGTCGGCGGTGAAGCCACAAGCTACATGACCTACCCTGTTCCCGCTGCTATGGCCGATGGACAGGCAGTGTACTTCGAAGAAGTGGAATATGAAGTTGATGGCGCTGTAAAGATGGTACTAGGCTTCATCTACGTCGATGCTGCTGGCAAGCAAAACTGGCACGTGGTAGAAGGCTGGCCTACCCTGTAGGCTGCCCCCAGAATCGCTACCATGGCCCCCAGAGAGGGGCCTTCGTCGTTTGGCCCTGGCTGCGCCGAGAGAGAGTGCACCACGGGGAACTCTCTCGCGAAGCGGGAAGCGACACCCTTTGTTTTAAGGGTGCCGCTAAACCACTATCAAACTAACTATCACGGACCTATACAGTTTGTTTTAAAACATAAGGTGTGGGGGCATAACGCCCCCGTTAAGGTTTGCGGTTTATCCTAACACCCGATATTCAGGGGGTGCTTTATCGGGATCACTATTCAAAGTATAATTGATTTTATGTTGGGCACAGAATCGACGGATACCGCCCACATGTTGGGAAGTGGTTTGTGATTGATAACCAATTCCGCCGGACGTGTGATCATGGATTACGATAGCGCCATCCACAAATTCTGCGATAGGAAGTGAATATGAAAATAGGGTAAATCGGCCAGTCGCCCAATTAGTGAACGCGCGTAAAGCGTACAAATTAGCGCGCTTACTGAACGTTCCAAATTCGGTTTCAAGGTCTGTGAAGCTTCCAAAGACTGTATAGTTTGTTGCCATTGTATCATATCCCCCTACGCCGCGTTCAGTGCAGCAAGTACAAACGCACTATAAGCGAAAAGGTAGACGGATAGACTAAAGCATATTGCGGCTGTATCACGCATGATGATATTTCCTTTTGGTTTATTTTATTTTAGTTTTATGTGGTTTGGTTTCCCTTTCCACCTATATATAATAGCATTAACACAGCGCTTTGCAAGTGTTTTTTATCACTTTATAGAAAAAAGATAAACTGCTCTAATGGCGCTCCTCTGGCCGAGAGAGAGAGTGCGCCACGGGGCACTCTGTGCTTAGTTTGAATGCCGCTAAACGAAGAGAGGGGTTTCAAAGCACCCCAGCAGATTTGAACTTAAGCAACAAGTCCAAGTGTATTTGGAGGCGGTACCTGATATGTTTATCATTATGCGGATCTAAATCATCGCGGATAGCAGAGATCTCTTTGTCATCCAGAGCGTCAACGCCGATTAATTGATCAATTTGATAGCGAATTGCTTCAGATTTAATAACCTCCCAATCAGATTCAAATGAGCGCTTAACTACAAGGGCAGTCTCTTCAAGCATTGCTTTAAATATCTTTTCATCCATACAAGTCCCCAAAAGTAAAAACAGACGTGATGAAAATAACACCACGTCCGCCCAATTTATGACTTTATGCTGCTCTCTCTTCCTCTCCCTCTTCATCATCACCTAAAAAGGTGAAGTCCTCTGGAATTTGGACGCATCGATCTACAATAGCGTTAGTCATACGCCCAACATAAACCGCTTTTGCATGCTGTAAGCAGTTAACCAAGTCACGGGGAGAATTGATTTGGTAGAGACACATATCGCCTTTGTCGGCAGCGAATCCATATTGACGCTTATGAGCAGCGCGTGCCCATTTTTCCAACATAGAGATAGAGCGCTTCATCCCCATCATATGCTCGAAACCCATAGCGCGTTGATAAACTGGATTACCGTAACCCTCCTCACCGTTGTGCGTATAGTGGTTAAAGGTGATTGTGATGTCCATAGCCGTCCTATCCCAACACCAGTCATAATAGCAGGAGTACCCCATTTTAAGTAATTCAAGCAATTCTGTTTTGGACTTGTTGAAGTGCTCTTGCTTCTTCTCCTCTGTTTCAGCAGAGAACATATCGCTACCCTTTTGAAGCAGCTTTTGTAAACGCTCTACAAGGTCCACAGATGGGCGTTCGCAGATATGGATGTGGGTGCGCTTGTATCCATAATCGCTGTCAGTAGTCACACTATAGGTCAATTGATTCTTCTTGCTCATGGCGTTTTCCTTTAGTTTTAGTTTACTTTAGTTAGTGAACTTCTATCGCTCACTTAATAATAATAGCATAGCGGTATTGCTTAAGCAAGCTTTTTATTAAGTATTTTAATGGGTTGGGAGAGAGAGTGCCCCGTGGGGAACTTTCTCTGTCTCTCTCTTTATTCTGTCTCTCTCTCGCTCTCTCTGCCTCTCTCTTTATTGGAATCCTTTAATAAGAATGGGGGGCGTTCGGCCCCCCATATTCTCCTCATTATTACGCGCTGGGGTCATTCCCGCAGAGGGGACATACCTCATAGACGTTATCTATAAAGTCGCCACATGATCCACAGGGACCATACGGTTTTTCCTCCATGTATTGTAGGGATTCGAGGATTTTATTGGCAAATTCCAGAGAATCACATTCACAGACCACCACAGACGGAAGGGCAGAACGCCCCTCCTCAAAACAACTGTGTTGATGCTGCATAATAACGTAATTCACGCCTTCGTTTTGGCTTTTTACAATGCTGTATCTCATCCGAAGTAACACCTTTTTAGGCTTTGGCCTAACTTGTTGGTTTTCTTTCTGCGTCTTCTTATCTTTTTAGCCGGCATCTCCTCGAAGCCGTCAAACCAGCGGCCACGACGGCTTAAGTCGCTACAGGTTGACCCGCTTGTTTCTGGGTCGTTACAGTGCTCCTGAGCCTCCTCTCTGGTCAAGCCAGTTTTAATGATTGTTTTTCTGCCGCCAAATACCATCCGAACGATTTGATAATTTCTATTGGTCATTACGCACCTCCACAAGAACCTCGGCAGGGATTTCGAGATAGCCATCAGGATCTATACAATCCTCTAAATAGGATGAATCAAAATCATCCAAGTCAACGACGAGCACATCATAGCGATAGCCGTCCTTCTCACCGCAACAATCACAAGAATCGTTAGAGAAGTAAATGCAATGGTCACCATCCTCGTCGGGAACGGATTGCATTGAATGATTTGGAGGAACAAACTTCTCAAGCGCTTGCTCAACCTCCTCCCAGCGCTTCTGTGATTCTTCCCCACTATAGTGATAGTCGAAAGATGTGGCGTCACCAGTATGGTGATAGTTAAAGCAGTCCTCGCATATTGATAATGGCATAGCGCACCTTTTATTTTATTGGTTTTAGTTTATTGGTATGAAGCCATCGCCTCATATATAATATATAGCATGATAATATTGTCGGTGTCAACTTAAATAAATGATTTTTATCGCAACGAATGGCACCTCGGTGCCCCGTGGGGCACTCTCTGAGTGCCTATTTATATAAATAAATCAAAATAAATGTTGACACAGGGAAGAATAGCGTGCTATTATAATAGTGAGGGAAGGGAAACCAACCTCACTAAACAATAAACCCATAATAAAAAGGTCTATCATGACTCTTCAAAATGCAATCGCCGTTCGCTCTTCCTATGAAACCAATAAAAAGAAGGTCAAGGCATCCGAACTTAAAGACGCCCTCACCGACTTAGATGTAACTGGCTTAAGCAAGGTTAAGAAGGCGGACGCCTATACCGCTCTCTGCCAAATCATCTCTCTCTGTGAAAACATCGGCTTCAATGAAGTTGTATCATACAATGAATTAGAAGCGCGCTACAACATGATGATGCATCCAGAGCCAGAGGTTGTAGTCGAACCTGAAATTGAACCAGAGCCAGAGGTTGTAGAGGCCGCTCCTGTTGTAGAGAAACAAGTCCAAAAGAAGGCAGCGCCAAAGAAGGCTAAAAAGCCTAGCCTTGGATCTGCTTTGATTGCGTTACTTGTAGAGCAAGAGGATGGCTCTAGCTTCTTAGAGAAGTCTATGCTGGATTCCCTTGGCTTGACTGTTCTTATGGAGGCAGAGGCTTGGGGACTTACAGAGGACGGTTCAGAGCAGGCAAAACAAACCGTTCGCCCTCATGAAGCACAAAAGACTTTGATGGCTAAATTCAAAACTGTAGAGGTGATGGATGAAGGAATTTATCTCTATGGTGATGAGTCAGGAATTGCTCCTAACTTTCGCCGTAAGCCTCGCCGCTATGACTGGGTTGCGATTGTAACAGCGCTTTATAATAAACATCGCGTTGATGGTTCTGATAAAGCCTTAATCACAAAAGAAGACTGTGAGGCAGAGTGCGGACATTCAAAATATATCCGTTCATCCTCTTGGACTGACTTTAACAATTGCGTCAATGCTGACAACGGTATGTATAAAGGCGCTAAGAGAGCAGGCTTTGTAGGTCAATGCTTAAGAAGCTTAGGCGGTGAATGGGAATTGTTCTTATGGCCTGCGTCTAGTGACGTGGTACCAGTCCAAGAGGAAGAGAGAGCAAAGCTTAAAGCACGCAAAGAATACAGAGAGAAGATGGCCGCAGAGGCAGAGGCTGCTAAGGAGGTGGCAGCATGATTATAGAAGTATACGTCAGAGAGGAAACCCATAGGGTTTATCATATAGAGGCAGAATCAGAAGATGAAGCCAGAAAGAAAGTATCCGGCGCTATAATAGAAGGAGATTTAGAGAAGCTAAAAGAGATGGAATCAGAGCATAAAGAATTCCACATAGAAACATCCCAAGTAAACTAAAACCAAAACAATAAACTAAAACGGGGAGGGTAACACCTCCCCACTAAGGAAAATAAAATGGCTACAATAAACGGTAAATCATACATAGGCTTAAGGTTTCACAAAGTAATAGGTAAAGAAGAATACCTCTACATAGATATGGATTCATTCTATCGCTTCACTGGCGTTTATGAATATGGCGTAGGTTCCCTGATCAGTATTGATGATCCTAACCCTGCTAAATATGACCTGAGAATGAAGGTTAACGGAGGGTGTCGCCTGCTTACATCTATCCGGCCCTCACCTGTATACTTGACCGAATGCACAGAGAAGGTTTTATGGGATGATATTCCAGAGGGTTGGCAGAAATTGCTCTTCGAGCAGTTAGAAGACGTTGAGGTTTGGAATCAGGACAAGATCAGCGCGCCAGAGGTGGCAGCATGAAAAAGCATAACCGACTAATTCAGGATAGTATCCTCGCTGTTGGAGTTGTAAACCGATACGAGGCCGGAGATATGGATTACGACCGCGCCCGCGTTGCAATACTTACGATAATCGATAGGTATGTAGCCAAAGGAAGAGCGAATCACGTGATCAAGATCTTCAGAGGCCAACTGTACCGCCTTGATCTAGCGCTTGACAACAATATGAGGCGCGCGCTGCTTATGCTTATCATGCCTTTCTTCTTTTGGACTGGTATTGTTGACCAGATCAACGGAGAGATAGCGCTGGTAGAGAGAGCCGCAGGTGAATACGTAGAAATCGACCTGTCCGCGTTCAATTGTACGCCTTCAGAGGGTGATAGCGTGGTGATTGGAGCCAATAGCGCTACATGTAGGTAGAATCGGCAAGGAGAGGCGCCTCTAGTGGGCGTTCTCTCCTGAGTCGAGAGAGTGCCTCACGGGGAACCCTCTCTCATGTTTTTAGTTGAGTTGCTCTCAAGCGTTTTCTTGAGAATGTTGAGGTCTAAACCTTCCCCTCAAACCCTAAAAGTTGAGATTGAATGAGATGCAAAATCGTTGATTCTGTTAAATCAACCGAGAAAACACCAAGAAAACAACGCGCCCAACAACAGACGAAGAGAGAGCGAATATTGGCTTAAATATTTTTTATATTCTCAATTACTTTTGCTGAATTCTCTTATTTGAATTTGTAATTCACTTAAAATATTGAGTTGGCGCCACCGCTCACCACTAAATGTAGTTTAGTTAGACCGAATTGCTTTGTATTGAACCTGAATTGACTGCCTGAATTGGACAAATCCAATTTCCTCCTGTCCGGCCCGCATCTTTATGGCAAAAGCAGGAAGAGCGAAGACCAGCCTTAGTGATCTCCGCCCTTGTTTCGGAATATTCCCCCCAAGATGAACACTGAGAGGCTGATTTTCCCTTATAGGTACTCATCTGCAAAGCTTGTGGCCAGCTTTTGCTCCCAAAGCGCCGCGATGTGGCCGAGCACCCACTCCCTGCTCGTGTATGGGTTCAAGATCCAAGTTACCTCAGTGTCAAAATCAGATTCCGCAGGCAGATTAATTTGATTGCTCACGTCATCCTCGCACCCGAACCAACCTGAGACAGCGCAATTGAATTGACTGTGAGCAACAATAAAAGCACGTATACCGTTCGCCTCAAATTCAGCGCGGATTGTCATGAGTCCATCCCCATCAAATGAATGGCCAGCATAAGTCCATCCAGCAAGATGAGGTGATTCCTCAATCTGGGTTTTGATGCAATCGAGGATATCACGATTTGTCTTGAGTTGTGTACCCTCAGCGCAGTAAGCACCGTGATTGGTAGGGACGATATCGAGGAAATTAGAAGTTGTGCTAGTGTTGCTCATTTTTATTCTCGTTTTAGTATAATCTCACTTCAAAATCGCTGAAAATGAGAAGTTTTGGGGGATAATAGGTTTATTATTGGTTTATTGGTAAGTATTCATTGAATACATAATTACTATAACATTAATATATTAACATTGTACATATTAAATAGCCTTTTTTGCTCAACAACACCTCGCGTAGATGCAGCGCTACTCTCTCTCTACGTTCTTTTCTCTCTCTGCCTCTCTCTTTCTCTCTCTGTCTCTCTATCTCTATCTCTTCATGACCAAGGGAATTCCCTTAAGTCATCAAAACGCAGGAAAGGCACGCGTACTTGTAGGGGCCTACAGGGAAACTTTAGGGTGTCACCCTTACCATACCCTTAAAAGGGTGTACAGAAGGGCGTCACGCACTGTTTCTGGGGCCAGGGGCGGGTATAGATCCACCCGCCTGTATTTATTACCTAATTCCCCTTAAAACAATTGCTTAATCCTTAAGGATAAAAAGTCTCTAATGCAGGGTATTTATGTAATTAAAGGATCAAAGAATTCAATTTAACTTTATTAATTACGTACAGTAGCGGGTTTATGGGTAGAGGTTCTATTTCAAATAGGGTATATTTGTTTCAGAGAAACTACAAGTTTCCGTTCAGAGAACAACAAGTCCAAGGAGTAAGTGATGGCTTTATCATCAAGGCTTATGCGATTGTATATGAGCAATAGGAACGTAATAGACTGGGAGAACACGTCCGTAAGAAAGATAGCGAGTTCTCTTGGTATAGGAAAGAACAGCGCAGTAAAGATACTTGCCCATCATGCAGAGTTAATGGAAGAGAGTGATGACTCTGGGAGTGTTCATTTGGTAATAGGTGATGCACATGCTGCACCTGAACAAGACCTAAGCAGGTTCTCTTACTTGGGATTAATGATAAGAGATATTAATCCTGATGTTGTGGTATGCATTGGAGACTTTTTAGATATGGGCAGTCTCTGTAGTTATGACAGGGGCAAGAAGTCATTTGAGGGCAGGCGTTATTCAGAGGACATAGAGTCAGGTAAACGCGCGTTGGAATTATTGCATTCCCCTATCCAGAAGCATAACTCAAGTGGGTATGGAAAAGGTAATGGCTTGTTTAAGAAGTGCAATCCTCGTTTCGTTTATTGTGAGGGTAATCACGAGCATCGTATTGAGAGAGCGAAAGAAGACAATCCTCATTTAGATTCTATGGACTTGTCCGAAGTAGGATTTGAGGATTATGGTTGGGAGATACATAGGTTTCTTGATATCGCTTCTATTGATGGAGTAGATTACTGCCACTATTTTACGAGTCAGAATACAGCAAGAGCGGTATCGGGTGTGAATGCAGCGCGGGCATTAATTCAGAAGCGGCATACCTCTTCGGTATGTGGTCATAGTCATTTGCTTAACTATCACCATGTCCAAGGTGGAAGAGGAAGGATACACGGATTGGTAGTGGGTTGGTATTGCGATCAACATATGGATTACGCTGCTCAATCGA
>Ga0163180_10001210_pt1 | contig 14694 bp, 4 predicted proteins | sample AtlANTMetagenome_2_FD_109647 | JGI IMG/M metagenome (GOLD analysis project Ga0163180, IMG submission 109647) | Marine eukaryotic phytoplankton communities from the Atlantic Ocean - Atlantic ANT 4 Metagenome | ecosystem: Environmental > Aquatic > Marine > Oceanic | place: North Atlantic Ocean...
ATGTTAGTTGGAATGGCATCTTCTGAGTATAGTGGAATATCAACAGTAGAATTAAAACATGCTATTCTTGAATCTAGATGTACTGGTATTGGTTCTACAACTTCTCCAATTGAAAATATCATAGCAGAGTATCCTACTGACTATCAGGCTGCTTATTGCTATGTCCAGATAACTGATTGTACTAATAAAGCATATCAGTTATCTGAATTCCTTTGTATTAATGATTATGTTGAGGATGAAGCACAAGAAAGTTATGATGTTCAGTTTGGTGATGTTTATTCTGGTAATGCAGGTTTAGGAACAATAGGGAGTAGAGTTTCAGCTGCTGGAACGATGTCTATTGTCTTTACACCAAATGCTGGTATTGATGTTCATACAAATGTATGGAGTAATGTATTAAAGATTGAAGATGATCTTAAAGATACAATTGACTTTGATAATGGTGCAATAGAATCTGGATTTGGAGATTATGAAGGAACTGACCGTGCTGTTAAGAGGCAATTTGAATTAAAACACAGAACAGATACTATTTTTGAAAAACCATTTGTTGGTGAAGATAGTCGTATTGTAGATGTAGATAATGATACAATTATTCTACCTAATCATTTCTTTGTTACTGGAGAAGAACTTACATACAACCATGCTGGTGCTGGTAAGACAATGGCAGTTGGTATTGCTACTACCAGTGGATTTGTGGGAGTTGGAACAACCAATAAACTGCCTGGAACATTCTATGCAGTTAAGATTGATGATGACTCAATTAAGATCGCAGAGACTGCTGAAAAGGCACTCAAGACAGTTCCAGAAGTAGTTGATATAACAAGTGTTGGTATAGGAACTTCTCATAGATTTAATTCTATTAATCAAAATGCCAAACTTTTGGTTTCTATTGATAATATAATTCAATCTCCAATAGTTTCTACAGCAGTTACATCTCACTTAACTACACAAATTTTAACTACTGATGAGTTTTTAAATCTTTCAGGTATTACTTCAATCTTTGGTGGAGATTTAATTAAGGTTGGTGATGAGATAATGAGGGTTGATGGTGTTGGTATAGGTGTTACTAATAGAATACAGGTCAGAAGACCTTGGATGGGTACAGCACTTGCTGGATATAGCACTGCTACTGTGGTTACAAAAGTTGTTGGCAATTACAACGTTGTTGACAATACTATAAACTTTGTTGCTGCTCCAAGTGGTAATGTTCCTTTAAGCACAAGCACAAATCCACCAGACTCTAGAGATTGGGTTGGTATATCAACTGGATCTAGTTTTGATGGAAGAATGTTTATGAGATCTGGTGTTCCAGATACTTCAGAAGAAACTTATTATAGAAATTATGTTTTTGATAGTCTTTCTGCTCAGTTTACTGGACAAAAGGCAGATTTCACTCTTAAATCAAGTGCATCAAATGTTGCAGGATTAACTACAGATAATGCAATCATTCTGGTTAATGATGTATTCCAAACTCCTGGTACATTAAACAACTATACCTTAGCTCAAACAACAACTGGTATTACTACTATTACATTTACTGGAACTGGTAGTTCTGTTTCTAGTGATCCTAATGTAGGAACACTTCCTCTAGGTGGTGCGATTGTTTCAGTTGCTTCTACAGAGGGATTTGGTTATCAACCACTAATAGGAGCAGGGGGTACTGCAGTTGTTTCTACAGCAGGTACTATTCAGTCTGTAAGTATTGGATATACAGGTTCTGGTTATAGAGTAGGGGTTCAAACTGTATGTAATGTTGCCATTCAAACCTCAACATTACCAGGTACTAATGTTATTGGAATTGGTACTGCTATTATTGAAGAACGTGGATTTATTAGTGGTATTGCTATTACTAATGGATATGTCTTTAACATACCTTTATTCATATCAAATGTTGGATATGACACTGCTACTGGATTAACAACTGTTACTACATCTAGTGCTCATGGGTTCTCAGTTGGTGAAGAAGCAGATATAACTGGTATTGCATTTACATGTCTATCAGTTGGTCCAAAGACGGTAAGTAATTTTGTTTATACTAAAGCAACTGGTATCGCAACAGTTACCACTTCTTCTGCTCACGGTTTTGTTGCTAATGATGATATTATTTTAACAGGATTAGCTGTTACCGAAGGTAGTAGCAATATTCAATATCCAAGATCATCAGATCCATATTACACTGGTTCTAGGATTAGTTCTGTACCAAGTACAACTAGTTTTGTTGTTCAAGTTGGTACAAGTAGTACTGCACTTCAATATACATCTGGTGGTACTGCTCAATTGATTAAGTTACCAACTAATTTCCCTGTTGATAGCACCCCAGTTACTCGTGTTATAGATACAACCACTTTTGCTTTTGATGCTGGTATATCTACACAAACCAATCTCTATAATAGAGGTGGTGTTGTAAGAAGACCACTTAAAGTTATTATTGACGATCCATTACCATATGCAGGTATTGCTTTAACATATTCTTCTTCTAGTCCTTCTGGAGTTGGAACAGGTGGTATTGTTGATGTTGTAGTTGGAATGGCATCAAGCATAATTAGCTTTACTATTACTAATACTGGTAGTGGTTATGGTAATGATGAAATTTTAACTTTACCTATTGGAGGTCCTACGGGTATTCCTACTGATCCATCTAAAGCATATAAGGAATTCCAACTTACTCTCGATCCATGTTTCTATGATGAATTTACTGGTTGGTCTGTTGGTGAATTACAATCATTGGATAATGTTGAGAAATTTATTACTGGAAGTAGACTTGATTTCCCATTAGAACTTAATGGTGAAACAGTAACCATTAGAGGTAGAAAAGGTTCTAAGATTGTTGAACAAGACCTTCTATTAGTATTTGTAAATGATGTTCCTCAAGTTCCTGGTGAAGGATATACTTTCCCAGGTGGTAGTAGCATAACATTTACAGAAGCACCTAAAGAGGGTGATAGTATCCAAATTTTGTTCTATAAAGGAACAGGATCTCAAGATGTTGTTGAAAGAAGAGTTTTAGAAACTGTTAAACCTGGTGATGATTTACAAATAACCCATTTAGCATCTCAAGATTTCTGGTTAGAGGAAGCAGTTAGAGTTCCTATTAGTGTGGATTCTACTGATCGTGTTTCTACACCACCATATTATGGACCAGGAAATACTGCAGATCCTAATTTAAAGAGACCAATTAGTTGGTGTAGACAAACTGAAGATAAGATTATTAACCAAATAGGTGTAGGAAAAGATAGGGAAATTTATGAACCTGTCATTAATCCTTATTCTCCTGTTATTAAATCTGTTGGTATTGGATCAACTATCATTTATGTTGAAAATGCAAGACCTTACTTCGATCCTTATAATGAAGTGGATGATGTTGCTCCTGAAGCAAATGACTTTAAATTCCAAAAGAAAGTTAAGTTTATTTCTCAGGAAGTAAGATCAGGTGCTGCAGGAACTGCTATTGTTTCAGGTCTTGGAACTATTAGTTCTGTTGCTATTTCTACGGGTGGTATTGGATATAGTACAGCAACTGTAAGTTTTGGTAGTACATCATTAAGTGGAGATGCTGTTGGTGTAGTTACTACATCCACACGAGCATATGGAACTCCTGTAATCAGTGCTGCTGGAACTATTACTGGTATTGCAATTACTGCAGTTGGTTCTGGATATACTTCATCCAATCCACCATCTGTCCTTATTAGTCCTCCTGTATGGTCTGAAGAAGAAAATACAGTAGGTAGTTATGAAGGAGATTCGGGTGTTATCGTTGGTTTTGGTACTACAACTGTTGGAGTATCAACAGGATATCAACTAGTATTTGATATACATATTCCTGCATCTTCTGATATGAGAGATGCTAATATTACAGGAACTGCTGTTACTATTAGTGGTATAAGTACTGGTGATTACTTTGTTGTTAATGATTCCAATGTAGGATCTGCATCTACATCCATACGTTCTCTTGCTGCAGATGGTGCTACTATTGGTATTGGAACAGACTTTGTTAATAATGTATATGAAGTTAATACCTTTGAGATAGTTCAATCCCCCACTGGAATTGCTTCTGATGGAGTGGGTATAGGAACTACTCATATGAATAGAGTATTTGTTAAGATAGGTGATAACTTCACATGGACTGGTCAATGGCCTAGTTTCAGTGGAGTTGGAATCCAAACTGGAAATTACTTTGGATCTTATAGTTGGGGTAAGATTAGTCTACCTTCAAGATCTGAAAGCAATACTTATGAAGCCTATACATTAGGAGGGGTTGGTGGAATAACCACTTCTCCAGTGGTAAGGAGATCTAGATCTCTTAAACATAAGGCATACTACACACCCCCAACTTAATCCCTAATAAATAAAGAAAAAATCTCTGTCCAATGGCTGCAATTATAACTGACCAGATTAGGTTGTTGAATGCAAAGAATTTTGTTGCTGGTGTAACATCTACTACCAACGCTTATTATTCTTTCATTGGGTTACCAAATCCCACCGATATTCAAACTGATTGGAATACCGATCCCCCCTCTCCTAAAGATAATTTTACTGAGGAGAATGATTATTGGGATAATATGATTGCGTTGAAAAAGGTCAGTGCAGGAGATTGTAGGCAAGTTGTTACTAAAAGGGTATGGTCATCAGGTACTACCTATGACATGTATAGAGGAGATTATAGTAGATCAAATACTGCTCCTGTATCTGGTGCAACAAATTTATATAACTCAACTTTTTATGTTATAAACAGTGATTATAGAGTTTATATTTGTCTTCAAAATGGTACTGATCCAGATAACCCAAATGGAAGACCTTCACTAGATGAACCAACTTTTACTGATTTAGAACCAAGATCTGCTGGAAGTAGTGGTGATAATTATCTATGGAAGTATCTTTATACTATAAAACCTGCTGATATTATTAAATTTGATTCTACTGACTTTATGCCAGTTCCTTTAGACTGGGAAACTAATGTTGATGATGCAGCAGTTAGAGATAATGCTGTAGATGGATCTATCAAGATAATTACTATCACAAACCGTGGTGAAACTATTGGTCCTTCTGGTGGTACTGAATATACAAAGGTGCCGATTAAAGGTGATGGTTCTGGAGCAGAATGCACAATTACTACAACTAACGACCAACAGGTTGATACCATAGTTGTTTCTAAGCAAGGGTCTGGATACACTTATGGTAGTGTTGCATTAGAAGATGGAGGTGTTCCAACAGGAACAACTATTCCAACTTTCGATGTTATTATTCCACCTCAAGGTGGTCATGGTGCAGACATTTATAGAGAATTGGGAGCAATGAATGTTCTTATATACTCTAGAATTGAAAATGATAATGAAAACCCAGATTTTGTTACTGGTAACCAAGTTGCTAGAGTTGGATTAGTAGAAAATCCTCAAAAATTTGATTCTACTGCACTTTTAGTTGCTGATAAAGCATCTGCTACAAATGCTTTAAGATTAGCTGGTTCTGGTTACAGTTCTGCTGCATTTACTGCAGATAGTTATTTTACACAAACCATTGCTGCTGGATCAACAGCTCAAGGAAGAGTTATTAACTATGATGAAAAAACAGGAGTATTGAAATATTGGCAAGATAGAACTCTTGCAGGATTTAATACTGTTGGAACTGCACAAACTGCTCCTACATATGGATATAATTTAAACCAATTTACTGGTTCTCCAGGAACTGGTGGTAATTTGGAAATTGTTCCTACAACAGGGTCTACTTTGCAGATTGATAATGGATTTACAGGTATATCTACTGTAATAAATAATATAACATATTATCTTGGACAAACTTTTACTGATGGTATTGCTAATCCAGAAGTTAAGAAACATAGTGGTAACATTATTTTTGTTGACAACAGACCTGCTATTACTAGGTCAGTTAACCAAAAAGAAGATATTAAAATAGTATTGCAGTTCTAAAAAATCATGCCACAGCAGACAAATTTAAATGTAGCACCATATTTTGATGATTATGATTCATCAGATGATTTTTATCGTGTCTTATTTAAACCAGGATTTCCTGTTCAGGCTCGAGAGCTAACAACTCTGCAATCTATATTACAAAATCAAATTGAAAAATTTGGTCAGCACTTTTTCAAAGAAGGTGCTAAAGTAATTCCTGGAAATATTGGATATAATCAACTTTATTATGGTGTTCAAATAAGTAATAATTATCAAGGTGTTCCTGTAGCTGCATATGCTGATCAATTGGTTGGGACAAAAATTATAGGACAGAGATCTGGAGTAGGAGCTATTGTAGATTATGTTTTATTACCTGAAGATTCTGAACGTGGACAACTTACTCTTTATATTAATTACTTAAATTCAAGCACCACTAACAATTCTTCTCAAAGTTTTTTTGATGGGGAAGAATTAACTTCAAATGCAACAATTACTTCTGGATTGTTGGGTAATACAACTATTTCTTCTGGAGCTCCATTTGCTGTTACTATACCTGATGCTGCTGCTATAACAGGATCTTCTTTTCATATTCAAGAAGGAGTTTATTTTGTTCATGGTCAATTTGTAGGAGTTGCACAAGAAACTCTTATTCTTGATCAATATGGACAACTACCTAATTATAGAATTGGATTATTTGTTAATGAGGAAATAATTAATTCTGATATTGATGAAAGTTTAAATGATAATTCTCAAGGATATAACAATTTTGCTGCTCCTGGAGCAGATAGATTAAAGATTTCGTTAAGTTTATTTAAAAAATCTTTAGATGATTTTGATGATACTAGTTTTGTAGAATTAGCAGTCGTTAATGATGGTGTATTAAGAACTAATAAAAGTGCTTCATCAATTGATGGTAATGGATTAATAATTGCTGGCGGTGGAGGATCAGGTTCATTAGATTTAACAGATACTCTTGCAAGAAGAACCTTTGACGAAAGTGGTAATTATGATATTAAACCATTTGATATTACAGTTTTTAATTCTTTAGATAATAATATTGGAAATAGAGGTATTTTTCAAGCTGGTCAATTTACACCAAATGGAGGAACTCCTTCTGATGATTTAGCAATATATAAAGTCTCTCCAGGAAAAGCATATGTGAAGGGATATGAAATTGAAATGTTAAATCCAACATTTATCGATTGTCCTAAACCTAGAGATACAAAACTTATAGAAAATCAGTCTATAATTTATAATACTGGTCCCACTTTCAAACTTAATAGTGTATATAGAACTCCGACAGTAGGTATTGGTAGTACATATGTTCTAAGTTTAAGGAGTGAAAGAAAAGGAACTAATGAAGAAAATGCTGCAGGTAATGAAATTGGATATGCTAGAGTTTATGATTTTAGGTTAGAATCACAAAATTATAATTCAACTAATTCAAATTTAGATGAATGGGAACTTGCTTTATATGATGTACAGACATTTACTGAATTAAAATTAAACAATCCAATAACACAATCCGTTCCTGCTATTGTTGAAGGAAAGAGAAGTGGTGCAAAAGCATTTTTACAAGGATCTGTGACTGCTGGATTGGGATTAACTGTTTATGAAAAAACAGGTAACTTTATCAAAAATGAGCAACTTGTAATTAATGGTATTAATAATGGAAGAGTTGCTGTAGCTATTACTGAGTATTCTATTGCGGATGTGCAATCAGTTTATGGTACTGATGATAATTTAGTTGGTATCAATACCTTTAATGCTAATGTAGTTCCCTCAGTATTATTCTCAGTTGGAGTAGCAACTGTAGGTATGGTTACTCATGCAGATAATCAATCAATTATTAAGAGTGCTAATCCAAATTTTCCAGGAATTACAACTGTTGGTAATTTAATTCAATATACAGATTTAGAATATTCACAAGATCCAATTACAGCCAGAGTGGTAAGTGTTGGTGCCTCCTTTGTTAATGTTACAGGTGTTACTACAGTAACTGGAATAGTTGATGGAACACTTCCAAAAACATCTGTTAAAAATGTAAGTGATTTAAGGGTGATGACAACTTTATTAGATCCTTCATCTGATAATACTTTATATACACCTCTTCCTAAGAATAATATTTCAAATGTAGATTTAACTTCTGCTAGTATTGTTATAAGAAAAAGTTTTAGTGTAAGTATTAGTAATGGTCAGTTAAATACCCCATTACCTACATTAAGTGATAATGAATCTTTTCAACCTTTCCAACCAAAGAGATATTCATTAATTGGTGCAGATGGAACGACTTATGACATAACTGCAGATCAATTTGATTTTGGAACAGGTAATACATGTCAAATTCGTGGTTTAACAACTCCATCACAATCTAATAATGGTGCAACTCTTATTGCCACTATTAAAAAAGCAAAACCAAAAGCAAAACAAAAAATAAACAACAAAGTTAAATCTGTTGTTATTAATTATTCAAAAACTCAAGGATCTGGAATTGGAGCAACAACATTAAATGATGGATTGACATATGGAAATTATCCATATGGAACTAGAGTTCAAGATGAGACCATATCAATTAATGATCCAGATATTGTAATGGTTCATGGTATTTTTGAATCAGCAAATACAAGTGATCCATCATGCCCAAAAGCAGTTCTTTCTTCAATAGTTACACAATCTACAACTACTAATGAATTGGTGATTGGTGAGACTATCGTTGGGCAAGATAGTGGATCTGTAGGTATACTTGCAGAAAAGTTAAGTGATTCTCAAATTAGTTTTATTTACAGAAATAAATTTTTATTTAAAGAAGGTGAAACTGTAATTTTTCAAGATTCTTCAGCACAAGCAGTTGTTTCAACTTTAGATTCCCCTAGTTTTGATATATCAGAAAATTATAATTATGGTAGTGGTGGTGAAGTAACTTTTTATAATTATGGAACAATTAAGAAAAAATTTGATGCTGATGCACCATCTAAAAAAATAAAGATATATTATCAAAATGGATCTTTTGAATCTAATGATTCTGGAGATATTGTTACAGTTAATTCTTATGATCAATTTAAATATGGACAAGAATTTCCATCTATTGATGGTGAACCTGTTTCAGATATTATTGATATCCGACCAAGAGTTTCATCAATTACATCAGTTTCGGAAGGTGATAGATCTCCTTTAGAATTCCTTGGAAGAAGTTTTACTGGATCTGGAGATTCTGTACCAAATATTTTAGCATCAGATGAATCTATAGTTATAGATTATTCATTCTATCTTCCTCGAATTGATAGAATTTTCTTAAGTAAGGGAGGAACTTTTCAAGTTAAATTTGGTGAACCATCAGAATCTCCCAAGACACCAGTTCCTGTTGATGATGCAATAGAAGTAGCAAATGTCAAGCTTCCTGCATATCTTTATACTCCCAAGCAGGCTTCTTTACATTTCTTGGATTATCGTAGATATACGATGGCAGACATTAAGAAACTTGATAGAAGAATTCAGAACCTCGAATATTATACAACTCTTTCATTATTAGAAACCAATACAGCTAACTTTTTTGTTCCTGATAATGATGGATTAAATAGGTTTAAATCGGGATTTTTTGTTGATAATTTTACATCTTTTCAAACTCAAGAAGACACTGTAAAAGTTAATTGTTCAATAGATAGAAAACATAAAGAATTACGTCCAAGACATTATACTAATGCTGTTGATTGTATTAGTGGTCCTGTTGTTGGGAATGATACTACTGATGATTTAAGATTTTCTACATTAGAAGGTGTTAATGTAAGAAAATTATCTGATTGTATAACATTAGATTATGCTGATGTTGAATGGTTAAAGCAGAATTTTGCTACAAGGTCTGAAAGTGTTACTCCTTTCTTAATTAGTTTCTGGAATGGAACTATGGAATTGAATCCTGCATCTGATACTTGGGTAGACACTGCAAGGATTGAAGCTAAGATTATTCAGACTGAAGGTAACTATACTGCCACTCTGGAAAATTTGGCAAGAAATGAAGGAGTTGATCCTCAAACTGGTCTTGGTCCTGTTATATGGAATGCATGGGAAACTACATGGACTGGAACTCAAACTAGTGATTGGACAGGTACCACTGAGACAAGATTAACTAATATAAGGAATTTTGCTACATGGCGAAATGAGACTGATGGAGTCCTGTGGCAGAGGAGAGACTGGGAGACTGTAATAAACATTGAGAGAACAACCACCAGAACTGGTACCGCATCAAGAACTGGAACTCAAACTCTTGTTACCGAACAATTTGATCAAGAATCTGTAGGTGATAGGGTAGTTAGTAGGGATCTTGTTCCATTTATGAGATCTAGAAATATTGAATTTATTGCTAAAAAAGTTAAGCCATTAACACAATTATATGGTTTCTTTGATGGACAAAATGTAACTAAGTATTGTGTTCCTAAATTACTTGAAATATCCATGACTTCTGGAACATTCCAAGTTGGTGAGGATGTGATGGGGTTAGTTAATATTACTGGATTAAGTCAAATAACAACGGGACATAGTGTTCCTACTATAACATTTAGAGTTGCACAGTCAAATCATAAAGAAGGTCCATATAATGTTCCTTCAAAAACTTTACGTGAAAATCCTTATACTAATCAACCCTTATCTGCATCTTACTCAAGTACTTCTGATTTATTAAATGTAGATACTTTTGCATTATCTAATGAAGTGCAAGGTAAATATCAGGGATGGGTTGAAAGTGGAATGATTCTTAGAGGTCAAAGTAGTGGAGCATTAGCAACTATTACAAATGTAAGATTATTATCAGATCTTTCAGCATTCTGTGGTGGTTCATTCTTTATTCCTAGTCCCAATAATTTCAATTTCCCAAGATTTGAAACAGGAACAAAAGTCTTTACTATAACAAATGATCCTGAAAATGATGAGGATAATGCAACTACACTGGCTGATGAAACCTTTACTTCTTCTGGAACTCTAGAAACAGTTCAGGAAAACATTCTTTCCATTAGAAATGCAAGAGTTGAACAAAGAGAGGAATTCCAAGACAGGAGTGTTTCCGAAACTCTGGGAACAACAACTATTAGGCAGGAATTAGTTGCCAGGAACACAGATACAACTATGATACGAAGGCTTCAAAGACCTCGGAGAAGATGGGGAGATCCTCTAGCACAATCATTCCAAGTAGAAGATGAAGGTGGAATCTTTTTAACAAAATGTGATTTGTTCTTTAGAACTAAAGATGATGGTGATATACCTTGTATTATTCAATTAAGATCTATGAAGAATGGATACCCAACCCAAGAGGTTCTTCCATTCTCTGAAATTGTATTAGATCCTTCAGATATTAATATATCAGGAGATGGATCTGTAGCAACTACTGTTACTTTTGGAGCTCCAGTTTATTTGCAAGGTGGTGATACGGATTATGCTATAGCACTATTATCCAACTCAACAAAATATAGTGTTTATATTTCTAGAATTGGTGAAAGTGATCTTTTAACAGATACATATATTTCTAACCAACCATATTTGGGATCTCTCTTTAAGTCCCAGAATGCTTCTACATGGGAACCAAGTCAATGGGAAGATCTCAAATTTACTCTTTATAGAGCGGAATTTGAGACTGCAGGAAGTGTTGAATTCTATAGTCCAGAATTAACTGAAGGAAATAATCAAATTCCAACACTTAAACCAAATTCTATCGTTCTTGGATCTAGAAAAATTAGAGTTGGATTGGGAACTACTGTTGGGGATAGTTATGCTGATGGAAATACATTCAGTCAAGATGGAACTCTTGCAACAGGTAATCTTGTAGGTGCTGGTGGATCTGCAACAGGAACCTTATCTATTGCCAATGTTGGTATTGGATATACACCTCTTGATGGTAATTTAACATTTAGTAGTGTTAACTTAGAAACTGTTACTGGTCATGGAAAGGGTGCTGTTGGTAATGTTTATATTGAAAATGGTGTAGTGGGTGCTTGTACAATTACTTCTGGTGGAAGTGGTTATCAAGTTGGTGATGTTGTTGGTATTACAACTATTGGTCTTTCTACTGGTGGTAGTGGAACTGTTGGTGCTAATGGTAGATTTACCATTACTGGTATTGGAATGACAAATGAACTTATTTTGGACAATGTTCAGGGTAATTTTGCTACTGGTGCTGGTAAGACTATGAGGTATACTAATAGTGCTGGTGTTACAACAGAGTTAAACTTTAGTCATGGTGGTGATGTTCAAATATCTTCAATAGATGTAGAATCTGATGGATTACATTTTAAGGTTAATCATCAAAATCATGGAATGCATTCTACTGAAAATCTAGTTAAGATAATTGATGTTCAGAGTGATATTAAACCTACAAAACTAACTCTTGCATTAGATGAGGGCAATTCCAATAACTTTAGTGTTGAGGATGCTAGTGCCTTTACCAATTTTGAAAATGTTGGAGTTGGAACAACTAATGTTGGATTAGTTAAAATTGGGGATGAGGTTATGAAGTATAATAATGTTACTGGTAATGTAATTACAATATCTGCAAGGGGAAGCAACAAAATTAATTATGCAGTTGGAACACCTGTTTATAAATATGAACTTGGTGGAGTTTCTCTTGCAAGAGTTAATAAAACACATGGTTTATCTACTTCAACATCTACGTCTTCCTCTGGATCAATTGGATTTGATTTTTATAATATTAAAATAGACCAGACAAGTAAAGATCTTGCTGGAACTGAGTTTGATGCTACTGATAGAAGCACTGATGTTGGGTTCCCCAAACTTTACTTTAATCAAACAAAATCTTGTGGTGGATTTGAAATAAAGGCAACTCAAAATATGCCTTTTGAACTTATTACTCCAATTATCCATAACATGACAGTTACTGGTACAACAATTAGTGCTGAAGTAAGAACTACTTCCGCACCTGGTATAAGTGATAGTCATGTTCCATATATTGATCAGGGATTTGAATCAATTACTATAGGTGAAACAAATTATCTTACTAGTCCAAGAGCAATTTACTCTAAAGTAAATGAGGATGAAAGGTTGGATAATATTGAGGGTAATAAATCATTACAAATAAGAGTGAGTTTAGGAACTGTTGATCCTAGATTAAGTCCTGTGTTAGATGCTCAAAGAATTTGTACAATTCTTACATCTAATAGAGTTAATGACATTGTTACTAACTATGCAACAGATTCAAGAGTAAAAACTCTTACTGATGATCCTACTGCTTGTCAGTATATTAGTAAGGAAATAGCATTAGAGAATCCAGCAACTTCTGTCAAAATATTACTAGCTGCTCATATTCATCCTTCTGCTAATGTTAGGGCATTCTATGCTATTGGTGATAAAGAGAAATTTGACCCAATCTTCACCCCTTTCCCTGGATTTAATAATCTAAACAATAGGGGTCAAGTTGTAAATTCTCAAGATAATGATGGACAATCTGATAAATTTGTTCCTAAAATGAATCAATATGGGTTTGGAGAAACAACAAACTTTAGTGATTATGCGTTTACTGCAGATAGTTTACCTGCATTTAGATATTATAGAATTAAACTTCTATTAACTGGTACTAGTCAGGTTTATGTTCCTAGAATTAAAGATCTAAGAGTGATGGCACTAGCATAGTATGGAACAATATAACATTGAAGGACATGCTGATTTGGCAAGAGATCCTGCAACAGGTGCAATAGTGAATGTAAATTCTCTAGATTATACACATTATACAGCAAGTCGTAATGCTAAAAAAACACGGAATGAAAGAGTTGATTGCATGGAAGAAGATCTTGCTAGTTTAAAAGGTGAAATTGGTGAAATTAAATCTCTACTAAAGGAATTAGTCAATGGCAAGTAAAAATCTGACATTTGATCCAGATGCAGGAGTACCATATGCTGCTAATTTAGCACTTTATACTGGTGCAGATTTTAAGACTACTTTTAACGTAGTTGATACTTCTGATGTTGCATATGATTTCCAAGGATTAACTACCACTTCAGTTTGGACAGGATCTGCTCAAATGCAAAAAAGTGCAGGTATTGGTGCTACTACCACTCCTACAGGAACCTTTAATGTAGGGTTTACTAGTGCTGGTGGTGGCATATTTAATATATCAATGGGATCTACTGATACAAGAGATTTATCAGAGGGTAGATATGAATATAATGTTCTAGTAAGTTCAGGAGCAACAATTTATAATATAGTAAATGGCAATATTCTAGTTTACACTGGTATTGCTTCTGCACCATCCTAAATATTGTAGAGGTATTGTATAAATGGCACAACCAGCAAGTAGATCTGAATTTAAACAGTATTGCTTAAGGCAATTGGGTGCTCCCGTGCTGGAGATTAATGTTGCTGATGAACAATGTGAAGATAGAATTGATGACGCTATTCAATTTTTTCAAGAAAGGCATTTTGATGGTGTAGTTAGAACTTATCTTAAATATCAAATAACTCAAGCTGATATTGATAGAGGAAGAGCATCTGTATTGACAGGAAAGGATAGAACAGGAATAACAACAGAAACTGCATCATCCAATATTGCAGGAACAGATACAGAATTTAGTTGGTATGAAAATAGTAATTATATACAAGTTCCACCATCAGTAATAGGTGTAGAAAAGATATTTCGTTTTGGTGGAAGTAATGCAATATCCAATAATATGTTCAGTATTAAGTATCAGTTATTCTTAAATGATATTGCTTTTAATATGGGATATAATGGACTCTTAAGTTATGCAATGACACAGACTTATTTGTCTGATATTGATTTTCTATTAACTACTG
>Ga0163180_10001211_pt1 | contig 14694 bp, 17 predicted proteins | sample AtlANTMetagenome_2_FD_109647 | JGI IMG/M metagenome (GOLD analysis project Ga0163180, IMG submission 109647) | Marine eukaryotic phytoplankton communities from the Atlantic Ocean - Atlantic ANT 4 Metagenome | ecosystem: Environmental > Aquatic > Marine > Oceanic | place: North Atlantic Ocean...
ACAAATTTGTTACTACGCATTCCTTCGAAGGATACAAAAGGAGAAGAAACAAGTTTTCATTAAACAGAAATCCATAGAAGAATCTAATATTACAATGGATGCATACACAACCATAGATGGTGAACACGACCCAACTCTTACCAATACAAATGTAGAATGGATGCAAGAGCATATGAATCGGGTTGAGTACGAACCACGAAAATCAAAAAGAGCCAAGAAAGTAAAAAAGGAAACCAATCTAGAAAAATTCTCTAAATGAAGATAGCAATACTTAACGACACACACGCAGGTGTCCGAGGTGATATGCAGGCTATGTCTGATTACCAAGGACGATTTTATCAGGAAGTATTTTTCCCGTATCTAATTGAAAACGATATTAAACATATCATTCATCTAGGGGATTACTTTGATCGAAGGAAGTACATCAACTTCTCGTCTCTCAAAGCAAACAGAGAACACTTCATAAAACCTATGTTAGAAGCTGGTATCAGTATGGATTTGATTATTGGTAATCATGATACTTATTATAAGAATACCAATGATGTAAATGCACCTGATCTATTACTATTTGAATCTGACAACATTAGTATAATACAAGAACCCGAAGTAAGAGAATATGATGGGTTGAATATTGCAATGAGTCCATGGATTAATAGTGATAACTACGCAGATTCCGTTGAGTTTTTAACTACATGTAATGCACCTATTTGTATGGGTCATTTTGAATTTGAGGGTGCATTAATGATGCCCGGCATGACATGTCAACATGGATTAGATCATTCATATGTAAGTCGTTTTGAAAAGGTTTACAGTGGCCACTTCCATCAGAAATCAAAATTTGCAAACATTCACTACCTTGGTTCACAAATGCAATTCACTTGGTCAGACTATGGAGATAACAAATACTTCCATGTGTTTGATACATCAACAAGGGATATGCTTCCAGTTCCCAATCCAATTACTATATTCGAAAAGGTATTCTATGATGATACAAAAGAGTCATTTGAAACCATCGTTAATAAAGACTATAGTAATGTATCAGGAACATTCACAAAGGTAATTGTTGTTAACAAAGACAATCCTTATTGGTTCGATGCATTCTTAGATAAGATACATGCAGCTTCTCCATTACATTTACAAGTAGTAGATGACCATAAACATATGGACTTGATGGATGATTCTGATGTGGAGAATGTTGAAGACACATTAACTATATTAAACAAGTATGTAGAAGGTATGGAGATACAAGGTAAGAAAAAGCCTCTTACCGATTTGATGACTTCATTGTATAATGAAGCATTAGACGAACACACTTATCTATGATAATATTTAAAGAAGTACGATATAAAAATTTACTTTCATCGGGAAACAAGTTTACCAAGATACCACTTAATTCCCATCAGACTACTCTTGTACTAGGAGAGAACGGTGCTGGTAAATCAACATTATTAGATGCATTATGTTATGCATTATATGGTCGTGGGTTTCGTAACCTAAAGAAAGACCTTCTAATTAACTCAGTCAATCAAAAAGAATTATTAGTCGAACTCGATTTTACTATCGGGAGAAAAGACTACAAATTAATCCGTGGGGCAAAACCAAATAAATTTGAAATTTGGTGTAATGACATTTTGTTAAATCAAGATGCAAGTGTCAGGGATTATCAAGACCATCTAGAATCGAACATACTCAAAATGAGTTATCGTTCTTTTACTCAGGTGGCAATCCTAGGGTCGGCAAACTTTACTCCGTTCATGCAACTTCGAGCAAAGGACAGAAGGAAGTTAGTCGAAGACCTTTTGGATATCACAATATTTACAACTATGATGCAGTTGTTGAGGAAACGAAAATCTAATCATGCATTAGATATCAAGGAAAATCAACATGAGATTGCAATTCTTGAAGAAAGGATTAATGGTCTTAATAGTCAACTTGATGCGCTTCGTGAAAATCGTGATGAAAAAATATACAAATTTGAAACTACCATTAATCAAACTCAAACCAACATAGACAAACTATTAGGAGAGGTTGATGAAAAGACGAAAAATGTGGTGGAGAAAACACGACTTATCTCGGATAAAGATTCTACGGAAACTAGACTTAAACAAACAAATGACATGGAGACTCAACTCGAAAGAGCTCGAAAGAAAGCAATTGCAGACATTGAGTTCTACGAGAACAATGACAATTGTCCAACATGCAAACAGGGATTAGACCATGAACACAAAGAGAAGCACATTCAGGAAAAAAATTCGAAGGTTGCAGAGATCAAGGAAGCGTTGTCAACTCTCGAAGGACAAGTCACAGAACTCCATACCGAAATTGAAAGAATCAATACAGTCCAGTCAGAAATAGACGAGATACAAAGAGAGATAGGTCTTTCACAAACAGAGATCGTTTCTAATCAAAAGTATATCGGTAAACTACAGAAAGAGATCAAGGAACTTGAACAAGAGCAAGAAGGTAATACTGATGCACATGAACAAGTAGAAAAGGCAGAGGATGATTTGCACATCTTAACTAAGAAGAAACAACATCTTGCTGACCATGGTCACTATCTAGAAATTGCAACTCTACTCTTAAGAGATCAGGGTGTAAAAGAAAAGATTATCAAACAGTATGTTCCTATCATGAATAAACTAATTAACAAGTATCTTGCACAATTAGAATTCTATGTTGGGTTCGAACTGGATGAAAGTTTCGATGAAACAATCAAGTCTAGATTCAGGGATGTATTTAAATATGAGAACTTCTCTCAAGGTGAAAAGATGAGAATCGATCTTGCATTACTATTCACTTGGAGAGCTGTTGCAAGAATGAAGAACTCAGTAAATACAAACCTTCTAGTATTGGATGAAGTATTCGATAGTTCCCTCGATGCATCAGGTACAGATGAATTCATGAAGATGTTGAATACACTTACAGAGAAAACAAATGCATTCATTATATCTCACAAAGGTGATATACTATACGATAAATTCGAACATGTAGTGAGGTTTGAGAAACATAAAAACTTCTCTCGTATCGCAGAATAGATAAATAGTAATATGAAAAGCTTTTCACAATTTACAGAAAATAAGATCGTCATAGAGAAGAAACCTCTAGTCGAAGCTTCTATTCTTAAACCCGATTATGTTATAGGGCATAAGTTCTTATATAAGGGTGGAATAAAAGAAATGGATTCAGAAGGTTTTAAACATGGTGATATCTTTGTTGCAGTCAAACCTACCAAGAAGGCAATCTTTATTGGTACAGAAGATGGTGTAAATGAAAAATACTTACAAAGTGGTAAGAAAGTTTTTCATGTTAAAGGTGGACTAGGATATAAATCTGCATACTTTAACCATGTAAAAGAGAGTGGTGGAACACCATCAGGAGCTCAGTGGGAAGAACTTATTATCTTTGAATACAATATACTCAATGGTAAGGATAATGATTCAGACATTATTAGAACTGCAGAGTCGTTCCCTTTACATTTAGATATTGCAAAATCAATTGCAAAGAATTTTAATAAGAAACTAAAAGAGAATCATTTAATATCTACAGGTAAGGGTGGAATCCCTAATAAGATATCATCTTTATATAAGGATAGTGGTGCAAGTAATACTACACCTAAAACAGATATTGCTGGTATTAAGTTTTCAGAAAAGATTTCTCTTAAGAAAGAAGGTGGTTCACAACTTATGTCAGGTGCAAAAGGTGAATCGATTGCAACTGTAAGAGCTGCATTAAGTATGATGGGAGATCATAAAGGTTTTGCAAATGGTTTAATATCAGAAATGGAAACCAAAATGAATTCTCTTATCACAACTGAGACTGTTACCTCATTAAATAAGAGAACTAAAGAAGGTGAGAAGGATGAAGCAATCTTAGACTTCCAACAAAAAGATGCAGACAATAAAGAACTATCTGCAATTTTAGAGAACTATATAAACACAAATACAAAAGTTAATGAATTGTTTAGTCAGAACATTGTATTAGAAGCATCAACAGGTAATGTTAAATTCAGTGAAGGTAAAGCAGCTGCAAACTTATTAGGAAAGTTTGATGTTAGTAGTGGTGCAGTTGTAGTAGAACCTATTACATCTATCAGTGACCCTATTATTAAGAAGTATGCAAGTTCAGTAAAACCTTATGTTGCATTCAAAAAAGGTGGTGGTAATTCACCCGCTTATTCTGCAATGAGAATGAGTTTAAAAGAACACTTTGGTATAGACAATGTATCGACTATACTAATTAATGAACTAAAAACGATTGAAGGTTACGAGACTTTACTCACAGAAGATTATCTAGATGAGAACTTCTTAAGTCAGTTAAAGAAAGCTGGTAACTGGGCAAAAGAATTTGGTTCGAAGACTTGGAATAAATTCCAAAAAGTCATCAAGAAAGTGATGGACTCTATCAAGAAAGCTTTAAAGAAGATTGCCAATATGGGTAAGAGAATGTTTGAAGCAGTGATGGCGTTCTTTAATGTGGAGATAAGTAATACTAGAGGGATAGTAACAGAAGTAAGTTTATAATGTATCAATTAGTTGAAGAAGCAATGAAGGTTCTCAGAGAACCAACCACGGATTTCGATTTTGAAAATCCACCCGAAGACCCAAAAGAGATCGAGAAGAACATGGCAGAAGCCATGGAACGATTTGGTGGTCTTGGTCTATCTGCAAACCAGTTAGGTTTACCATATCGAGTGTTCGTCATGAGAACTGCAGATAGTGGTACTAGAGCATTCTTTAATCCTGAGATTACAAAGTTATCCAAAGAAACAGATTTAATGAAAGAAGGGTGCCTTTCTTTCCCCGATATATACTTAATGATAAAGAGACCTTCTGCAATTGAATTAGAATACTCAGATGCAGATGGAGAAAGACATACACTACAATTAGAAGGAATGGGTTCTAGATGTGTTCAACACGAACTAGATCATTTAAATGGAATTATATTCCTTCAAAGAGCCTCTAAGTTAAAATTGGAAAGGGCTATCAAGTCTAGACCAAAAGAGAGGAGAAAGAGATTAGATTATGAAAAAAGAATGGAAATTGCTAGACAACTCCAAAGTCTACAATCACAAAGTGATTCCGATTCTGACGAAGGAAGAGTGCCAGAACCTGATTCAATGGCACAACAGTCATAGACATTTAGAAAAAGTCGGTTCACTAATAGATTATTGGGGCATCAGAAAGATGCATATCAAGAATGAGTACATTCGTCTCTTATTCCAAAAAGTCCAAAATCACTGTATAGGTGAAATCTACAAAGCAACGGGACAAGTTTTCCATACTGAAATGGCAACTATGACTCGATGGCATATTGGTGGAGTACAAGACCCACACTTGGATACACTATCTAATGATGAGGTTCGAGAAGACCCTAATATCGAAACAAAGGTTGCCTCAGGTGAGAATTCACCATCTAGAGAATGGACAGTGATTGTATATTTAAATGATGATTACAATGGTGGTGAAACATATTTTCCACCTACAGATTATTATCCATTTGGACACCAAGTCGAACCCGAGGTAGGTAGTGGATTTCTATTCCAAGGTATCTATCATGGACATGGAGTATTCAAAGTTCGAAGAGCTCCAAGACACACCATTGCATGTTGGTTCACAGCTGACATCGATAAAGCTATGACAGAAAGACCCGTTGAAGATTTAGAACACAACGAGATCACTATCAGACAATTCTTAGACTATCAAGTCCAAGGTGGGTTATATAATACCGAAGACCTATCTAAAGACCCTGAAAGATGGGTAGAATATAAAAAAATCTCAAAAAGAAGTTAATCCCTATTACTCCGTGTAGCTCAACTGGATAGAGCAACGGCCTTCTAAGCCGTAGGTTAGAGGTTCGAGTCCTCTCACGGAGGCCAAATCAAGCCTTGACAATGCCTCCAGCTTTTTATTATAATGTACTATCAAATAAAGAAATGGAGGAAATATGAGTCACTTTTCAAATGATATGATTGCAGATGACATTGCACAACATGTTTCTTTACTTGACGATATAGATGTGGTAAAAGCATTGAATGACAAAAATGTCAGTAAAGTAAGCAAATTCACTGGTGATAGTGTACATGGTGCAAACATCATAGATTATGCAAGAACAATATTGATCGACCAATTATGGGACGATGCAATGAGTGCCCCGTCACCACACGGCTAATCAGGCCTTGACAATGCCTACAGCTTTTTGAGATAATATACATATGGAATCAAAAATCAGAACACAAAAAGACAACCTTGCAAAATTGATGGCAGGGGAAAACTTAACAGTTGTGCATAGGAAAACTCCTACTGCATACTTTGATCTTAAGAATAGGTTACTTTGTTGCCCTATTTTCAAAGATGATATCTCTTCTGAACTCTATGATCTATTCATGGGTCACGAAGTTGGTCATGCATTATGGACTCCATATGAAGGTGTTCACTCAGCAGTGACTAAAAACAGAACTCTTAAAGGATATCTTAATGTTGTAGAAGATGTCAGGATTGAGAAGAATATCAGAGAGAAGTATGCTGGATTGAGGAAGTCTTTCTTCACTGCATACAATGAATTGATGGAAATGGATTTCTTTGGAGTTAAAGATAAAAACCTCCAAGAACTTTCCTTGATCGACAAGATCAACCTTATCACTAAATGTGGTTCTAGAATCAACATCAAACTTACTAAAGAAGAACAGTTCTTCCTTGATTGGTCAATGAAGTGTGAGTCTTGGGAAGAGGTTGAAGAATGTGCCACAGCAATATATGAGTGGTCAAAAGAAAACGAGACAAGAACTGAGGACGATGAAAAATTGATTCCTCAAATGTTTGATGTCGGTGATGAAGAAGAGAGTGATGAAGATGAAGAAGAATCTCAGGATGGTGAGTCTTGGGATGATGATTCAGAAGAATCAGAAGAAACTGAGGGTGACAATCTTCCTGAGTTAGAAGATGATGATTCAGAAGGTGGTGACCAAGAATCTCAGGATGGTGAAGAGGAAGAGACTGAGGAAGAGTCAGAAGAAGCTAAGAAGACTGTTGGTGGTACTGGTTCTGATAAAGATGTAAGACCCGAAGAGTTCGATGATGAAGATGGTGCAAGGGAATCAATCACTGAACACAATGCACATAACAACGAAGAGCAATTTGTTTCTGAGACTAACATGGTTAGAACTCAGTGTGATCTTTCAATCAAAGATTTCGACAAGTATTGTTCTGAAACTCTTTACGACTACAAATTGGTTCTTGATGATTGGAGAAGTTACTACACTAACAAAGAATCTTATGCAGTAAAATACTACCCTGAGAAGATTGCAAAAACTCAGAAGATGGGTGTTCATACTTTCAAGAAGATCGAGAGTAAAAACAAAGCAGTCGTCAATCACATGGCAAAAGAATTTGAAATGAGACAAACTGCTCTTTCATCGAAACATGCATTCAGTGGTAAGACTGGTAAGTTGGATATGAACAGACTTGCAAAGTATCAGATCGTTGATGATGTTTTCAAAAGAGTTACTTATCTTCCTGATGGAAAAAACCACGGTGTCAACATCATGTTGGATTGGAGTGGTTCGATCAACAACGAAGTTCAAGACCTTCTAGAACAAGCAATCATTCTTACAATGTTCTGCAGAAAAGTTTCGATTCCTCATAGAGTCTACTTGTTCTCAGATAACATATCAAAGAAAAGAGAAGTTGATTCTGATGATAATTACTGGAGAAACAGAGAAGGATTCTTGGTTGAGATTTTCTCCAACGAACAGAATTCAAAAGAGTACAAAGAAATGATGCAGTATGTCTGCACACTTTGGAACCACTACTTTGTTGACAATATCAGATACAGTGGTGGTAGACACTTCCATAAGAAACTTGAAGCTCACAATGAGTGGTTCGAGGGTGTTGATTACTACGACCCTGATTCAGATGGTTGGATTGATGTTGACCAAGTCTTGTTCCCTGAACACAAATACAGATTAGGTGGTACACCACTTGATGCAACTATCGTTGCCATGAGAGGATTACTTCCTAAGTTCAACAGAGCTTACAATGTCGAGAAATCAATCTTGACTGTAATCACTGATGGTTATTCTCATTCTGCAAACATCCTTCAAATGGATGATGCTGAGAGAAAAGATCAACAAGAACAATTGGGTGAAGATAACTGGAGAGCTACGAAGGAAAGAGATATCATCGACCCAATAAACAAAAGAGTCTACAAGTTTGAAGAAGCAACCAGTGGATACAGAGAAAATTTCAAAATGACTCAGAACTTACTTCAATGGGTTTCTGACACTACTGGAGTTACGGTTACTGGATACTTTGTTTGTGGTAGAAAAGGTGATATGACTGACTTACTAAGTCGTATTGGTCATGAATCAACTCACAACTATGACCACATAATGCAAAATGAAATGTGGAAACAAGCAAGAAATAACGGTTTGGTTCTCGAAACTGTCGGGTACAACAAATTGTTCTTGACTGCAGCGACAAACATCGGGACAGCTGGTGAAGATACTTTGGACGATGAATTGGTCGGTGCAAAGAAATCCACAATCATGTCAAGATTCAAAAAGAATCAGAAGAACAAATCAACTTCTAGATTCTTAACTAACGAATTCATAAAGGAGATAGCATAATGAATGAAATGGATGCCATTACAATGGTAGAAAAAATAGAAGTGGACGGCACCACATTTAATGTCGAGGAATATTTTGAAGTCCTAGAGAACTTACGAAGTTCAGGAAAGATCAATATGTTTGGAGCTCCAAGATGGTTGGAAAACAATTTTGGGTTAAGTAAAAATCAAGCACGATTAGTGTTTAAAAAATGGTCGGAGAGTTTTGATGCCACATCTTAAAGTAGACCCAGCATATTATGAAAGAATACCAACAACAGACTACAGTAAATTCGCTGATGCAATTAATGATGTTGGCCCTGCACCTTGCACTTTTCATAGTTGTGAACGATACGATCACTGCAAGGAAAAGAAGGTTGAATGCTTTGCATTCAGAGCATGGGTTAATAATGGTGAGAAATATCTCACTCAAAAGAATGCAAAAGGTGAGGTTAAATGCTTAAACAAAATGGGGAGATTACTTGAACCCGTTAAGTAACAGTGGCTTAAATGGCCTTGACAATGCCCCTGGCTTTTTGAGATAATAGCTACATGATGAGAAATAAAGTTAATACAGGAGAGACTATGACTGATAAAACTATTTCGGTAAATGGTAAGGATTTTACCATTACACCCGATAAAAGTGAGGTACTGGATACCCTCATAAAATCGTATCCTAATCAGACTGCCTTTACTAGGGCAGAGATCAAAGAAGCACTTGATGGATATCTTCCATATTGGATTAAGTCCTCAAGGTTTCCATTTAAAGAACCTAATCCCGAGGGTGGAGTTATCTTCAACCTTGAACAGGTTGTTAATGGATACAACGGTGGTTATTCTCACGGTGGTGAGACTCCAGTGGTTGTGACCCCAACGGTTGCACCAGTGGCTGCAAAAGCAGTTCCATCTAACATGCCAGTTGCAGCTGCAACTGAGTCTGTTAATCTTCTCGATGGTGATGTCAAAATCATCCCTGAGAAGATGTCAAACTATGTGCCGTTTGGTCATTTCAAGGATGTTAAGAACATCATCAAATCTAAGATTTTCTTCCCAGTTTTCGTAACTGGTCTTTCAGGAAATGGTAAGACTTTGATGATCGAACAAACTTGTGCCCAATTGAAGAGAGAACTCTACAGGGTCAACATCACCATCGAAACTGATGAAGATGATTTGATGGGTGGTCACACTCTAGTCAATGGTAACATTGTTTTCAGAGAAGGCCCAGTGGTCAAAGCAATGAGGAAAGGAGCTGTCCTTCTTCTTGATGAAGTTGACTTGGGTTCTAACAAATTGATGTGTTTACAATCAGTTCTTGAAGGTAAAGGTTACCTAATCAAGAAAACTGGTGAGTGGGTGAGTCCTAAAGAAGGTTTCACTATCCTTGCTACTGCAAACACAAAAGGTCAAGGTTCTGAGGATGGTAAGTTCATCGGGACTCAGATCATGAACGAAGCAATGCTTGAAAGGTTTGCAATTACGATGCAACAAGAATATCCTCCAGTGAAAACTGAGAGATCGATTCTTAAAAAAGAAATGGGATTGACTGGTGAAGTTGATGATGATTTCTGTGAGAAACTTGTTGACTGGGCTGACATAATCAGGAAGACTTTCTACGAAGGTGGGATTGATGATGTCGTGACTACTAGAAGGTTGGTTCACATTGTGAATGCTTTCAGAATGTTCAAAGACAAAATGAAGTCTATTGAAATGTGCATTTCAAGATTCGATGAAGAGACTAGGAATTCAATCCTTGATCTCTACACCAAAGTGGACGATGGTGTCCACTTGGAAGATGAGTCTTCTGAGACATTCACGGAAGAGATTAACTTTGCTGGGGATGAAAATGACTACTAAGATTTCAGTCAAAGTGAGGGAAGAGAAAAACTTCCCTCTCGAATTTGTGATGGCACCACCTGTTGAAAAGGGTGTTGTCATTATCAAATATGGATGGGTAAAAGCTGGAGACATTAACTACAAGCACAAGAACCTTGGAAGGGCATTGGGTAATAGGAATGAAGCTCATGTTTTAGTCTTCAAGAAGATTTTCAATGAAGGGTTATACAATCCTTTTCACAATGAACCGATTATCATTGAACCAAATGGTGATCTAGTTTGTGGAAGGCATAGGACTGAGGGTGCTTTACTTTCTGATGAAGGTAAGGATACTTTAGTATGGGTATGCATTATGGAGTTTGCAAATACTAAAGTAAGAAAGCAGTATGCCATCAAGGAAAATATCAATACTCAGAAACCAAAACTAATTGCAGATGAAGATGATATCATTTCAAACATTCATGCAGCTGTTAAGGATGGTGACTGTAATGGAAATCAGAATGCAATCAGAACTTACTTAAATGAGATTGCACCATATATTGAAGGTAAGCAAAAAATCATTGATGCAGCGATGAAGTTAGTAAACTCTAATTACGAGACTCAAGACCCACCGACTAGGGATGAGATTATTCAATACCTAGAAGATGAGGGTATCATGACAAGTCAGAATACTAATTGGAGAATTGGGATTCTCAGAGCTGGTAAGGGTGAAGTTGCTGGAGACAGGAAGTCTAGATTCCTTAATGGAATCAGATCAACTTTGGTTGAAGGTAATAATGTGAATGCAGTAATCACCTTCTCAAAAACCAGTAGTGAAATGTTAAATGCAGCGAGATCACATACTAAGAATGAGTTGATCGATGAATGGGTCAGCGAGTGTTGTGAAGTTGCTGATGCATTTAGAGAAGGAACATTGGGTAAGGTTTATTTCAACTTTCCAAAACAGACTGAATCAGAGTTTGAAGATGGAGAATTTTTCGTAGAGGTGAAGTGATGCCAGATAAGTATAAACATATTCCACCAGCCTGTGCAATTGCATTTGTCTGTTTGAGATTTCTAATCAGTGAAGGGTTTTGGAACTATACAAGATATAAGAGACCTATCACTAGATTGTTCTATATGTTAACTGGTAATTTCAAAAGTGGATGGGTAAGTAATGAAGCAATGGAATTGAAGGCAAAGGATAGATGTGACGATCATGCAAATCCACCTCAAGTTGCTTGCTACTATCTCTTAGATAACTGGGTTAAGTTCAATAATATTGATCTCTTCCATGAATTTTGGAGGAAGGTATCAACTACTATTGCAGTAACCTCAAAACAAAACACTGAACTCAGTGGATTCTCTCATAACAGTAATGAGACTGGTAATGTATTGAAGGTATCAAAACTTACCAGTGAGAGATATAAGTCACTGGGTATTGTCTTGCGTAACAATGAAGAAGGTATTTGTTTCACAGCTGATGAACCTTTTCCACTTGATCTTGGAGAAGAATATAACGAATACGAAAAAGAGTTTATGTTGATATGAAAACCACATTGACAGAAAAGAATCAAGGTAGTATAATGAAATCAATGTCTATAAATTACAAATATAACGAACACGAATTGATAAAACAATTCAGTGAGTATGTTGATAAGACATATGAACAACACTATTCAAAAGATAAGTTTCAGGCAACTGAGTTTATCATGGATGGTGGTCACGGAGAGGGATTCTGTATTGGAAACATTCTTAAGTATGCCCAAAGGTATGGTAAGAAGGATGGTTACAATAGAGCAGACTTATTTAAAGTCATTCACTATGGATTCCTTGCATTATATAATCACGACACACACATAATGGAGGCTGAAAGTGATGAAAATAAGTAATGATACGAGAAATGTCTTAAAAAATTTCTCAACAATTAATTCGGGAATCCGAGTTAAAGCTGGAAACAAGGTTGAAACCATTTCCAATATGAAGAATATTCTTGCAGTTGCAACGGTTGATGAATCGTTCCCTCAAGATTTTAGTATATACAACTTGCCTGAGTTCTTAGGTGCAACATCTTTGTTGTCTGACCCTGAGTTTACATTCGGTGATGCAAGTTTAACCGTTGCAGATGATAACTCAAGTCTTGCATATTTTTATGCAAGTGAAGGTATGGTTACTGCACCTGATAAAATGATTACAATGCCTGATGCAGAAATCAACATTGAAATCAGTTCTACACTTCTTTCTGAATTACAGAAAGCTGCAAGTGTTCTAGGTGTTAATGATCTTATTCTATCATCAGATGGTAATACTATCAAACTAGAAGTGACTGATAAGAAGAATCCAACTTCAAACACATTCTCAAGAATCGTGGGTGAAGGGAATGGTTCTACATTCACTATGAACTTCAAGATTGAGAATCTTAAAGTTCTCGATGGTAACTATAGAGTTGCTGTGTCTTCTAAAGGTATCTCTCACTTTGTGAATACAGATATCGATTTAGAATATTTTATTGCATTGGAGCCTGACAGTAATTACAATGCTTAACCTATATATTAGTGTAAGTATTGTGCCAGTCTCAGCAATGCATACGGGAGTTATTCAATCTCATCAATCTTCAAGGGTGAATAACACTGTTAATTCGGAGGGGTTTTAACATCCATGAATCAAGAATATCTATTCGTAGAAAAGTATCGACCTCAAACAATTGAGGATACGATACTTCCTGCGTCCCTAAAACAAACATTTCAAGACTTCGTCAAACAAGGTGAGATACCTAACCTTATGTTATGTGGTTCTGCTGGTGTTGGTAAAACAACCGTTGCAAAAGCACTCTGTAATGAGTTAGGTGCAGACTTTATCGTAATCAATGGTTCCGATGAAGGGAGACTTATAGACACTCTTAGAACGAAGATTAAAAACTTTGCATCCACGGTATCATTATCGGATGCACCCAAGGTTGTGATACTGGACGAGGCAGATTATATTTCTGCAGATTCAGTTCAACCAGCTTTGAGAAACTTCATCGAGGAGTTCTCAAGTAACTGTAGATTCATATTCACTTGTAATTACAAGAATAGAATCATACCACCATTACATTCAAGAACAACGGTGATCGATTTTGTCCTGACCCCTGACGAGAAACAAAGACTTGCTTCAGTGTTTCTTGCAAGACTCATGGAGATATGTACTACAGAAAATATCAAATTCGATCAAAAGGTTTTAGTTGAACTTGTAATCAAGTTCTTCCCTGATTTCAGAAGATGTATTAATGAGGTTCAAAGGTATGGAGTCTCAGGAGAGATTGATAGTGGATTACTATCGACTCTTAATGAAGAGAAACTTACACCTCTTATTGATATGTTGGCTGATAAGAATTGGGGAGGCATGAGAAAGTGGGTTGGTAAGAATTCAGATAATGATTTCAATACCCTCTATCGAAAACTCTTCAATGCATTGGAACAACGATTGGAACCTCAATCCATTCCAGCTGCAGTTTTGTTTATCGCTGATTACCAGTACAAGTCTGCTTTTGCTATGGATTCTGAGATTAATTTCGTTGCATGTTTAACTGAAATAATGTCGGAGTGTAAATTCAAATGACGCAATATGATGAGAGAGTAGATATGCAGAAGAAGATTCTTCTTGCAGAAGAGTACAGAGATAAACCTAAGTGGGTTCATGCACATAGTTTAACATCTATGTGGTATGAGACTGAGAAGACCGCTAAAGATGCTGTAAAGGGTGTCTTGGATGTTCAGTATATGGATGGTAGAATCGAAAGGACAATATCAAAGACTGGAAAAAAATACCTCATTCAAAAAGGTATGACTGGTGAAGAGTTAGTTCAAGAGGTTACTAGAAATCTTGCAGACTCAGGTAAATCACTTGACTAAAAGAAATCCATTCGATTTTGTAAAGTCGGTCTCTTCCGACAAAAAAGATATCATGGTTGATGATATCGAAGAGAAAGCATATCAACCATTCTTAATTAATAAATCATTATCCTATCATCAGGATTCTGTTTTCCTTACTAATGAAATGAATGTCAGGCATGGTGTAGACAACCGTCTTCAATACATGTTTTTCCTAAATACTCTTAGAAAAAGACAAAGATTTTCACAGTGGTCTAAGCCATATATTAGTAAGAAACTCGATACGGTAAAAGCATATTATCAGATATCTACAAAAGAAGCTAAAGACTATGTGGAAATATTGTCTGATAAACAGTTACGAGAATTGAAAAACAGAATGAAAACTGGTGGTAAGGATAATGGATAACCA
>Ga0163180_10001213_pt1 | contig 14686 bp, 17 predicted proteins | sample AtlANTMetagenome_2_FD_109647 | JGI IMG/M metagenome (GOLD analysis project Ga0163180, IMG submission 109647) | Marine eukaryotic phytoplankton communities from the Atlantic Ocean - Atlantic ANT 4 Metagenome | ecosystem: Environmental > Aquatic > Marine > Oceanic | place: North Atlantic Ocean...
ATCTGCATCAGCGCCTGGTTCAGGAGAAAAAAAGTCCTATTCCGATGATACTATGTGGAAACCCGAACTTGATAAAACAGGTAACGGTTTTGCAGTAGTTCGTTTCCTACCAACACCCGAAGGAGAAGAAATGCCATGGGTCAGTTATTTTGACCACGGTTTTCAAGGCCCTGGCGGTTGGTATATTGAGAAGTCTTTGACTACTCTTAACAAGAAAGACCCAGTGTCAGACTACAACTCTCAGTTGTGGAATACTGGTGTTGAAGCAAATAAAGAGATTGCACGTAAACAAAAAAGACGTTTACATTATGTGTCTAATGTCTATGTTGTTTCCGACCCTAAAAATCCTGACAACGAAGGTAAGGTTTTCAAATACCGTTTTGGTAAGAAAATCTTTGAAATGTTGAAAGAAGCTATTTCACCTGCATTCGCAGACGAACAAGCAATCAATCCTTTCGACATAAGAGGAGAAGGTGCAAACTTTAAAATTAAAATCAGAAAAGTTGACGGTTACTGGAACTACGACAAATCTGAGTTTGATTCACCAGCACCTTTATTTGCAGAAGAAGAGAAACTAGAAGAAGTTGTTTCTTCTCTACATTCTTTATCTGCTATTATTGCACCCGAAGAGTTCAAGTCTTATGAAGAACTTAAAGAAAAGTTTGACAGAGTCTTAGGACTGACTGGTGCAACTTCAACCTCTACTGCAGAGTCCATTGCTGAAGACCTTGACGAAGTGCCTTGGTCAGACGTGAACAAGGAACCCGTTGCAGAGGAACCTGTAATCCAATCTGCTGATTCTAATGATTCAGAAGACGCAATGGATTACTTCAAGAAGCTTGCTTCTGATTCGTAAGCAGAAGTAACTTCGGGGGGTAGTGACTATTTTATGTGTCCTTGAGTGCACTACCCAGTTGAACTAAGACCGTGGATAAAAATCTGAGGGGGTACTTAGTTAGGGAAAGGCAGATAGTCAAAATGGCGGATTTGTCTGTAAAGAGCGGGACTGCAGTAATGCGTGGGGCGACTTTACACTTTTTAAGAATATGAAAAGCGAATACTATAAAAACATATTACCATTCAATGAGAACGAAAGAGTGGTTGACCAATTTGGTTGGACTCCTCTATCAGTCATAACACCAACAAAGTCTTCTAAATCCAATTGGGAAGACGCTTACTTGACTGCATACGAAGAGAAGAGAGGCGAATGTCCTAGACTACCAAACGGTTTAATGATGTCTGAATTCCACGCAGGATTGTGTGAGAACATTGTTCATTATTGGAGTATGGTTGGTGATACAATTGTTGACCCATTTGCAGGCAGAATGACAAGAGCATTTGTATCTGCTTCATTAGGAAGAAACTATTACGGGTATGACGTATCACCCACAACAGTAAACAAAGTTAAAGAAGAAATGGGAAGGCATTCCTTTGACGGTCACTATGATATTGTAGAAGGTGACGGTTGTGAAATGTCTCATACTGATGATGAATGTGCACAATTAGTTATGACTTGTCCACCGTATGGAGATATCGAAAGATATGAAAGTGCAGACGGACAGTTATCAGATATACGAAGTTATACTGAGTTTCGTAATCGTATAGAAGTATGTGCCCAAAATATAGAAAGAGTTTTAGTGCCTGGCGGATTTTGTGTATGGGTATGCGGAGATTGGAGACGGGACGGTGAATACATACCCTTCCATTCTGATTGTATAAATATGTTCACAATGGCAGGTCTAAAACTTCATGACGTTATTGTTATGAAGAACGACACCATATTTGCAGCTTTACAAATGGGTAAGTGTGCAAGTAAAAGATATACTAGTAAAGTACATGAGTACGTTCTAGTGTTTCGCAAACAAGGGGAGTTAGAAGTTAACTCAGATAAAATAAGAAATAAGGAGCAGTCGTCACTGACTGATTTTTTTGAATAATAATATTATGCCACAAGTAACACCAAGACACGATAAAAAAAGGAACAAGACAGAATCCTTTGACCAAATGCTTAGACGTTTCAAAAAGAAATGTGAAAGGGCAGGTATCGTTGCGGAAGTACGTAGTAGAGAATACTATGTAAAACCCAATCAAAAGAAACATGAGGATAATCAGAAACGTAAGAGACGTAATTACCTTGATAAGGTAAGAGCAGAACAATCTGAAGCACGTAGAAAACTTACGTCAAGATTTTATTAAACCATGTCTAAAAGAATCCCACAAAAACCTAAACCTAGGTTACATAAAGAGTTGTTTGAAAAAGACTCACCTTATGGTCATAAGGTACAAAGAGATAAAACCAAATATAAAAGGAAAGACAAATATCCTGCGCCTAATTATGAAGGCCCATGGAGTAAAGAATTAGGTTATTAAGCAGGAACTGCTGATAATCTAGAACCAGTTGGGTCTGTATCTCTTGGGGTTGGAGTTGTTCCACCTTTAATTGTAGTGTTAGACATTTGCGTAGGTGCATTGTTTATTGTAGTTACTACTGCCTGATTAGTTGCTTTTGCTTCACCGTCTCTAACTTCTTGAGTTTCCGCTTTCAGTTCAGCAGCCCTTGTTGGGTCTGCCGCCATGATATCTTGAGCAGTCGAACCAGTCGCAGTACCTGTGAATCCACCACCACTTGTTACACCTTCATCTCTCAATACGTCCATGTACTTATCAGTGCTTTCAAACTGAACCATTTCTTTTCCGTCTTCACCTGATACCGTGGTTGCTTTAGCATAACCTAACTTAACTTGTTCTTCGGTTGATAGATTATCAATCTCTTCTGAGGATAATGCTTGTTGAGAACCACGTTGAATTGCTTCTACGTTTGCAGGTTCTTCTTTATTCATTGGTGGTGGTGGGTCTGAACCTTCACCCCAACCTAACCAATCTAGAATCCAGCCAGGCAGAACCTTTCGTGCGAAGTCATAAAGTATTTGTCCTATGTCTACACCAAATATACTCTTAAAGAAATCACCAATTGCTCTAAACGGCATCATTATCAAATCCCATAGACCACCAAGTATATCTTTAATTCCTTGGAACATTAAATCAAAGTCCCCAGTAAAGAGTCCAACAAAGAAGTCATAGAATCCACCGAATATGCCACCTATTGTTTCTATGATACTCATGAAGTAACCTACCACTGTATCGATAACATTTCTAAATCCTTCTGAATTATTATACAGGTAAATTGCACCTGCGAGTAATATCAATGCAACTGCACCAATTAATAATGCAGGGACTGATAATCCTAAAGCAGCTGCCAACATTGATACACCAGTTGCGACTAGTGACGCACCAGCAGCTAAAAGACCTGTTAGTAGTGTGAAAGTAGAAGCTAAGAATGAACCGAAACCTCTAAGTAGATTCATTGACCCTGCTTTAAAAGCCATAAATCCTTTTTTAGCTCCTTCAACTCCTTTACTCCAACCACTCTTGATACCGTCCATTAAGTTTCCAGCACCTTCTTTCATGCTGTTCCAAACTTTACCTAGGTCACCATTCAATTGTTCAGTTACTGCACTGAGTCCACCTTCTTTGAATGTTTCACCAAGACCACTGAAATAAGTTCCAGTTGCTTTGAGTCCACTCATGATACCAGCACTTACATTCTCTATTCCTGTTTTTAATCCACCTGCAAGATTTTGTAATCCACCGACAACGTCACCAAATAAGTCTTGATTACCAAATAGTAAACCAACACCGTTTATCTTTGATACTACAGAATCAAAAGTATCCATAAGGTCGAAACCTGTAAGTTCTTTTAATCCGTCACTGAAATCACTTAATCCTGAAGCGGTATCATTTAAAGTACCGTCAAGTATTTTATCAAGTTCTGATTGGTATTCGTCTCTTTTTTCTTTTTCTGATTCGATTGCTTTATCGAATGTTGCAGTAATCTCACCTGCTTTTTTAGCACGTTCTGATTCTAACGCTTCTCTTTTTTCAACAAGTGCGTTAAGAACTGCACCTTTAAGTGTACCGTCTTTAGCACCTTGGATTTCTTTCTCTTTGAGTTTACGAAGTTCTGAATCCATTTTACCTAGAACATTGGTTGACTTTTCTGCTGTTGCAAGTCTATCAGCACGTTTCTGTTCTAGGTCATTTAGTTCGTCATTGACTTGTTTAAATTCGGCAAAATTGATATTACCTAACTGACCTTCACCTGTTTTCAATCCGTCTGCTACCATACTAAGAGTGTCTCGTACTTTTTGAGCTGCGAGTGCACCCTTGAAAGAATCTCTTGAGGAATTTCTAAAGTTAGCTGCATTAAGAGCTATCTCTTTATTGTTTTCCTTAAGAGAATCTACAATGTTTTTGAATGCAGGTTTAAGAGACGCTGACGCCTCTTCTATCTGTTTGTTAATATCGTCTGCCATTTATTTACTTCTTCTGATTGTCAGAGTCGTGTTCTTTAGCTGCACTGTTCACGTATAGTCCGAACCATGCGGCCCCAGCACCAACTAGAATACTAATAAGACCCGACTGTTCCATTGTGGGTGCTTCTAAATCTAAGAACCACATAACAACATAATAAATTAAGAATATGTAAACACTCAAGAATGCTCTTGGCCATATTCTCCATGAATCCACTGTCTTTGCTAGAAATATCCATTTCTGCCATGGGTTCTTTTTGTCGTCATGTTCCAGTTCCCAAATCTTCTGCTTGAGTTCATTGTTCTCAGTAACCATCTCCATAAACTTACTTAAGTCTATCTCGACTTCGTTACGACTCATGTCCCCCGAAAATTGGTCTCTATCTGCCATGTTTATCTCCTTTGCGATTTCATTTTCGCTTGTTCTGCTTTATGCCTTTCTTGTTCTTCCTTCAAGAACTGCAAGAGTAACATGATATAGATTTCCCTTTCCCATGGCATCATATTTTCAAGTTCGTGTAAACTATAATTATGATGTTGCATCAACTGAAAGTTAGTATTGTAATAATTGACTACACTTTCATGAGAAAGGCAAATTAAAAAAAACTTTGGAGGCCCTCCATGGTACGAGACTGCTTTGTACCACATACTTTACATGTGTACTCAGCGTCATAGAACACTTTCGGCATATCGTCAAAATAACCACCAAGTTTTTCTATTTGTGGGAACGTTAAGTTGTCCACAAATTCACTTAGTTCTTTAGTTGATACATCATCTGTAGTATATACATTTTCTGCATCAAATATTTCAACAATACACTTCTTCAACATTTCAATTGGTTGTTCTTGTTGAGATATCTTTTGTACACTTTCCATTGTGTTCCAATCAGGATACCTCAATATAACACCCAGTTCATCAGTAATCATAATCTTGGGTTCTACGCCCTCAGGTTTAGTTGTTTGTACTTCGTCTAGATTTACAACAACCTCTCCTGTACCATTGCACTCTTCTTCTTGACAAGTCAGATTAATCTTAACTGTTTCACCAACTGATACCGCTCTTATTTTTATGAACAAGTATTCGATATCGAACATTGGAAGTTTCTCAACGTCCAACCATTCATTCTCTTGATAAGCAGTTACGCTTTTAATCATTGACTTGATAGAATCAAGTGACCTCTTTTGGTCTTCACCCTCTTTCGCAATTACTAAAGTCTTTTGTTCTTTAACAAGAAAAGGTCTGAATTTAACTTCTTGACCATTACTTGGTAGCACGCACGTATACGTAGGTGCCGACTGTATTGGTAATGCCATAATTTATCCTCTAATAATATATTAACCGCCTCTACCGAATACATTATCAATCTTACCAAGATTAGTATCCAGTGAAGTCAGTTTATTCAGAAGTTTATCACCTTTACCACCAAATCTAGAAGCGACTGATAGTCCTTCCATGACGGCATTAAGTGCTCTCCTTCCTTTATTTAGTCCTGATAGTTCAGGTGGTTGCGTATATTCTACGTCCCACCCACGATACGCAATAGTGCACCCAAACTTTAATATACTATCAGGAGTGTTTGAGTCTAATGCCATTGCGTCAAAAACTTTTGGGTAACATTCATATAACTTATATTTCAATGCAGAGTTACCGTCAACCCTGTATTGTGTTATATGAACTTCACCTATGTAATCGTTATAGTATGCAAAGGTAGGTTGTAATTGATTACCTTCCCCTGCAGTGTATACTAAAGACTGCCATGCTTCGATTATTAATCTGTCAGCGAATGTTTGGTCGCAGAAAAAAGAGAATGCAGTTTCACCACCGTCATTCACTGCGTGAGGCATTGACCTCTTTTGACCATACTCACCCCACATGGTTCCTTCTATTGTTCTGCCTGGCAATGAAGCAGAGTCACAACGTAAACCTTCTAAAGATAATCCCTGTGGGCCAAAAAAGTCTGCTTGAAATCTATTCGCTCTTGCACCGACATCAAAGTTTGCTTTGAACTTATCGATTGCAGTTCCTTTATCGTTCCCACTTAAAAAGTTGGAAACACCTTGTTTTACTAAATCTCTTAATGCCATTAAATTCTTCCTAGTGATTCTGCGTATACTGTATTCGCATTCACGTTAAATTTGGTTGTTGGTAACATGGATATTAAATCATAATATTCAGATTCTACTTTCTTTATGTAACTCTTAAAGTATCCATATTGATATTGTTTTATACATGGTTTTGCCCACCTTAGTTTTCCGACTGACTTTACCATTGCATAATTTACATCAAATACTCCTTCTGAAACATACTCATACATAGCGTCCAGTAATCTAATTCTATATCTTGGTGCTAAGTAATGTAGGTTCAATCCCATGAAACCATTTTTATACTTCTTAATAGGAATGCACAAAGGAAAGTAGTCCCAATATGGGAGTTTGTCCTGCGTCTTTGCGTCATAAAAGAACATATACATTTGTCCTAGTTGAAGCGCTCCCTCAGTATCAAATTCGTCCATTAAGGAAGTAGACCGCACTCTTATCTGTCTTAAATTATTACGGAACCAGTTCATGGATTCGATACTTCTTGCTCTTAGTTCAGCAGGTTTCTCGTTTTGTAAATCGTCCAATAGTTGTCCCATACAACTATTTATGCATTTAAGTCAAATGGTCTTCCGTTAATATTCTAAATTTTAATCTTCTTTCTTTACAATATGATTCAGCTGCTTTAAACTTTGCCTGATTGACTGCGTATGTCTGTGCTTCCATAAGATATCTTTTAGAAACTCTATGTTGAGGTTTTGCAGGTGGTTTGAGTTGTTTCTTAGGTTTGACCTCTATGATTTCCCGTACAGTTTGTCCCGAAGCATTTACGTACTTAATATAGAAGTCAGGAAAGTATCTGTGAGGTTTTCTATCTAAGGGTGATATGTAAGGAATGACTACTTCTTCTGAACCCCATTCAATGATATTGGGGTTTGAGTCAGCGTAAACCATGAATCTACGCTCCCATAATGAACGATAGAAGATTTTCGTAGGGTTTCCTTTATATTTTTTATAGTTCTTAGGTTTAAACTTGCCACTGTAAGACATAAATAGATATATTACCAATTAATAATTAACGAAGGTATTTATGGCAATAAGCAAACTATTAGATAAAGTCAATCAAGCGAAGTCTGCTGTAGAGTCTGTAAAAGGTATCAAAACCAAACTCAAAAACATTGATAAGACAACCGTACTAGACCAATTAGGCGAACAAGCAGAAGAAGCTAAAAGAACTTTAGAGAAAAGAAGGTCTTCATTAGAGAAAAACCTTGACGCAAGAAACAAAGGTAAGGCAGTTGCAAAGTCAACACCTTCAACCGCAGATATAGATTTAATTTATCCACTGTATGACCAACTAGACAACTACATTGTTTTCCAAACTAGGGCACGTGAAGCAAGAGACGGGAAGAATGGAAAGAATTTACTATCAAAAGAGAATGTAGAGATTGCATTGTATCTTAGACCCGAACATTTAGCAAGTAACTTTACAGTTAACTATAAGACTCAAGGATTCGGTGCAGGTATTCGTGGACTTGCAGATATGTTTGACGGTGGAGAGACAGGAAACTTCTTTGGTGAAGGTGGTTCACTAGAACAATTTGGTGCGGAAGTTAAAAACATGGCAGGAGCTGCCGTAAACAAACTTATGAATTCTGCTACGGGTGATTTTGTAAACTTTAGTGCTGGACGAGCAGTAAATCCAATGGAAGAACAAATGTTAGAAGGAATAGGTTTCCGTTCTTTCTCATTCCAGTATGAATTCTATCCACGTTCAGAAGAAGAGGCAGATATGGTACAACAAATTATGTACTATTTCAGAACTGCAATGTTACCTGATACATATGGAACTGCAGAGACAACAGAAAACGAAAACTTCTTTAACTATCCAAATGTGTTTGACGTATCATTCGATGGCCCAATCGCAGAAAGACTAGACGGATTTATGCCTATGGTTTGTACTGGTTGTGATGTCCAACATGGAGATACAGAATTAGGTTTCTTTGAAAACGGACAACCAACAAAGTCTGCTATGAAGATAGACTTTACAGAAATCAAAATTGTTACTCAAGAGAACTTCCAAGTTATCTCACCAATCGGTGATAAAAGTATTACACCTACTGATTATAGTATCACGGATAGAAGGACGAGAGGAGACTAATGGCAAACGAACTATTTAAGAACTTTCCCGAAGTAAGATACACACTCAGTAATGGAAAGATTGTTACAATCAAAGACTTCTTTCGTAAAGCAAAGTTAGAAGGAACACAACTTAATCAAGTAATCGATTATACATTTTACGAACTACAAGAAGGCGAAAGACCTGATGTAGTTGCGAGTAAGTTATATGGTAATGGCGATTTGCACTGGACATTATTTCTTGCAAATGAAATTACTAATTATTATGATTGGTATATGGATACTCCTACATTTGAAAATTATATGAAATCCACATACCCTGGCCAATTTTTAGTTGCGTCTACGAGTACAGACATAGTATCTTCGACTTCTAAATTTTTAATTGGTGAAGATATAACTCAAGGAACACGCAAAGGTAAAGTTTTAAAAGTTGACCCAACTTATAATAGAATTTTAGTAGAAACAACAAATGGCCAAAAATTTGTGGCCAACCAAGCGGTTACGGGTACGAGTAGCACTAAGAGTTTTACACCCAGCAGTGTAAAAAACGGACAAGACGGTGTTGCATATTACTATGACCCTGACGCAATCGATAAAGGTTTTAGATATAACAACAATACTACAGGAACCTATCAACCAAGAACGTATTATCAAAAAGAATACGAAGACAACGAAGCGAGAAGAAAGATAAAAGTTATCAGACCTGAGTTCATACGAAGAGTGGTATCTGAGTTTGAACGTGTAATGAGTGTATAATGACTGAAAAGAAAAACATGCAGGGTGGTGTATTCACCATTGACGCAATTAATCTAGTAAACCAAGAAGGCGAGTCTGTAGACATACAGGGTCTTGTCCTATCTTTTCGTCTTTATGAAAGTATCTACAATAAGTTTGTCACAGGTGATATCAATATCATAGACGGTCTTGACCTGTTAAAGAATTTTAAAATTACGGGTGACGAGTACATACGTATTGCAGTCAAACAAATTGAAGGTATGGGAGAAGAAGCTTCCAAAGAGTTTACCATAGACAAAGACTTGAAAGTCTACAAGATAAATTCAATCAACAGGGTAGACCAAGCAACACAAGCTTATGTTTTAAAAGTATGTGACCCACGCATGTTTACTGCTAGAAATACTAGAGTATCTAGAGTCATGCGTGGTTCATATGATAAAATGTTACAGAACGTTCTTATTAATGAAGGACATATGAAAATAGACGAGTTCGTGCATTGGGAAGATTCAAAACCTGATAATCAACAAATGGTTGTACCCAACTGGACGATTGATAAGTTTATAGACTTTACAGTCAACAATGCAGATAAAGGATTAGAAGACAAAGCAGTATATAGAAATGGTATGTTCTTTTATCAAACACTGAACGGTGGATTCGTTTTTAAAAGTATTGATACAATGTTTCAAGAAGAGTTTCCACTTAAATTCTCATATGGTTCAAGACAGGGAGATACAGAAACTGCAGACGTGGACGCAAATGCTGAAGGTGGTGTTAATACAGTTATTGAAGCAATCGAAGTTCCGCAAAGAGCAGATACATTGAGAGGAATGGTTGGTGGTGCGTATGCGTCAACACAAATAACTTATGACCCAATAAGAAAGGTTGACGAAATAGACTTGTATTCTATTGACGAACTATTCAATAGAAATGCAGAAAATCATTTATCAGGTTTTCCATTAATTAGAACAGGTGACGAGAATGAAGTCTTTGAAAAAGTATTTACAACAGAAAATGTAACGGACGCAAAAGTATCTCCGCCAACCACAGAAAAAGATGTTGATACTAATTTAGGTCACAAATATGATTCATTAAAAATCTACGATACCAAAATGGTACATTCTTTTGACAATGCGGATAAGTTAGATACTGATGAATCATTTAAAGGCTGGTCTGCTAAAGTTGACTCAGGTAAATTAGAACGTAGAGCAATGTTAGAGATACTACAACAGAACAGAATTATAATCACAATACCTATGAGAACAGATTTAAGTGTAGGTACAGTTATACAATTAGATATACCACCACCGCAATCTTCAACAGGTGGTGTAGATATTTCAGATAAAATGAATGACAATAGATACTTAATTACAGACATATGTGTTAACGGTGTTCCTGCTGATAAGGTAGGAAAATGTTTTGTTGAGTGCGTGAAAGAAAGTTATGCTAAGAAGATTGCAGACTATACACCATTAGATAATTCAGCACCACCGAGGGAAGTATGATAATAAGATTCTTAAAGACACTTAAAAATTGGGTAGACCCAAACTATTGGGCAAACAGAATAGGTGAAAAGAGTGGCGCATATGATAAAGCACGAAACAGTAAACTCAGACAATGGGTAGATAGTTTAGAAGGTTGGCATTGGTGGGCATGGCAATTAGGGCCTTGTCTTTTGATTTTTATATTTTTAGAAATAGTATTGAATCAATTTGGTATGACAATGTTACCTTGGAGATAAAATGAAATTTTGGTACGGGATAGTAGAAGATAGACAAGACCCATTAAAGATTGGTCGTGTGCGTGTGCGTGTACACGGAGTGCATACTCATATCAAAGACCAAATCTCAACACCTGATTTACCATGGGCGCAAGTAATACTTCCAACAACAGAAGCAGGACTCTCAGGATTCGGAAGAGGTAACGGTCTCGTAGAAGGGTCTACGGTATTCGGTTTTTGGAGAGACGAAAACTATATGCAAGACCCAGTGGTTCTTGGTGTAGCAGCTGGAATGCCTGCACAGGGTTCTCGTATTACAATCAAAGACGAATTAATACAGAGAAAGATTGAAGACGGATTCAATGACCCAAGACGATTAACAGTAGCAGACTATGCTGAGACGCCAGACGGGGAAACACCTACGCATGACAGGACTAGAACTTTTGGATTGACTACTGCATTAGATACCGCACCAAAACACGTCAAGTCTCTCACGCTGAACTATGACGGAACAGGTTCAACAATAGAAGAAGTAGAACTTACCAAAGATGATTTACCTTACTATCCAAGATACTATGACGCTTCGGATTTAAATGATAACACAACAGGTATCGCAACATATACACATAGAAGTTTTACAAAAGTTGTAGACGATAAAGTTGAGAATCTAAAACACGTAAACACAAAAGAAATCTTTACAGACAATACAAAGAAAAGAGTAGTAGACGAAGAATGGGCATTTCCAGTATCACCTGCTAAACCAGTATACCCATATAACAAATCCATGACTACAGAGTCAGGACATATCGTTGAGATAGACGATACTCTTGGTGTAGAAAGAATGGCACTCGAACATAGAAGTGGAACGTTCCATGAGATACACCCTGATGGTTCAGAGGTAACTAGAATTGTAAATGATAATTATACTGTAGTTGCAAAAGACAATAAACTAATTGTCGGTGGTGACGTAGACGTATCTGTCGAAAAAGGTAATGTTAGAATTGCAGTAGCAACAGGTAATGCAGATATCTATGTAGCAGGACATACAGATTTAATGGTAGACGGGAACGTAAATGCAAACATAGGTGGAACATTAGATGCAAACGTGGTTGGTAATACAACATTCACTTCACCTGAAACACTTATGACTACAAACTTAACAGTTGACGGAACAGTTCATATCACTGGTGCTCAAACAAATGATTCTACAATACATGCAACAGGAGATATATCAACAGACGCTGGAAACGCACCGACTCTTGCAACACACAAACACAAATACGTAACTAGTGCTGGTGTCCCAACAAACACAACAATTCCTGATGCATAAATTTAGAGAGGTTGTATAAATAGAAGTATGGCAGACTTAAAATCACAGGGACAAAACGTTGCAGAAACAAAACTATATGCAGATATAGATTTTAGGTTTAAACCGCACCCAGTTACTGGTGACGTTACTATCAAATATGATACAGACGCTGTCAGACGTGCAGTTAGAAATATCGTTCTAACTAATTTTTATGAAAGACCCTTCAAACCAAGTTTAGGGTCTTCGTTGAGGAATCAACTTTTTGAATTAAACACAGATAGGAAAGTAAGAAGACTTGCAAAAAGAGTTCAAAAGATTATAGAAGACTTTGAACCAAGAGTAGAAAATGTAAAAGTCTTACTAGGTGACGTATCAGATAGAAATGAAATGAACGTTACTATTTTCTACAACATAAAGAATAGTACCCAAGGGCAGGAACTAGATTTCACTGTTAACAGGGCAAGATAGAGGACACTAAATGGCAGTTAAAAGTTCATCACTAAATGTAACTGATTTAGACTTTGACGATATAAGTCAAAATCTGAAAAGTTATTTAAAAGGACAAGATAGTCTAAAGGATTATGACTTTGAAGGTTCAACACTTTCAATGTTAATAGACTTACTTGCGTATTCATCACATATCGGGGCAGTAAATACAAATATAGCTGCTTCAGAACTATTCTTAGATTCCGCACAGATGAGAAAGAACGTTGTATCACGTGCAAAAGATTTAGGTTTCGTCCCTGCTTCAGAAACTGCCTCTACAGCAATCATTGACCTAACTATGAATAACGTAAGAAATGCAGACGGTACATATCCAAGTGCAAACGATATGACTATCCCAGCAGGAACAAGATTTTCAACTCAGTATGACGGTAAAGCATATAACTTTGTTGTAAGTTCAGGTGTAACACCTCAAGCAAACGGAAAGAGTTTTACTTACACAAATGTAAATTTAAAACAGGGAACAAATGCAAGTGACGTTTTTGTTTATGATAGACAACTTGCAAATCCTAAATTTGTATTGAGTCAACCTAGAATCGACAGAACTGCAATGACGGTATCTGTAAACTCAGGTGGTACAAGCACTGCATATGCACTTGCAAGTGACATATCAAATATCCTTTCTACCAGTGAAGTATTTTTTACTCAAGAAAACGAAGACGGATATACAGAAGTATATTTTGGTGATGGTAGTATTGGTAAAGAATTAAATGACGGAGATATTATTACAGTTCAATATACAATTGTAGACTTGACTCATGCTAATGGTGCTAACACATTTACTCTTTTAGATAACATTAATGGTTTCTCAGATTCAACAGTTGTAACTACAAGTATCGCACAGGGTGGTGCGGAAAAAGAAAGTGTTGAGTCAATTAAATTTAAAGCAACAAAATTCTATTCTTCACAAAACAGATTGGTAACATTGAATGACTATAAAGCAAAAGTATCAGAGTATTATCCAAATGCAGACGCAGTAGCGGTATGGGGTGGAGAAGATAATGACCCACCTGAATATGGTAAAGTTTTTGTTGCAATCAAACCTTTAAACAGTGATTACTTATCAGACGTAGAAAAGAATCAAGTCAAAGCAAATCTAAACAAACTAAACGTAATCACAGTTAGACCTGAAATAGTAGACCCTGAAATTATTAAGATTATGCTTTCAACCGTATTTAAATACAATGAAAAGGCAACAGATTTAACAAGTGGTGAGTTAGAAACTTTGGTTAAGGACGCTATCATTAAATATGATAGAGATAACCTTAACAACTTTGATAGTATATTCAGACATTCAAATCTTCTAAAAATTATAGACGAAGTTGATAGTTCTATTCTATCAAACATATCTAACGTGAGATTAAAACTCAAGAAAAAGATTTTGTTACTAGGTCAAACTGCTGGAATAGTAGTAGACTTTGGTAACCCGTTGTATAACCCACACAGTGGACACAATAAACATGCTGGTGGTATTACTTCGACAACAGGATTTTACATTAGTGGCGATGCATCGAATATCATGTATTTTGATGATGACGGTGAAGGTAATATTCGTAGGTTCTATCTATCAGGTTCTGTAAGAGTCTATCAAGATAATCAAGCGGGTACTATCGCATACGGTACTGGTAAAATGACAATCAATGCTCTGAACATAACTTCAACAGTTAATTCAGACAATACGATTGACTTCACTTTAATACCTAATTCAAATGATGTTATTGCAAAGAGAGGTTCGTTAATCGATATCTCTTCTGCTGATATCAAGGTCACAAGTGAATTGGACACCGTTGCAAGCGGTGAATCGAGTGCTGGTGTAGGATTTACTCCGACATCAACCTCGACTTATTAACCATGGATAAAGTGGTCAGGAGTCCCC
>Ga0163180_10001215_pt1 | contig 14680 bp, 35 predicted proteins | sample AtlANTMetagenome_2_FD_109647 | JGI IMG/M metagenome (GOLD analysis project Ga0163180, IMG submission 109647) | Marine eukaryotic phytoplankton communities from the Atlantic Ocean - Atlantic ANT 4 Metagenome | ecosystem: Environmental > Aquatic > Marine > Oceanic | place: North Atlantic Ocean...
AGTAGCTCTGGAAATCAAAAAGTTGAAACACCTAACGGAGAGGCGTTTCTTGGACTAAATTTATATAGGAAGTAGTAAAATGAGCAAAATTAACGATTATGCTAAGTTTGTAGACACTACAACAAGTAGGGAGTCTAAAGACTTTATGGCATTTATAAATAGCACAAGTAAGCTAGATGTTCAAGATAATATGAACTTGCCGAGAGTAATGACAAGCGCAATCGGTATGCTTGCTGAGAGTGGAGAGTTTACTGAAGTATTAAAGAAAATGGTATTTCAAGGTAAAGAGTTCACAGAAGAAAATCGCTTTCATATGAAACGAGAATTGGGCGACATACTTTGGTATTGGATTCAGGGTTGTATAGCACTAGGTTATACTCCTGACGAGGTAATGGACGAGAATATTAAAAAACTTGAAGCTAGATATCCAAATGGCTTTGAGGTAGCACGAAGTGAAAAGCGTGAAGTAGGAGATATATAGTATGGAGTTGATAAACGACATAATTTTATTCCCTTACACTATGTTTAACTATATGTTCAGTTTAGCGGTGTGGTTATTTTTAATCATGTATACGCTAAACTGGGTTAATGAGAACAATGGCAGCGACTGGATTCAGTATAAATTCAATAGGTTTATGGACACCTGCCATGACTTCTTCTTAAAGTTTAAATTTTGGGGTAAGAAATAATGGGACAGTATGCTGAAAGAGTTGAAAGACAACGAAAGCTACTGAAAGCAGAAAAGTGGGCAAATACGCCTAAAAGTCTTCATGCACATAGTATGAATTCTATGTGGTATGATGATAGACCACAAGACACTAAAAATAGTGGAGTGATGGACATACAATACAATGGTGGCTGGATAGACAGACACAAGAACGGAAGTATAATACATACTTTTGGTAAGAAATTAAATCAAAAAGAGCTGTTAGACGCTTATACTAGGGCGATGGCAGATGAAAGATAGTAGAAGTAGATTAGAAAGAATGACTGATGACTACGAAGATGCGTATGCTGAGTATGGTAAAGACGAAGCTGTGCATGTATGTAGTGAGAAGTGGGGATTAAGTATCTACAGAACACTAAAAGAAATAGAAAAAATAGAGGAGGCAACATGGCTGTAAACTATACACCAGAGATGGTGGACACAATGAAAAGCAGATATACTGCTAATCCCAGCAGGGAAACAGTAGAAGTACTGTCAAAAGAACTAAATAAAAGTATAAAGTCTATCATTGGAAAACTCAGTAGAGAAGGGGTTTATCAAAAGACTGAATATTTAACAAAAACTGGTGAGAAACCAGTAACAAAGCGAGAGTTAGTAGAAAAAGTTAGTGAGATACTAGGAGTAGAATATCAAGCCCTAGCGGGGTTAGAGAAATCTCCAAAATCCGCATTGAAACTACTAGAAGAAACTCTAATAATTAACCTACGACCTGAGGAATTTAAATGAGAATATGCAAGTTAACATACAAAGGAAAACCAACATACGCTGAAGTATTGGGATTATCTGATACCCCAACGGGTGTGAAAGCAAGATTGAGATTTGCTGATAACACTCGGGACTTGGTATCTACGACTCAAATCCGTATGTTGCAAGATAAAGACCTTGAAAAGCTAGGAGTAGGAAAACTAAAAAGAAAATTATGGGGAAGCTAAGGGACAATTAAAAAGAATTAACTCCTCTCTCGTATAAATTACCTCACTTTATGTGGGGTTTTTTATTACCAATTTTTTACGAATTGGACGAAGTTAAGAGAATTTTATGCGAAGTTGTAGTAATTTAGTTAGAAGTAGGGTTTTTAGCGGTTTAGAATGGGTTCTCTTTAGCGATATTCAATTTTCTTGATTGAAAGTGGTTAACACATTTACTCTCTTATCTTCTCGAGAATTAGTGAGTAATGAATATCGCATCTCCCCCGCTGTCGCTCCTCCGATGCTCTTGATTATCTATTCTCAGATTCGAGAGTGGAGAGAGGTTGGTGATTTGTTTAGATTGCATTTCTAAATTTATGTATATATTTTACCATACTTTTTAAAATTTTGCAAGATTTGTTTTTCGTAGGGGTGTAAGTGGCTGGGTTGCAGTAAGATTTTGGTACGAAAAAATAAATAATTTTTTGAAGAACCGATGTTTTTTAACGAGATATAGAAGTCTGTCGTGCCAATATGACCTATGGTCTATATCCAATTCTTAGGTCTACGCTTCAAATGTCTGGTTTCTTCCCTCGTAATTTTTTGTTGTCTTTTAACCGCGGCTGCTTTTAGACGCTTTCTTTTCTGATTAGGTTTTTCGTAATATTCTCTTTTTCTTACCTCTTGGACAATGCCTGCATTCATACACTTTTTACGGAAAATCCTGAGTGCTCTTTCAAAAGGCATATTCTTAGAGTTAACGCTTGGCATCTGTTATCCTGTTAAATGTGTAGCCTTTCTTTCTCATATAGTGCACTTTTGACCGAATTGATTGCGCAGTACGACCTAGTTGTCCAGCAACTATGCTCATTGGAACTTTGTTATAGTTCTCGCGTAAATATTTTAATTCTTCCTCAGTCCAAGTTCTCATATTTATATTATACATAATTTCACATTGATTGTCAAGAACTATTTTTGTTGTGTTGTCAATATTTCTTGACTTCGCGCTTAAATAGTAGTATAATATATACTGAATGAAAAAATAAAAGGAGAAAACAGCGTGATAATACGAGGCAGTATGCAGTATAGCCCTAGTGGCAGAAAAAGAAAGACAAATGCTTGGAAAAGAACAAAAGCTAAAAAGAGTAGTAATCAAATGACCAAAACCTTCAAACCAGTTGAAAATGTTAGGAAAGAAATTCCTAGTATGAAAACGAGTAAATATTCGACGCCTGTTGATAATTCTTGGAAGGTAGAAGAAAGTAAGAAATTCACCGTAGCACCTGCATATAACAAGGGTGCTTATCAGGTTATACCACCTTCAGACATAAAACACATAGGAAAATAACATGGAATTATTCGGATTTAATGAATACCAATGGCTTGTGATAGCGATTGCATCGGGAGGTATCTTTTTCTCAGTTGGTAAACGAATTGGTATTTCAGATACACTCGACTATATGCGTAAACATGGGCATATAGACTTTGATGATTAAAAATAGTTCTTGACATGGAGTTCAGAATTTGGTATAATAACGAAGTAAGTGAAAAATTCGCTTATATAATTAACCGCGTACCGAAAGGGCGCAAAGTGTGACCGAAAGGCACTACAGGAGAAAATACTATGGTAGCACAACAACTACATAGAGAAATACTTAAAAACTTTTGGCTAGGACATAATCCAGCTTGGTTTGACCAAATGGATAACAACTACCCAAGATATAATATAGTGGAGGGCAAAAGTGGATTTAAACTCGAAATCGCTGTGCCCGGTTGGAGTAAAAAACAACTATCCGTAATTCAAAAAGATAATGAATTGCGAATAAAAGGCGTTAAAGACAGCGAAGGAGGTGATAATTATCTTCATCGAGGACTAAGCGGAAAGTCATTCGACAAAACCTTTGTCCTTAATTCCGACCTTAAAGTAGGCACCATCAAATTAAAAGATGGTATGCTCACAGTCAATATCACGAGAGACAAAAGTAAAGAAGTCGAGTTCGAGATAGACTAAGAATAGCGGGGGTGCAACCCACCCCCTCTTTCCCTCCACAGAGGAAAAAATATGCAAACATCAAAAACAGGAATAGATTTAATAAAGCACTTTGAAGGGTGCGAGTTATATGCTTACAAATGCCCAGCTGGTGTTTGGACAATAGGCTATGGACACACAAAAGGTGTTGAGCCAGGTATGCAAATAACTGACGAAGACGCTCATAATATGCTAGTAGAAGAATTAGTAGAGTATGAAAGTTATATAAATAAATTAGTCACAGTAGGCTTAAACCAAAACCAATTTGATGCAATGGTGTCATGGGTTTATAATTTAGGTAGTGCTAACTTACAAGCGAGTACTCTTTTGAAAGTATTAAATGCAGGACAGTATGGAGAAGTTCCAGCCCAAATGCTTAGATGGAATAAAGCAGGGGGCAAAGTGCTTGAAGGTCTAACAAGACGCAGACAAGCAGAGGCAGATTTGTTTGCCGCATGAAAGCCTTCTTTCAGCAACTTAATTACTACTTGGCTAAAGTATATATGCCCATATGGAAAGCGATAGTATGGCTTTACGAATGGATATATTATAAACTATTTCCGAGATATAAGTTGACTGTTAGTTATAATGCGATATTCGGAGATGCGGACGACAAAGATTATATAGTAGCTAAGTTTCACAAAAAACAGGAAAAATTCCTGAAGTTTGTAACTGACGATGGCGAATTAGTAGAAATTCGAGGAGCAGAAGGACTTAACTATAGGATAGAAGAATTATGAATCAATTTTTAATAGGACTTATTTTAGTGCTAGGATTAGGTGGATATTTTCTTTACCAAGAGAATATTACTTTAAAAGCCAATAACCTAGCTTTAGAGGGCGCAATTGCAGTTCAAGAAGAAGCAATGGAAACAATGAAGCAAGACTTCACCCTACAAACCGAGCAGTTAAATGCAATGACAATGAAAAGTCAAGCTGCTCAAAGAGAATTAAATCGTTATACTCAGTTTATACAAAACTATGAGTTAACAGCAAAGATACTGGCAGACCCAGTAGAAATGCAGAGGAAAATAAATAATGGTACAAAACACATCATGGAAGACATTGAGAAGCTCAGCGATACTGTTGACAATCTTGATGATGGGCTCCAGCTGCAGCCTAATTCCAACTAAACAAATAGAAGTGACAGCCAAACCAATGGAGAGAACTATTGTTCAACCCATTATGCCGCGTGAAATATCTTTAAAAGACGTGAAATGGCTGACAGTAACCCCAGATAACTGGGAAGAACAGCTAGCCATTATAGAAGCCCAAGAGGGAGAGTTAGTATTTTTAGCATTATCCATACCAGATTATGAGTTAATGGCATATAATATGCAAGAATTAAAAAGATACATTACAGAACTCAAAGATGTAGTAGTTTACTACAGAGAAGTTACGACCAATGATAAAACAAATACCGATTAAGAATGTTAAAATACTCTCCAGATTAGATAAATTTGCAGAGGAACTAAGGCGTATGCCCCACTCATTTAGGGCAATGCCAAAAGCTGACTTAACTTTTAAAAAGTTAAAAGAACACATGGCAGATGCGGATTTTGTAGGATATCCTAAGTCGCACAACTACCAAGATTATAGTGGTCAAGTTGCTAAATTACTACCTGGCCAGCAAGTAAGAAGATTAAGAACGGAGAAGCATTGGTTTCTTCAGTTATTTAAAGCAGGTATGGACGAAGAACTATACCAAAGAAATGGCCAGTGGTATTTCGATACAGTAACAGTTATGCCTCCTCGTTGGGGACATACAGGCTGGCATAATTGTAAGAATAAACCAAGAAGATTTATTAGATTTATTCATAATGAAGGAAGTGGTTATTCTATTATGGTGAATGGCAAAAAGCAAGTAACCATTAAAGACCAGCGTAGGGTTCATGGCGCAGGTTGTTGGACTTGTATTGAAGGAGTTCACCCAGCTGACGGAAGTGCTTGGTTTGCTGATACAAACACAGGTGCTAGTCCTAGAACAGTAATTGACATGAGCCTACCAGAACGCTATCAAGAAGATATTGATGGTGCAATAAAACTTATAACCACTTACTAATGAATGAATTACAAACCATTTAATGAACTTGCAGATATTGCATTAAAATACATGAATCCAGCTAATGACTGGAGATTTATTCACGCCGACACATATATGTTCTACAACATATCTAATCAATCCACCTATAACAACAGTATTCCAGCATGGAAACACTATCAACAAGTATTATTTAAAGAAATTAGACTACAAATAAACAAACCTGAAGCTCTAATTAGTAATCTTATGTTGGTTAAATGCACCCCATATACAGTAGTTCACCCACTCCCTACAGATTCAGGACTTATAACATTAAAGTCTAATAAAATGTACGCGGCTATTAGAAACGAAAAAAGTAGAAAAAACAGTTATAGACAAATGTATTTACATTCTCCAAACTTATTTAAGTGGGGAGATACAGAGAGCTTTGGATTTTATGTTAATGAACAAGAAAAACCTATATATCCAGGCGGAAGAATACTACAACTTTATCCAAAAGATGGAAGCCTATTTTGGTATTACAAAATAGATGCGGCGTACACTAGAAGGGCGGAACCAATAGTATGAAAATACATAAACATACAGCGTTAAAAGAGTGGGATAAAGAGCCTATAAAAATATTTGTAGGAACTTCAGAAACAGAAGATAAATGGATAGAAAGAATACTAGCATACACATTACATAGTAATACGAATAGAAAACTAGAGATTACTTGGCTGCGACCTAGTATGTTTCCTGATTGGAATATAACTGGGTGGGGAACACCTTTTACTTGTTTCCGATACGCTATTCCTGAAATGTGCAACTTTGAAGGAAGAGCCATTTATATAGACTGCGACCAAATGAACTTTAGAGATATAGCACATCTTTGGGAAATAGACCTAGAGGGCGCAGCTTTTGGAATGGTTTGGGACACTTTAAACAAAAACCCAAAAGAGTTCGACGGAACTGAGTACGAAAGAGGCTGGTATAGTGATAGTGTAATTTTGATGGATTGTGAAAAAGCACAAGAATACCTTGACCCAATAGAAGATATAGCAGAATGTACTTGGGGGTATAAAAATATATTCCAACAAGTAATTCAAAGTCCTTACCAAGAGAAAGCAACTATGATAAAAAGATTAGATGCTAGATGGAACAGTTTTGATGGGTGCGTAACAGACGACCCTTGTGAACATAGAGGAAAGCAAAAACACTATGATATAGATGATATTTGGCAATTACATTTTACATCATTAAGTAGTCAACCTTGGCACCCCAAGTATTCTCCTCATGGGAAAGCTCCTTACGCAAGAGAAGATATATCCCAAAGATTATGGGAGATTGCTTATAAAGTTGCAGACATATGATGTTTGAGAAACTTACAGTACCATTACCACAAGAACTATTTGATATCTGTAATAATACTTTTAATACTCATATAGGAACAGAGGGTTTTACAGGAAAGGGGCTAGATCATGAGTTTAGAAAGACTGAATGTAGATATATACAGAGAGCTAAAAGACAGGGACAACCTCAACCGAGAGGTATACAACTCATGGAAGAGTTTATAAACGAACAAGGTTATAATCTTACCCCAGAGATACTGCAAATTGCTAGATATCATGTAGGGAACTTTTATAAGTGGCATACTGATGGAAGTGGGCGAGGATATAGAAAATTATCAATGTCTTGCTTACTTAATGACAGTAGTGAATTTGATGGTGGAGAGTTTCAAGTCCGAGCATTAGGACAAAAATCAGTAATCCCATTAGAGAAAAGAGAAGTTTTAGTATTTCAACCAGACTTAGAACACCAAGTTCTTCCTGTAATGAGAGGACAAAGAGATAGTTTAGTAGTATGGTTTCTAGAAAAGCCAGAGTTAAAAAATACCAAGTGGAGTAAAAGCTCCTATGAAGTTTAGAAAAATAAAGAAGTTTTTAGAAGATTGGGAACTAGAACAGCTCATTAGTAGTATTGGTAAAATTGATGAAGTAGAAGCACGACAAGAATGTACTGACTTCGTTATCCCTAAAACTGTAGAAGTAAAATTATTAAATTTAGTATTTCCTTCGAGAATATCATGTGCAATACAAATTTATAAGCCAGGAACGTATTTTAGTCCACATCGTGACCAACTTCGTTCTAAAATTAGAACACACAGTATGTCAATACTCTTGAATAATTCGTTTGAGGGTGGAGAGTTATACATTGAGGGCGACCCTGCAAGATTAGAAAAGGGTGACTGTGCGTTATTTTCGCCCGAAGATTTGCATTATGTAGAAGGAGTTTATGAAGGCAAGAGATTGGTCTTGTCAGCATGGGGAGTTAAATGAGGTTAGAAGAATTATTACCTATGTCATTAGAGCAGTTTAATGACGAATACAGACAGAAGAAGTTTTTAGTAGTAAAATCAAAAGATAATATATTTAAAGACTATTTTAGCTGGAGAGAAGCAGACGCTTATTTAAATTCTTATGGATTAAATGGTTGGGATAGATTCCCACAATGTCAAATAATAGATTACAAAACAGGTAAGAAGTATTGTCATAGAAAAGCACAATACAAATTACAAAAAGAAGATATATTTAAGAAGTGGAAAGAGGGCAGTACATTTGTTCTCTCATTGAGTGAGTTCCTGAATAGAAGATTATGGGAACAATGTCAACACTTCGAGGAGTTCTATGGTAGAGGCCAGGCAAATATCTATATGTCTAGTAAGAAAGACGCAAGATGTTTTCCAACCCATGCCGATACCACAGAAAATTTCCTGTTCCATGTAAGAGGCAAAGTTCGTTGGTATATCATGAATGAGTACGAACATGAATGTATTCCTCAAAAGGCAACAGTAAATAAACAGATAGACTTGAGTGAAGGAGATTTATTATATCTTCCTAGCAAGCTCTATCATAGGGTAGATACCCTAGGCCCAAGAATATCAATTTCTTTTCATTTCCATGCTCCTGAAAAACAAGGGCAGACTTGGAGAGAAGAATGGTTGGACTGGATTGGAGATATAAATGGCTGACGAGCGATTTAGTGGCGATATGTCACGAAACGAAGTTGAGATAGACCTTAATAAGTTTATGGAAATGGTCAAGGAAATAGGCGAACTTAAGCAGACTATCATGGAGTTGGAAAACGAAAAGGAACCAGATAATCCATATCAAAAGTGGATTTGGTTATCTAACATGATAGACTCTTGGCGTATATTCCCAAGAATGTTTTTATCAGTTTATATATTCTTACTTTACTATGCAACAATGTGGTTTATGGCATTGCCAGACCCATCACTAGAGCAATCAGGACTAATCTCTGTGATTGTAGGTGCAGGTGCTGCATGGTTTGGCTTATACGCTGGAACAGCGAAAGATAAGATAAACAGTAAGTAGTTATTAAACGAACTTAAAAATAGTTCTTGACACGACTTCAAATTTTATGTATAATATACATAATAGAAAAATTTAAGTATAAATGAAATAAATTATACTTTAAGCAGTTTGGAGCTACCTACAGGACAAGTGAACGGAAGACTGAGGAAAGAGCAACCTAATATATGTAAAAGCGTGTGAACGCTATAGAAGTAATTAACACAGCAAAATAGAAAATAGGTTAACGACTCGGTACAACGTACCTGCCCCATGAGGGATTGTAGGTAGCTCCTCTTTTTATGGAGAAGATTATGGCAGATGAGGTCATAAGAGAAAACATGGTAGAAGCAAGTGGTATACGAGCATACGAAATTGATGGTATGAAAGTGACCATGCCAGCAGATTGGGACGACGACCAAAAACAAAAATGGTTAGAGAAAGCGCGTGACGATATGCATTTGCGTAGAAATTTAAAGATGATTAGAAAAGGCGGTAAAGAAACTTTACTAGGTAGAGCATTTAGAAAACATGGAGATGACAATGCAGACTAGTATGGAGAATATTATCGGCGTACTGGACGATACAATGGACACAATGCACAAAAGTGAAGTGTTGAGGAATAATCTTATGCAGCAGCAGATAGAAATTGAAAAACAGATATCTGTGCTTGAAGGACAACTTCAACGACAAAAGGAGTATCTCGCCAAAATAGAAGGTGGGATTGATGTATTAGACGAACTATCTAAGAAATAGTCGTGATTTATATAATTGACGACTTCTATCCTAATCCTGACGAAGTCAGAGAGAAGGCGCTCTCGTTTGAGTATAAAAGAGGTGAGTCAAAAATTGATGGTAAGGTATTACACCCAGGCCATCGACATCTAACCGACAACTCCAATGATAGATGGGTATTAAAAAATAGACAATACCTAAAGAATCGTTGGGCTAGTATTGTAGGGACTCGCCCATGGTATTGGGAGAAAATGACAAGTAATTGTGCATTTAACTTAGGCTTTGATGATAGAGAAAATAGATTTAGCTGGGTACATTCTGATAATGCTATTCAGCGCAAACATCTAAAGAATATACGGATGTGGGCGTGTGTTATATATTTAACACCAAATCCACCACCAAAGACAGGTACTTTATTACTAGAGAATCCAAAAGGAAGTATCTATGATAATGAATACAAAGAGGGTGAAAAAGACAAGTATTATCCGCCTATTAGAAATTGCTATTGGGACAACCCTGTAGCCTTTAATCCTGAATGGAAAGTTCACGCAGTTGTAGGAAATCGTTATAACAGATGTGTTATGTATGACGCCCATATGCTCCATGCTCCAGAAGATGCGGGATTTGGAACAACAAAGGAAACAGGAAGATTAACACAGATAGGATTTTGGTTTAGTGAGCGAGTATAAATTTAATGAAGATGTAGCACTTGACGTTGTCAAGCGATACATAGATGAAACATATAGTAAACATTACGCTAGTGGAAAGATTCAGGCAACTGAGTTCATTTTCGATAGTGAACATGGAGAAGGTTTTTGTATTGGGAATATAATGAAATACGCCCAAAGATATGGAAAGAAAGAAGGCAAGAACCCTGCGGATTTATTAAAGATTATTCACTACGCCATTATGTTGTATGGCAAAGACCATACACTCCTTTTAGACGGAGAAGATTATGGCAGTAAGTAGAGGGGTAAAAGCCAAAGCCCATGAGAAACTAGATGGTGCAAATGTACAAAAAGTAATAAACTTACTTGGTACAGACGAGCCTATAACAAAGAAAGAGGCTTGCGAGATTCTGAATATAAGGTATAACACGACCAGACTTCAGAGAATAATAGATGAACATACTGAGGTTTGGGAGTACAAAGAAAAACGTAAAAACCAAAACAAAGGTAAAGGGGCAACCCGAGACGAAATAAAAACAGTTATAGAGTACTATCTTGATGGAGATAATGTCTCAGAGATAGCTACTAGGACATATCGTTCTAACGCATTTGTAAAAGCAATAATAGAGAGAACAGGAATTCCACAGAAACTTTCTAAGGAAGAACACTCTAAATGTTATAGACACAAATTTCAAATGCTACCAGAAGAGTGTGTTTCTGATAGTTTTCAGGAAGGTGAGAAAGTATGGTCTGTAAAAGACAATGCTATGGCCTTAATTAAAAGAGAACAAACTGTTGAGTATATGAACTCAATGCCAGGTTATATGAAACCTGTAGTAAATTACGAAGAAAAGTATGGTGCAAAAGGATATTCTTTATATGTCCTAACCCCATGTGACCTTAGTAACTCACTATTTCCTTGGATGGACGGCAATAAAGTTGGATATCACTCCTTTGCGTTGGCTTACGATATAGGAAGTCTTAAGCACTTGGAGCAATATGGAGTCAACATATAATTTATTACTCGCGGCATGGTTATCCACATGGTTAATTTGCCAATGGAGAGTATTTATACCTAGTATGTTAATATTAGGGAAAATGGATAGGAACCACATATCATATAGATATTGGCCAGCTACATGGCTAATTTTTGCTGTGTTGAGTTTTATAACAACCCCAATTATGTTATTTACTGTATTTTCAGATTACTATAGAGATAGGTTTATAAAAATATATGTTAATAGCATAATACACATAAATAGCGAATGAGAACACTAATAAAAGAAGCTCTGAAGAAAAAATATGAAGGCGTGATAGCAGAGTGTCATGCAAATATAGAAATATATATGCGAAATTCCGTAGGAATTGGCGAACACCCTGATATCATTTTGGCAATAGACCAACAATTAGCATTGATGGTCGAGGCAAGAGATAAACTTGCTGAATTAGACACATTTAAATGAGTAAACACAGCATTGCAGAATGTACAAAAAAGTTAGTTGTTTTATTAGACAAACTAAATAATATAAATGAAAGCGACCCTATGTATAGACATAAGGTAGCAGACGCTAAAATGTTAGCACAGGAGTTAAGTCGTGAATCAGACTTTTTGCATAGATATAAATGATGCAAAAATAGCAGTAGTTCGGAATCCATATGAAAGGATTATTTCTTTATATAGAGGAAGCTGGAATTGGATAGGAATTTTAGATTGGGTACAAAAGTACCAATTAAAGCCACAATGCGAGTTATATAAAGACTATGACTATGTAATATGTCTAGAATCATGGGAAGACGATTGTAATGTGTTAGGAATTACCCCTGACAAAAATAGCATGGAAATGCTTAAGAAAAAATATTCAGAGGACTATAGAAGGTGGTATGGGCGAACCCTACTAAAGATAGTAGCACCACTAGTAAAGCCAGATCTTGATACCTACGGGTACAGGTTTTAAAAAATAGTTCTTGACATCGCGTTTGTTTCTCTATATAATATAGTTATAAATTAAAAAAGAGAGAGGCATGAGCGATAGATTTTATCAACAGATGAGGGACGCAACAGGGTGGTGCCCTGGCATGCCAGAACATCTTAAAAAACAAAGGAGAAGAAAAGTGGCTTGGACAGATGAAGCAAAGGCTCAAGCAGTAGAGATGTATACTGCAGAAGAACCAACTCCAGAAAATAGTATGGAAGTTGTCAAAGAAATTGCTGCCGAATTAGGTGAGAGCCCAAATGGTGTCAGAATGATTTTGACAAGAGCTGGTGTCTATGTTAAGAAAACTCCTGCAACCAAATCCACTTCAAGTGGAGGTGGCGGTGGAGGCGGCAGAGTATCTGTTGCTGACGCTCAACAAGCAGTTAGAGATGCGATATCTGACGCTGGTAAGGAAGCAGATGATGCGATTATCAGTAAGTTAACAGGTAAAGCAGCTAATTACTTTGCAGGTATTATTAACGAACTAAACGGTTAACTACCCCTAAATCCGCTAGGTGCGTAAGTGCCTAGCGTATTTTTACGCCTTTAGTAATGACCTCAAAAGTTTAACCATTGGGTTCTTGGTAGAATACAATTTTAACCTAAAAGGAACTCATGAAGAAAGATGAATTTATTAAGCAAGTCAACAGAGCTGGCGATGCGATAATAACTTATCGAAGTCAGAACAGTCGTAGACTAAAGTACAACGTCTGTACGCTTGACTTTGACAATAAATATATACAATCAAAGAGAAATAGGGCAAAACCTAATGCTAGTCAAGTATTATTGTTTTGCTGGGATACCGATTCCTACAGGCTACTTACGCCTGCCAATGTGACTTCCATAGTTCCTTTATCAGCGATACTAAAAAATGATAGAGTTACATGAAGCCCCAGCTCTCTATGAGAAGTTAATACACTATAACGAAGATAGACACGAAAAAATCTATCTATCAATCAATACATTCAGAGATGTAGAATATCTCTCGATTAGAAAATACTATCAGGACTTTGACGAACAATGGAAGCCTTCAAAGGAAGGAGTAAGTATGCCGTTAGATTTTGATAACAGTAAAGCTTTATTCGAAGGACTAGTTGAGATACTATCTATTTCTGAAGTAAAAGGAATATTAGAAAACCATTTTAAAGAGATACTAGATGAAATTTATCAATAGATTTAAACGCCAAAAAGGAAGACAAATTCATTTCTTTGGCGATAGTCATATGCTAGGATATGAAGTTGACCATGACCGTGTTCTCGGTCGCAATACTTACAAAGAGAAAAAACAATGGATAGAAAAATATGGTTTGCATAAAGCCATACTTCTATGGAATCAGAAAATGGGAAGGGCAACAAAGATGTCCGTATATAATTACGTTCAACAACGCCAACCTGATAGTTATACTATGGTAGGATTTCCAGATTCAAAATTAACTGCCTGGCCCGCTATGATGTTTGATTATATGAACTTACGCATGATAGATGATTGGCATAAGGGGTTTTTAAATTCTGGTGACTTAGTAGCAATTGGTATATCAAGACCTACTAGAACTTACAAATTAGATGAATTAGGAAATTTTGATTATAGATTTGAAGATTTAGATGGAACCCATCAAATGATGACAGATGCGCAGTATGCAGCTGAGTGGTCTTTAAGTGCTAGAGCTATTATGGATTTCCTAGAAAACAGAAGTATAGATTATAAGTTTATTAGTCACTTTGATATATTTGATGATAGTGTAGAACACATACATAATATTACTTTTCCTAAAAATGCAGTATATACTCAATTATTTATGGACACTCATGCTGAAGTTATGGAAAAATCAGTTCCTAAACCATTTTATGAGTTTGGAGGAGAAAACGGGTTCTACCACAGAGATGTACAAGCACATAAAGAATATGCAGCATACCTCAAAAATTACTTGACATAGCCTCAAATTTTTAGTATAATATACTTATGAATATTTTTATACTTGACGAAGATTTAGATAAGTGTGCCGAGTATCATGTCGATAAACATATCGTCAAGATGCCACTCGAGGCAGGACAGATGCTGTGCACAGTACATTGGACACAAAAATATGCAGGATACATACCACACAGAAAACTCACATCAGAAGAATGGGCATCAGTTTCCATTCAAAAAAAGAATGACCCGAGGGATTTCCCTTACCTTCCTACTATGTACAATCACCCTTGTACCATCTGGGCTAGGAGTTCACAGTCAAACTATGACTGGCTCTACTG